>OLFZ01001876.1_pt1 | contig 16150 bp, 9 predicted proteins | sample 1604861 | NCBI WGS metagenome assembly OLFZ01 (sample SAMEA3888895, study PRJEB22519) | human gut metagenome | biome: human gut; feature: human-associated habitat; material: faeces | place: Denmark | collected 2011 | reverse complement strand
GGCATATGTACCCACAGCTGCGCTGCTTCGCAGCTTGCAGTGGGTTTCATTATAAAGGTCCCGCTCCGCGGAACCCGCAGCTCATACTCAATCTGCTTGCGTTCGTGGGTGCGGGGCTACGGCGAGACGCCATAGCCTCCTAAGTTTGTACTGTCTTCTCATAAATCCAAATCGGTCATTAGAAAAAGCTTCTTGTCATTTTCTAATGATCGATTTGGGTTTAACAAAGATTATACGAACGGGTTACACCCGAATTAGAAATTAGGAATTTTGAGTTTTGAATTATTCTCGGCTTCGCCTGCGATTGCGAATTATTCAGTTTGAATTGGCAGTTTTGACAGAAAGACATGTTTTTTTGACAAGAAGACATGAAGACTGGTTTCATCCTATCAATTAAAAATGAATAATTCACAATGCTCCTTGGCGCACAATTCAAAATTCCTAACTCAAAAATCCTAACTCGGACGGCGGACGCCGTCCGCCATGCAAATATCGTACAAAGAGTAAAAAGCTGTTACAAAATAAAAATTGATTCTAGAGTTCCGGATTGCTGTTTTTACGGTGTTTTGCTGTGCAAACAGCACCCGAGCTTAACAATAGCGCCACTTTTACACTACAATAGTGCCACTATTAGAGTGTAAAAGTGGCGCTATTGCATGATAAAAGTGGCACTATTGTAGTGTAAAAGTGGCGCTATTGCAGCAAAAAACGGCTCTATTGCGAGTCTGATTTCATAACATTTCTTATGAAAACCGCATAACGTACTGTGTATGAGCATATTGTCTCCTAACGCTCAAAACTCAAGAATTTCGCACCAAAGATTTTGTTGTGCGCTCAGCTCATAGTATTGAGCATTAGAGATGCAAATATTGTGTCGGATGACATGCCTTAATACGCAAGTTTTGCATACCTTTGTAGAATATAAAAACGGAATGTATAACAAGTATTAAAGAAAAATCAGAATGCAAGACTTTGCTGCAATAGATTTCGAGACAGCCAACTACGCGCGGTCGTCTGTCTGCTCAGTTGGCGTTATCATAGTGCGTGGCGGTGAGGTGGTGGATAAGTTCTACTCGCTTATCAAGCCCGAACCTGAGTATTATAATTACAGGTGCACTCAGGTGCATGGTCTCACCGCTGCTGACACCGACGCGGCGCCCGTCTTCCCCGAAGTATGGGCACAGATTGAGCCGAAGCTACGCTTGTCTGCCGATGAGCAGAAGCGGTTAGGAAGTGAGTATCTGCCGCTTGTGGCTCATAATAAGGCGTTTGACGAGAGTTGTCTGAAAGCCGTCTTTCGGGTATATCAGATGGATTATCCCGATTATCCTTTCTTCTGTACGCTCGTCCGTTCTCGCAAGGTTTGGCCACAGGGACATCACAATCTGGACATTATAGCGGCACGCTGCGGTTATGATCTGACACATCATCATCACGCACTGGCGGATGCTGAAGCCTGTGCAAAAATTGCGTTGGAAATACTATAATATCCTTCTGATTGTGAAAGGATTGGCGATTTATAAAGTGTGGAAAAGTTAGGGGTGAGAGTGGGGTTACTCTATCCCTAACTTTTCCATTTTATTGTATATGGTCTTTCGGTCTATTCCGAGCAGTCGTGCTGCCTTTGCCTTGTTGCCATTGGTCTGTTGCAGGGCGGCTACGATGCGTGAACGCTCTGAGTCTTCGTCGTACAGGGCTGTTACTGGGGCAGGCTGCGTCGGTCCCATAGCAAGTGTCAGCTCTGTAGGGGTGATGAGGTTGCCGCGGGTGAGGAGTACGGCGCGTTTCACGACGTTGTTAAGTTCGCGCAGATTGCCAGGCCATGAGTGGGAGGCAAGCAGTTCGGCTGCAGCCGAATCGAAACCTTCCACCGAGCGGTTCAGTTCCTCGTTGGCGTGGCGCATGAAGAGGTCGGCAAAGAGGAAGAGGTCGGTGCCGCGCTCCGAGAGCTTAGGCATGTAGATGGTGAACTCGTTGATGCGGTGATAGAGGTCTTCGCGGAATCGTCCCTCGCTTACGGCATCGGCAAGGTTCTCGTTCGTGGCGCAAACCAGGCGTATGTCGATGGGAATCTCCTCCGTGCCACCGACAGGACGGATGCGGCGTTCCTGCAAGGCGCGAAGCAACTGCACCTGCACGTCGTAGCTCAGATTGCCCACTTCGTCGAGGAACAGCGTGCCGCCGTTAGCAGCTTCGAAGGCGCCGCGCTTGTCCGTATCGGCACCCGTGAACGAACCTTTCTTATGACCGAAAAACTCTGATGCTGCCACGTCGCGTGGTATGGCGCCGCAGTCAAGGGCGAAGAACGGTCTGTCATGTCGCGGGCTGAGGTCGTGAATGCGGTGTGCCACGTATTCCTTTCCCGTGCCCGAAGCTCCGAGTATCAGTACGGACATCGGGGTGGGCGCCACAAGTTCCACGTAGCTATAGAGCTGTCGCGACGCCTCACTCTTTCCTTCTATGTAGCGTGGCGCGGTTTCCGAATTTTGAGTTTTGAGTTTTGAATTTTGAGTTTTGGGCGTTGGATTTACTTGCTGAGCATTCTGATCCATCGCATCGTTGATCTTCTGCAACAGGATGTCGGGCTGCACGGGCTTGGCAATATAGTCTGCTGCTCCCGACTTCATTGCAAGGACAGCGTTCTGCACTTCAGCGTAATTGGTCATTACGATGAAGGGGGCATAGATGTTGTGTTCGTGCATCCATGCTAGCAGACGCAGTCCGTCATGGTCGGGCAGACGCAGGTCTGAGAGCACAAGGTCAACTCCGTCGTTAGGCGAGAGCAGTTTCACGGCAGCTCCCACCGACGTGGCCTTGTCCACCTCGAATCCCTTCTTGCGCAACCAAGTCTGTAGCATTGTGCCAAAAGCAATGTCGTCTTCTACTATTAATATATGTGGCATATCTCAGTATATAGTGTATCCTTAATATCTTCTACGAAGCAGAAATCTTCTGCAAAGTTATAGGTTTTTTATTTGTTTGAGCCTTTCTACGAGCTGAATTGTAAGTTTCTCACGCTCTTTTTCTTCTGTTTCGCCGATATGTTCGAGCGTAAGCGGCGTCAGCCAACTGTTCTTTCCCGGCTGTATCATCTCCAGCAGAGGCATAGCCTTGTGTGCCGCCTTGGCTATCTGGTCTGCGTCGGAAGCGTCTTTCAGCATGTCGAGATATTCATCTATCGACTTGTGTATGTCGTCGATAATCTGTCGTTCGGCTTCCGGGTCGCCGTCGGTGAAGGGCAGTAGGGCAGAGCGTAGGCTGTCGGTTTTCATAGCGGTGCTTTCCGTTTTCACCTTTACTATGATGCCGGTAAGCTGACAGATGGTTGCGGCGAGAGTCTGCACGTTGAACGGCTTGAACAGGCAGGCGTCGAAGCCGTCCTTGCGAAGCTGAGGCATGATGCTTTGTTCGTGGGCGGTCATTGCCACGAACGTTGCTGTCATGTTGCTGCGTATGCGTCGCATGATTTCACTACCGTTCATCTCTGGCATCTCTATGTCCGTGAAGACAATACGTGGCTTCATCTTGTTGGCAAGACGTATGGCTTCGTTGACATGTGTGGTGGTGACGACGTTGAGGCTTATGCCTTCCATTCGTGAGAACATCTCTGTGAGCAACTGCTGCTGCAGCTTGTCGTCGTCGACGATTAGTACGGATATCTCCTTAGCATCATGGGATACGGTGGCGGCTTCCTCAAATTTATTATTATCTATCTTGGCTGTAGCTATTACGGGTGCGCTATTGGCAAGCACTTCCACAGGAATAACAACCTTAAACTTCGATCCGCTGCCCTTGCGCGAACTGACGTTGATGGTTCCGCCGAGCATCTGCACTATCTCGCGTGTTATGGACAGTCCCAGACCTACGCCCTCCTTGCCTTGTGCACCGGGCAGACGGGTGAATGCAAGGAAGACGCGCTGCTGTTCTTCTGGCGTCATTCCGCATCCCGTGTCCGTAACGCTGATGGTCAACCGTGCGTTAGCCACAGCTACGGTTACGGTCACTTCGCCCTTGTCGGTGTATTTAATGGCGTTGCTTACAAGATTGTTTACCACCTGCTTTATGCGGAACGCGTCCGAACGACACATCATCGTGTCCTCCACGCGTATGTCCGCCGTCAGACGCAGATGCTTTGCCATGGCTTGCGGCTGCATGCCGTCCGTACACTCGCGCACAAGCGAAGCCGGCGCAAAGCTCACCTTATGCAGTTCCGCCTTGCCGCTCTCCAGCTGGTGATAGTCCAGCAGGGCAGAGACGAGCTGTAGCAGATGCTTTGACGATCCGGCGATGCTCTGTAGATAGCCCACCGCTTTGGGGCGGTCAACGTATTCGCTGAGCAGGTCGATGAATCCGGCTATTGACGCAGCCGGAGCCTTGATGTCGTGCGTGATGGTCAGCAGCAGACGTTCGCGCTGTTGCATTATACGTTCGGTTTCCGCTTTAGCCTCAAGGATGCGGTTACGGTCGCGACGTTCCCGGCGTATGTCTCGCAGGATGTAGACCACGAGAATGGCTGCCGAGAGAATGGCAAGCAGTCCGAGTCCGACTATCCTTATAATCATAGCCCGTCGTGAACTTATGGCTTTGTTGGTGGTCTTGAGCAGGGCGTTGTGCTCGTCGGTCTGGATGTCCTCAAGCAGTTGCTCCGTGCGCCACGCCAACTGAATGCTCACCAGCTGCAGCTGGTTGTTGCGGTTGGCTATTATTTCCTGTCGTTGTCCGCGCGCCCGTTGTTCGTCATGATGGATTTCGGCGAGGGCATTAGCCACGGAGTTGGCGATGTTTAGTCTGTGATTGACGGTGTCGGTGGGCTGTTTATATATGTGCGTCATGCCCACGGTGTCAGAGTGTTGGCGTCTGAAAGCGTCGCCCAACCGTCTGAAGAAGCCGCGTCTGCTCTTCACTATCTCGTACACCGTCTCGTGCTGTTCGCGTCGTTCTTCCGTCTTTGGATTGATTACCACGGAGTCAATTCCGCTATGTAGCGCCCGCAACTTATTTGAGAAGTAGATGTCGCGGCTGTCCTTGCCCAGTTCTGCCATTACGAGCAGCGTGTTCTCGCGTTTGCAGTTGAGGAGATCAATGAGCGAGTCGAGTCGCTGCTGCTTCATGCTGTCAGAGAGCAAGGGGCGCAGTTGGCGTGCCTTGTCCATGGAGTTGTTGATGGCGTGGCTGAACCGTTGCCATTCACCGGCGTCGCCGAGCAGTATGGAGCGTTCGGCGTTGCCCGTTTCGAGCATCGAATAGACCAGAGAGTCCACGATGTCGCGACGTGCCAAAAGCCTTTCTGAGGCGCGGTTGACGGCTGTCAATGATCGGGTGTTGTCGTAAATCATCCATGTGGCTGACAACAACACAATGGCAAGAAGCCCATAACCGACAAGTATCTTTATACGAGTGCTGAACATGTCTTACTTCTTTTTACTATATATTCCTATTCTTATATACATATATAACGTAGATTGCAGTTTTTTATTTTATGCACGAAAAAAGCCTGTATCTCTTGCTCACGCAAGACGATACAGGCTGAAGCGGCTTGGGGTATTTGGCAATTATGTCAGGAAATGGATATGAATGTGTTCCTGTTATTATGCCACGTCAGGAGTGACGTCAGTTTTTGTGGTGTCCACCTCTGTTGAGTCAGAGAACATCATCATTGCTGTGTCGTCAGCTCCTGTTGCGCTTACAGTTGAGTCCTCAGTTTGTGCTGGTGTCTCAGCCGGAGTTTCAGCGGGCTGCTCAGCTGGCTGTTCTGCCGGTGCCACCGTGTCAACTGTGGTTGTGTCCTGCGGAAGGGCGGTGCTGAGACTTGACATTGAGTTGTTAGCGAATACGTTGCTTACTGATACCATTACGAAAGCTGCAAAAGCTGCAAAAAATAACTTCTTCATATGCGTAAATTTTTTATTGTGAATATTATTGTTTATTAGCTGAACTTTGCTTGAACTTTCTTTGTTCGTTGCGTTGTTCGACTAATATAATGCAACGGGCGTGCCAAAACAATACTTGAAAACTTAAACTGCTGGAAATTAACAATGTAAGAAAATTAGTACGAAAATGAAGAAGTGTGGAAGTGTAGAAAAGCGTGGAGCAAGTGTAGAAAAATTCCACACTTGCTCCACGATGTTATGCTATAAAATAATGTAGACAAGGATCAGAACTTTCCCTGCTCGCCGAGATAGCTGTCCTTAAAGCCGAGGAAATAAAGCACGCCGTCGATGCCGATGGTGTTGAGGCTCTGCTTTGCGTTAGCCACCACACGAGGTTTGGCATGGAAGGCGATGCCAAGTCCGGCTTCGCCCAGCATAGGCAGGTCGTTGGCTCCGTCGCCCACGGCAATGGTCTGTGCGAGGTTCACCTTCTCCACCTGTGCGATAAGCTTCAGCAGTTCTGCTTTTCGGTGTCCGTCCACTATCTCACCGACGTAACGTCCCGTCAGAATGCCGTTGTCGTCCACCTCCAGTTCGTTGGCGTATACATAGTCGATGCCGTACTTGCGCTGTAGGAACTCGCCGAAATACGTGAATCCGCCACTGAGAATGGCTATCTTATATCCGCAACGCTTCAGCACAGCCATCAGGCGGTCCACTCCCTCCGTGATGGGCATCTTTTGGGCGATTTCCTCGAACACCCTTGAGTCGAGTCCCTTCAGCAGCGCCACACGGCGTGTGAAGCTCTCCTTGAAGTCGATTTCGCCTCTCATGGCGCTCTCCGTGATGGCTTTCACCTCATCGCCCACGCCGGCACGCTCAGCCAGCTCGTCTATGCATTCGGTCTGAATGAGCGTTGAGTCCATATCGAAGCAGATCAGTCGGCGCATACGTCGATACATATTGTCCTTCTGGAAAGAGAAGTCGATCTCCATTTCCGAAGAAATCTTCATCAGTTCCTCCTGCATGAGAGTGCGGTCAGTGGGAGTGCCACGGAGCGAGAACTCGATGCACGCCCTACGGTTTTGCTCCGGGTGCTTGATGCTCATACGTCCGGTAAGTCGTAGGATGGAGTCGATGTTGAGTCCCTGCTTTGTTATAATCTTTGTGGCAGCCTCAATCTGCTTTGCCGAAAGGCTACGTCCGATGAGCGTGAGGATATATCGGTTCTTACCCTGCTGGCCCACCCACATCTCATACTGGTCGTCCGTTACGGGCTCGAAGCCTATCTGCACGCCCAGCTCAGTGGTCTTGAACAGCAGCTCCTTCATCACCTGACCGGAGTCGTCCTCGCTGATACGGATGAGGATGCCCAGAGAAAGGGTGGAATGGATGTCTGCCTGGGCGATGTCCAGGATCTTAGCATCCTTGCTTGCAAGAATCTCCATTATCGATGCAGTAAGACCAGGACGGTCATTACCAGTTATTCTGATCAGAATCTGTTCTTCCTTAATGTCGGTTGTTTCCATTTATTATATTAATATACTGTATTTTTTCGCTTATTTTACTCTATTACCCATTCCGTAATGTTGTTTGATTTTCCGTCAACGCTGAAGTTTATACCAATCTTTGTAACCGGCAGCCCTTCGAGTGAGAAGCGGTCAGAGTAGCCACGGCTCTTTATCTGCTCAAGGGCTTCCTTTGCAGACCCGTTAAACTTCAGTTCCATGATGTATATGCGACTCTTTGTTCGTATTGTGATGTCAATGCGGCCCGTGTGGGTGCGCTGCTCCACCTCCATACGGTAGTTAGAGAGAATGGAGAAAATCACGAACATCAACTGCTGGTAATGTCCTTCGTAGTTGGTATTGTCGCAATATGGCACTGTGGCAAGAAACTCTTTCAGCATAGACAAAGCCCCGTCCATATTGTCGCGATTTATCAATGCCGACATTTTTGCGATAGTGGTATTGCCCATTTGTGAGAACTTGCCAAGATAGTGTGGCATAAGGTTACGGAACAGTCCGACGCGTATTTCCTTGTTTGGAATGCCGAGCGTGTAGAGCTCGGTGTCGGGGTCGTATGCCTTGATGGTGATGTAGCCGCTCTGATAAAGTAGGGGCATAATGTTGCTCATTGTCTCCGTAGCGGCATCGAAGTCGGCCTTGTCAGCATCCATCTCCTCACCAAGATCAGCCGGAAGGAAATCATACTTGCGCATCATCTCTATAAGATAAGAAGGCGTGCCTGATCCGAACCAGTAAGCATCTATTTTCCCGTCGGCAAAACAGTTGAGCAGGCTGTACGGATTGAATACGTCTGGACCAGGCCATGTGAAATGGTAGCCGTCATAATTCTCCTTCAGACTCTCGATGGTTTGCTGTCGAGAAAGCGACATTTTCTTGGCTAACGCATCAATATCTTCGCTCATCTGTGTCTGTAGTTCGTCTAACGTTATGCCGCATATTCCGGAATATGGTTCGTCCATACTTATGTTCTTGATGTTGTTCAGCTCGCTGAAGATGCTGAGTTGCGAGAACTTGGTTATGCCGGTAAGGAATACGAAGCGTAGGTATGGTTCGTTGAGTTTCAGCGGACTGAAGAAGTTGCGGATTATCTGGCGCAGTTCATTTAGATTCTCCTCTTGATGCACCACGTCAAGCAACGGTGCGTCATATTCGTCAATGAGCACGACAACCTGCTTGCCAGTCTGCTGATATATGGTATTGATGAGGTTGGAAAGTCGTATGTTAGGGTCTATCGAATCAGAAATAACTCCATACGGTTTCTCGTTAAGTTCCAGAATATAAAGCAGATATCGGTTAAGCTGTTCCTTGTCCATGTGCTTGCCTCCACTCATGTCAAAGTGGAGCACTGGGTAGTCCGTCCATTCCTTTTCAAGTTTTTCTATGGCAAGTCCTTTAAACAGTTCTTTCTTACCCTCGAAGTAGCTTTTGAATGTAGATACAAGCAATGACTTTCCGAATCGTCTTGGTCGACTCAGAAAAAAATATTTACCGCTTGATGCTATGCGATATACATATTCTGTTTTGTCAATATACAGCATATTTCGCTCTCGTATTTCCGAGAACGTCTGTAAACCTAAAGGATAAAGTTTCATTGCCATAATATCTGTTGTTTTGCTTGTTTATGCAAAGTTAACGAAAGTCTTTCAGAAAAAGCCTGATTTTATAATGAATAGTCATTTGTTTTTGTACTTTTGCATCATTATAATTTTTTTGTAAACAAAAAGTAATAACATGAACACAACGCATTTACTTAAGAAAGCCTTATTGCTTGTTGCCTTCCTGATGTTGCTTGTCGCTACTACGGCACAAGCCAAGCGAGTGGTTGAGCGACCTTACTTCTTAGGCTCAAACAATCATAAATTTGAGATAGAACGTGTGACGCTCGACAAGAAGGCTACCCTTCTCGACGTGAAAATATATCAGGCGAGTGGAGACGTTGGTATCGATTCGCATGCCTCTATTATGGCAAATGGAGTGAAATATGACTATATAGGCAGCAAGCAGTTGCCTAAAGGTGTATTTGTGAAAGTGCCCGAATGTGGATATGTTGCAGCCACATTGCGTTTTAAGCCAATGCCCGAGTCAACAACAGAGTTCGACTTTCGTGAAATAGCCGACAATTCAGGTTGGAACATTTATGGAGTGCGTCTCGATGGCAAGCGTCCGCAGGCCGACATTCCACAACACTTACTGCAGCAAGCACCGGATAAGAACAGCAAGTTGCCGTCAACCGACCTTAATCTTGGTAAGACTGTTGTAGATGTGCGCTTGCTTGGATATAAACCAGAATACAAGACCACGCTTGATATTATTGTGGATAATTGGTTCTCGCCACTACGCATGCCATTCAAACATGACTCTATAAGCGTAGATGGCACTTGTCGAGTCAGCGCCAATGCGGTATTGCCAACTGTAGCAACAATATGCGTAAACAGAACGGAGATACCATTCCTTGCTGTACCTAATGACACAACAACCGTGACCATCGACCTGACAACACTTACCCTTGCTGCTACACACCTTTTTGCAAATGATTCTGACGTCAAGAAATATGTATGGTTTGAAGGCAAACACGCAGCTGTAGATACCGAATTGCAGGGCGTAAAGACTATGCTTGATGTGTTTGGCTATACTTTCTATGATGATATCTGCGGAATGACTCCATTGCAATACCGCGATTATGTGCAGCAAAGTTATGAACGACTATTGGCAGCCATCAATTCAAATGCAGCTATTGGCACCGCCACCAGAACATTGGCGCAGAGTATCCTGTCTATGAATTATGCCTCGGCTTTGTTTGGCTTTGAGAACAATATATCTATGGCTCCAATGATATCTGGTAAGAGGGGAGTGCCACGTGCCGACATGAGTATCGACTCTCTGTCTTACTTCAAGCCGTTGGAGCAACTCGCTGTACTTCATTCAAAGAATCAGCGTTACTATTATTATCTAACCGACTTCACATCAGCTCTTTGTCGTCAATATATGTCTGCCGACTCGTTGCTTGACGATATCGCTGTGGGCAAGCGTCTAAGCCGTTCGTTCAACCGCAAGCGTCCTCTTACCGAGCAACAGATGGCAGTGGCTCATGACAGCATTGCCAACGGCATGGTGCGCGAATTGCTTTTTGCCAACAACGAAGACCTGAAGTCGCAGCTTGCTTTTGCCGACAATATTCTTGCTGAACTTAAAAAATCAGTCAATCAAAATTCTACATTTAGTATTATTGACATAGACCCCAAGATGTCTGCCGAACAGATATTGCCCACGATTATTAATAAGTATAAAGGCAAAGCTGTGCTCATTGATTTCTGGAACACGTGGTGCATGCCGTGCAGAGCTGCTATGTCGGCAATTCGTCCATTGAAAGAGCAACTGACTGATGTCGTTTATGTATATATAGCCGATGCTTCGTCGCCTGTAGGCAAATGGGGTGAGATGATAAAGGCAATAAGTGGTGTACATGTGCGATTGACTGAAGAACAGGCAGATGCCCTTGCCGAACTCTATAAGTTCTCAGGCATCCCTACGTATTTCGTTGTAAATAAAGAAGGCAAGATAACCTATCAGAAAACAAGCTTTCCGGGAGTGGAGAAGTTGAAAGAGCAGCTTATGTCTGCCATGCAATAAGTTTCCACGATTGGTTATGCATGCAGATAGAGCTGCTATTAGGAATTATAATGCTGCCTTGCGTAACTTTTGCTCTATGTATGCTATGAAGTTGGATATATTTTGCTATTTTTGTAGCTTAAAAAATCTTGCTTAATAACAACCTTTACAACTTATGTCACTTTGGGATAGAATCTTAGATACGATAAATATAGGTGGTGCTTTAAGCTCTTCCGACAACTACATTACGTCATTAAGGCGTGATGCAGACAGCTATGCCTTTGTGGATGTGGAGGTTGGTGTAAAGAATCATAAGATTCAGGACATTGGAGCGTTGCGTCATGACGGGGCTACTTTTCACAGGAATTCTAAGGCTGACTTGCTGAATTTCTTGTCTGATATAGATTTTTTGTGTGGTCATAACATTGTGCATCATGACGCAAAGTTTCTGTTTGGCGAAAACATACAGCGATGGGCGCTTGTTGACACTCTGTATATGTCGCCCTTGTTGTTCCCCGAACGGCCCTACCATCGGCTTGTGAAGGACGACAAGCTGATGAGCGATGAGATGAACAATCCCGTGAACGACTGCGAGAAGGCTCGCGAACTACTCTTTGATGAGATTGCCCGTTGGCGCAGTCTGTCAGAGCGCAAGCAGCGCATTTATGCTTCTTTGCTTGCGGACATTGACGAGTTTAATGGTTTTATGCAGATGGTTGGAGCTGAGACAGGCTCAAATAATCAGATTGCAGAGCTGATACGTGAGGAGTATGACGGAAAGATTTGCGCCAATGCCGATATCCGTAGGTTGGCAAGAAAATATCCTTGTGGATTGGCTTATGCTTTGGCCCTGATTGATACTACGGACCAGCGGTCGGTCACTCCGGCTTGGGTGCTGTTTAATTATCCCGAGGTGGAGCATGTCATACGTCAGCTTCGCCACACGCGCTGTGCTGTGGGGTGCGAATACTGTGACCGGCAACTTGACGCCCGCTATAACTTGAAGCGTTTCTTCGGTTACGACTCGTTTCGTACATACGACGGCGAGCCGTTGCAGGAAAATGCAGTACGTGCTGCCATTGACGGAAATTCGCTGTTGGCTATATTTCCGACAGGAGGAGGCAAGTCGCTTACGTTTCAGCTGCCTGCATTGATAGAGGGCGGCAGCGTACGCGGACTGACCGTTGTGATATCGCCTTTGCAGTCGCTCATGAAGGACCAGGTGGACAATCTTGCCGACCGTGGCATAACAGAAGCGGTGACAATCAACGGATTGCTCGATCCTATATCACGCTCGCTTGCCATAGAGCGTGTGCAGAGCGGTGACGCTTCGCTGTTGTATATATCCCCCGAGATGCTTCGCTCGAAGACCATAGAGAAGATACTCATGGCTCGTCATGTGGTGCGATTTGTCATTGACGAGGCACATTGCTTCTCGGCTTGGGGACAGGATTTTCGTGTTGACTATCTGTATATAGGCAGGTTTATAAAGGAATATCAGGAGCGTAAAGGTGGCGGCACACGCATACCTGTGTCGTGTTTTACGGCAACTGCAAAGCAAAAGGTGGTTCAGGATATTTGCGACTACTTCAAGCATTGGCTAAACGTCGACTTGAAGCTTTTCGCATCGTCGGCTTCAAGAAAGAATCTGCGCTATAAGGTGATACACGTCGATACTGACGAGGACAAGTATGGTCAGCTGCGCGAACTTGTAAGGATGGCGTCATGCCCGACCATTATATATGTGTCGCGCACGAAGCGCACACACGAACTTGCCTCAAAGCTCACTCGTGACGGAATGAAGGCTCTGCCGTTCAACGGTAAGATGGATTCTGACGAGAAGATAAAGAATCAGGATGAGTTTATGTCGGGTAGGGTGGACATCATCGTTGCGACATCGGCTTTCGGCATGGGCGTCGACAAGAGCGACGTTGGACTTGTCGTGCATTACGACATATCAGATTCGCTTGAGAACTACGTGCAGGAAGCTGGACGTGCTGGACGCGACCCCAATCTTACGGCACAATGCTTTGTGCTGTACAGCGACAACGACCTTGACAAGCATTTCATTCTGCTCAATCAGACAAAACTCAGTCTTAGTGAGATACAGCAGGTGTGGCAAGCCGTAAAGAGCTTTACACGTCTGCGTCAGCGTGTGTGTTGTTCGGCACTCGAAATAGCACGTCAGGCAGGTTGGGACGACTCGGTGTCGGACATCGAGACACGTGTACGCACCGCTCTTTCGGCACTTGAGCAGAGCGGCTACATAGAGCGTGGCAACAATGTGCCGCACGTTTATGCTACGGGCATAACTGTGAAGAACATGGATGAGGCACGTCAGCGCATTTCTGCTTCTTCGTTGTTTGAGAAGGATGAGGCAGAGAAGGCTGTGCGCATAATAAAGTCGCTGATTTCGCAGAAGCACATCTCAAAGGCACAGGATTCGGAGGCAGAGTCGCGTATTGACTATCTCGCAGACATTCTTGGCATGAACAAGAAGGAGATTGTGTCTGCCGTGGAACGTATGCGTCAGGAAGGAATACTCGCTGACAGCAAGGACATTTCGGCTTATATGCAGGATGTGGGTTCGGAACGCAAGGCTAAAAATCTACTTGAGTATTTCGCTCAACTTGAGGAATACATAATAAAGCATATTCCAGACGAATCGCTGCGCATATCTTATAAGCAGCTTAACGACAATGCTGTGCGCGACGGGCTGGATAGGTCGACTGAGAAGAACATCCGAACATTGCTCTACTTCCTTGTAGTGAAAGGCTATACTCGTAAGAAGGAAGATGTGTCGCGCAATATTGTAGTAAGACGACAGTCGGATATGGAGTCGACATTGAAGCGATTTGAAAAACGATTGAATATATGTCGTTTTGTTGTGGACTGGCTTTACCGTATGGCTGAGAGCATGGACGATGAGGCAAAGAAGAGCGGGGCAGTACAGTTTTCGGTCGTAGAGCTTCTTAATGACATTAAGGCAGAAGGCCAACAGCTGTTCTTCGATACTTCAGAGCTACAGTTGGAGGACATGGAGGAGGCGTTGCTCTATCTCTCCAAGATAGGTGCGCTGAAGCTTGAAGGAGGATTTCTGGTGCTCTATAATGCTATGGACATTCGCCGACTGAAGGACAATCGCCTACGCTATAAGCAGGACGACTATCGCACGCTAAATGAATTCTATAAGCAGAAGATTCAGCAGATACATATAGTGGGCGAATATGCCAATCTGATGGTCAGCGACTATGACGCTGCCCTGCAATACGTGCACGACTATTTTCAGATGGACTATCGTCAGTTCATTGGCAAGTACTTTAAGGGCAATCGCGTGAATGAAATCAACCGCAATCTTACCCCTGCCAAATACAGCGAGCTGTTCGGACAGCTGTCAGCTCGTCAGAAAGAGATAATAGAGGATCGTGAGTCGCGCAGCATTGTTGTGGCGGCAGGTCCTGGCAGCGGCAAGACGCGTGTGTTGGTGCATAAGCTTGCATCGTTACTGCTGCTTGAGGATGTCAAGCATGAGCAGCTGCTTATGCTCACATTCTCGCGTGCCGCCGCCACAGAGTTCAAGCAGAGGCTGATGCAGCTCATTGGCAATGCCGCTCACTTTGTAGAGATAAAGACATTCCATTCTTATTGTTTCGATTTGCTCGGACGTATCGGCAATCTGGACGATGTGAGCGGTGTTGTGGCAAAGGCTGCTGAGATGATAAACAATGGCGAGGTGGAGCAAAATCATATAGGCAAGACGGTGCTTGTCATAGACGAGGCACAGGACATGGGCTGTGACGACTATGCCTTGGTGTCGGCTCTGATGGCTGTGAATGAGGATATGCGTGTGATTGCCGTCGGCGATGACGACCAGAACATCTATGAGTTTCGTGGCTCCGACTCGAAGTATATGTATCAGCTGAGCAAGGAGCCTGGTGGACGTTTCATAGAGATGACAGAGAATTATCGCAGCTCACGCCTCGTTGTAGGAGCTGCTAACGATTTTGTCAGGCTGATAAAATATAGGCTGAAGAAAGCTCCTATTTTGTCAATGAGCAATGATGACGGTGAGGTGAGAATTACACGCCACACCTCCAAATACATGTTTCTGCCCGTTGCCGATGACATAATGAAGCGTGGCAAGGGCACTTCTTGCATACTGACGCAGACCAACGAGGAGGCTGTCGTTATGCTTGCGTTGCTGAACGGGCGCGGTGTGAAGGCCAAGCTGATACAGTCGTTGGACGGTTTGCGGTTTTCCAATCTTATGGAGATGCGCTACTTCATGAAGTGTGTGGACAGCAGGAAGCGGTCGCCTCTAATCACTGATGAGGCTTGGGAGGAGGCAAAGCAGAAGACTTTCAGCAAGTATGCCATGAGCAAGAGTCTACAATATGTGCGTCGCTGCGTGGAGATGTTTGAGCAGACTAACCGTGCCAAATATTATAGTGACTTGCGTGAGTTTGTGTTTGAGTCGTCGGTGGAGGACTTCTGTGATGTTTCAGATGCCGAGGTTATGGTGTCTACGGTACATAAATCGAAGGGTCGTGAGTTTGATAATGTTTATATGCTGATATCCGATAAATACAATCACACTGACGATATTCTGCGTAGATGTTACGTAGGAATGACCCGAGCCAAGCATAATCTGTATATCCACACCAACGGCGACGTATTCAACTGTATACATAATTGTCAGCACATCACGGATTCACAGCAATATGCAGTGCCGGAGGAGATAGTGCTGCAACTCTCGCATAAGGATGTCTACCTTGATTATTTCAAGTATACAAAACAGGAAGTGCTTGCTTTGCGTGGTGGTGACGAGCTGACTTATAATGCTCCGTATCTGTGTAGCGCTCAAACCGGTCAAGCCATAGCCCGACTCTCGCAAGGCATGTTAGACAAGCTTGTGAAATGGGAAGCCAAGGGCTATCACGTGGCGACAGCCAGTGTACGTTTTATTGTGGCATGGAAATCAAAGAATGCTGCAAAGGAAGAAAAAGAATTGGCTGTTCTGCTCGCAGACTTGAAGCTGAGGAAGAATTGAATATACAAAATTAATCACAATATATAAACCAACTACCGCTTATGAAATACTTATTGTTTTTACTGTCAACTTTTGCTGTTGCCTTTGGTTGC
>OLFZ01001861.1_pt1 | contig 16271 bp, 8 predicted proteins | sample 1604861 | NCBI WGS metagenome assembly OLFZ01 (sample SAMEA3888895, study PRJEB22519) | human gut metagenome | biome: human gut; feature: human-associated habitat; material: faeces | place: Denmark | collected 2011 | reverse complement strand
AGGCTCAGATTTGGTTAGTATTAGCAAAGGTGTCCAGGATTTTGTCCGCATCCCCCTCTCCAGAAAGAGCTTTTTTAGGTGTCCGCGTAACTGCCAACTTCAACTTGGCCACTTGTGTCCGCGTTCGTGGCGCAGGGTGGCCAAGTAACTGGCGGTAGACATCAAGGATATTAGCTAAACCTTGCTAATACCTCTTTTATACCTTAATACGCCATTTTTTTTAAATCTTCAAACCTGTCATTGAAAATTTCCTCTAACACCTGCCTGCAAGCAACCTTCTTTACTCTAAGAACATCAGATGACTCTTGCACCTTAAATGTCTCTTGATGATGTTCAAAACACAGCATAAGATAAGAATTGATGTAAGGCTCTGCCTCTTCAAGAGTCCACGACAGTTCTTTTTTAAGTCTTAAAAAAGCAGATAAGACACTAACGCACTTTACATTACTAAAACTTATTGCTCCATTACAAGCTGCTTTATCGTCAGAGCAGAAAACATAAATTTCATCGCCTTTAAGTAAGGCTAGAAATGCAACAGTACATATGATTTAATCTCTCCTAGACTGTTGTGTTTTCCCTCCTTAAAGTCATCATAGAACTTGTCTTTAAATACAGTATGTTCTAAAAATAAGTGGCCTAATTCATGTGCTTTGGTAAAACGTTGCCGATTAAAAGACTCACTTTGATTATAGTAAATGTGCTAAAGTCCTGTTGTGCTATCAACATAAGCTAAGCCACTGTAATTTTTGCTAAGTTCTTCGTCCAATGGTCTTATGATCACACATAATCTTGAGGCAATATCATCAACTTTAACTGGTAAAAGGTAGTCACAGTATCTTTCTAAAATCTCATCTGCAATTGGTGACATTCTCAATTCTGTTAACTATTCCGTGTACTGTTCAGTTAACTCTAGGCTCTTGTTGATTGACTCAATACTCTCTTTTACAGCTCTTTTAAAAGATGCCTCTGCCATACCAAGTTCCTTCGCAACAGCATCTTTACTAGACTTTTCTATATCATTTTCTTTACTACTAAGACAATTTAAATTCAAAGAGATGAGATCAAATCTTGGATTGTCATTGAGACTATTATCGTTGACAACATTAGACCCAATATACCAACGATCAACCTTAGCTTTGGTTTTGTTGCTTTCGATGGTCTCGTTGCCAATGCTGCTATTGTTGCCTTCGATGCAAGTAGGAGTTTTACAGCCTTCTGCTTTCTCTTGTGGCTTAATACCTTCTGATGTATCTAGAGAATTATCTTCAGCGTTTGCACCTTCCGATGTTGAAGGGTAAAAGATCATGCCTAACTTAGATTGATACCTTAGCATGTACATGACAGTTTTATAATAAACACTGTTCCTCTGTTCATCCTGAAGATCTCGTTTTCCATAAAGGTTCATGTATTTAGCATCAGCTATTACTGGTATTGAGTTCTTACCTATGTAATCAGGAATGATTCTCTGAAAGCTGTAACCTTGTTCATCTACAAAAAGGCAATCTTTATCTTTTGAAGACATAGTTTTATGGATAAAGTAATCTTTTAGCAAGGTGGCAATATATTCTTCCCAGAGCCAGGCACAGTCTATTAAGACACCATACTTACCGTCTTCAGTACCAAAGCTGTCTAAGGTCATCTTCTTGTGTCGCAACATATCAAGGCAGAACTTTTGAAGCTCTCTGTGACACTTGAACAGAGGTGATGTTATAGGCTTGTTCTCATTTTTGTGAATAATTTGCCTTTTATCATAAGACCAGTAGTCTTGAGATTTAAACAGCAGATCATCAACTTCCTTACCTTTAGGCTTTTTACCATTTTGAAAAAGCATTTCATAGCAAAGTCTTACAAGATAGATATAGCTGTTCTTTGAGGTGTACTCGTTATAGGAATAAGCTACTTTGTAGTTCTCAGGACACAGGTTTAATTTGATGTGTCGTGCTATATCGATAGTGCCTCTAGGAGAGGTATCATTCTTATGAACCTTTTCATAGGATTTATACTCGCCTTCACTATAGGCATTTTTAAGTTTTGACAAAAAGCTTAGTTTTAATAAAAGATCGAAGTTTAGGTCTGTCTTGTTACTACCACCTTGGGTTAATAACCAATCATTAAGATCATAGATTTTATTGAGCATGTGGTTTATAAATGCAAACTTGTGCTTGTCGTTTTCAAACCTTGAAAAAATCTCGATACTGCTATCATTATCTAAAGATAAAACACCAACAAAGTTTCCTGTAAACCATTGAGAACCTAACTTTCTGAATAAAACGATGTCTGTATCTTTATCTTTTACAAAGACAGCTCCATTAGTAGCATCATAAGTCAGTTCTTTTTGAACCATACCTTCTGATGACCAGATAAAGATCTTTGCAAACTTTACTTTAGCACCAACATTATCTTGAGCCTGTTCTTTTTGCCTTTTATCTTCGGAAAAGAGCGCATCAAACAAGCTGTTTTCTGGTATTGGGCTGTTATCACGGAAAGAATTTACCTTTCCATTATTATGTGTGCTGCTAGGCATTTGTATCAGAGCTTACTGTTTTACGTTAAGAGGTTCTTTTTTTGAGTCATCATTTATCGAGCCTACATTTGAGTCTACAAATTTAGATCTGTAGACCTCTATATTATCTTCTGTACCTTTAATGTAATCTTTAATAATTGGCTCTAAATGGTTATTCCACAGCTCTTCTTTTAAAGCTTTAACTGACGTTCTGCTAGAATTTTTAAGTGAGGTTAGATATGAACCTCCTAGCATATAGTCAGGTCCAAGATTCTTTTTAATAAGCTCGTTTAATTCATTAAATGAATATTCAATAGCACTCATGTTGTTAGACACTGAATTAGTACAAGCACCAAGAACAGAGTTAACAATAATCTCATTGAGAGTATCTTGAACTTCAACAGTTAGCCAAGAGAATCATCTTCTAAAAGCAAAGTCCATAGCTTCCAAGCTACGATCAATTTCATTCATGGTTGCTAATATATAAACGTTCTCTGGGATGTAGAAACCATGTTGAAAAGGATCATCTTTATTCTCAATTAAAGACGAATATTGAGTATCTACTTTGTTTGTTACATCTTCAGAATTTGAATCAACAGGTGCTCTTTTATCAGTCTCAATCATACTGAAAGCTTCACCGAAGATCTTTGAAACTTCACCTCTGTTGATCTCATCGATGATGAAAAAGAATTTAGAGCTATCAAGAGGGATCTTTTCGTTATTTCCTGTTTTGTTGAATTCTGCTACCTGCTTATTAAAGAGTACAACCTTCTTACAGAATTCTTTAAATATGCCATCTTTTCTATCATATATGATGGTGTTGCTGTCACTAACTTTTTTAGGTCTTAAACCTTCAATGAAATCAGAATAGTCATAGCCAGGATGGAACTGAACTGTTTTAATAAAATAATCGGGTGAAGGAGAAGAGCTTTGATTGCAGCCATCAACAGTTTTAAGCACTTCTGAAACAGTTTTAAGCAGTTCTGAAACAGTTTTACGCTTTTCTAAGTTTTCATGTATATCAGATATAAAGTTGCCAACTTGTTCACGAGCATAGTTTTTACAAGCAAAGGTCTTTCCTGTACCAGGAGCTCCAGTTAAGATGATATTCTTGTCACCACGAGAAATTAGCCCATCAATCTTGTCTGATAAGCCACCTTGATTTTCTAAAGTTGACCAGAAGAAACAACCAAAGCAATATGATTTAAAAAGGTTAATTGCCGTTGATTTTAACCCTTCGTTAATGTTTACATATTCAACTTTATTGTCTGCCACAGATACTGTTGGTATAGAGTCTAGCTTAGACTGTTCTTCTTTCTCTATATCTAGAAATTCTGCAAATTTTGTAAAAATAAATTCTGACTTATCTTCCCATGAAGTCAAATTTGCAACATTTTTTTTCTTGCCATACAAGAGCTCTATAACATAATCGAGCGATTTTTCTTTAAAGATTGGGATTAGGTGGTGGTTAGCACATCCCTGTACATCAAGTTCTTGCATCTTAAAAAGATAATAAATCTTGTTTAAGACTACATTGTTTGGTTTGAAGTCTGACAATGATTCATCTTCGATATTTCCACCTGAAACTAACTTACGTTTTATACAAATATAAGTCTTATCTGTAAAACGATTTTGAGCCATGTCATGAGAGTACTTTTCTTTTGACAGGTCAGTACCATTTTCTTCAAATATATCCGTATTCTTTGCGTTTCTGTAACATTTGCTTTTAGGAGAGTAATAAATACCGTGTACAGCAGAACTAGATCCTCCAACAGCACCTAAATCTTTAAGATAAAACTCTATCCACCAAGAAAAAGCTCCAAAATTATTTTTGTCACTGTGAGAAGGATCTGTATGATTTAGACCAAGACAGTACGTTTCAAGACTTAAGACATCTTTTCTTTCTGTGATTCCTGTATTAGCCTCCTTGTCTGAGCTAACTTCTTTGTTTGAGTTGTCTTCGGGAAAAACTGTCTTGCAGTGAATTTCTTCATCATCTTCAATCACAAATCTTTCTGTAAAAGCATAATACTTAGACCATATGCCATCTTCTCCATAGAACTTGCTCTTAAGTGAATCGATGTTTTTTGCTAAATAGTAATTTAGCTGTCTTTTAATTCTATCTTGTTCAGTCTTAGGCATCTTAATTCTCCTAACTTCTTGTAGAAAATGGCATATTGGTAAGTTCTACTTTTGACCTAATCTTAAGTTTTTCCTGATAATTTGTTTCTTTCGGCAACTTTAATTCTGTAGAATATCTAATCAAATCACTTGTAACTATTTAAATCCATCAATACCTTGAGAAGAAAGCTACTTAGCAAGACTTTGTTACCTTGTTTGCAATGTAATTTTATAAAGTACTCACTGACTATTAAGGTAGGAAAAAATTTAATGCTACGCTGAATCTCTTATGAGTCAGAGTAATTACTAAATTTCATTTAAGCAAATCGGACAGGCTGTATTCACCTGTTGGGATATTTGCAGTTCTCCTGTATTCCTTTATTGCTTTCACCAGTGTTTGTGGATCACGAAAATAGTCCATTACAAAATCATACGACTTCACATCATGCATACGAAGATCCATCTTGCAAAATTCGCTTGGTTTCTTTCCTGATCGCTTAAACTTGTCATAAGCACATTCACTATGGATAATTAGCATTTCTATTTCCGGTGCTGTAATGACATTGATGACATCAACCTTATGTTCATAAGCCTTACTAAGGCGAAAAACTTCTCTACGAGAATCTAGTATTCGGATTACAGAAATCTTGTCATTGAAGCCCTTGCGTAAATACCGTTCTTCAAACCTTTTTGCATTTCTACACCGGATAACACTTTCTTCAAGCAGTTCTTCCCTTGAAAAAATTAAAAGGTCATTATCAATCAGTATATCAATAATCGCAGACTCAGCAGATCCTTCACATATGCACGCCTTATACTTTGCAAGTTTCATTATGCCACTCCTTAGTGTATTGAAGAGGCAAGGTTCTTCTTTAAGTCAAGGTATGCCTCGTACGCAGGAGTAGTTCCCTCAAGAAATCCACTCTGATAGGCATCGCTTTTCTTGATATCATTACGTTTTAGAATATAGCTCAAATTCTCAACAGTGATACCATTACGGTTTCGTACAATGAATATCCCATCATTTCGGTCATATTCATCGAGTAATTCCGGATAGTGTGTTGTGAAAACAAGTGTTCCGCCATTTTTATTCAGTCTACTATCCATAAAGAATCGCATCAATGTTGTGACGATTTCTTTATTAAAATGGTTCTCAATTTCGTCAACCAAGAGATAACCACCTGATTGAAGAACTTCTTTTACCATAGAAAATGTGATAATGCCTTTAATTGTGCCTGAAGACAGATACATCTCCAAATTCATAGCACTGTTTAGGATTATCTCGTCTTCATTCTTGAATTTTAAATGAATGAATATTTTTTCCTCAGTTTTCTCAAAACGTAATGTCTCAATTGTGGGATCAAGAAAAGCGATTACTTCAAGAGGAATCGCCTCAGTAAAAGGAAGAACATTCACATTTGTATACGAAAGCAAGCTGAACACTTCAACCGTCTCATTTGTCTTTTTATTGTGAGAAATAATAAGGCTGATATCATCCGGTAAAAATTCTTCGTCTGTCTTACGGATTTTAATTGGCTCCAATCCCGTAAAATCAGTCAGGTATTTTTTAGACTTAACAGAAGAAAGAGGTTTTTCCCACATTCTTTCAGATAAAATTGAATAGATGAAGTTTTCTGTCTTTGCTTTCTTTGCTGTGATAACAGTTTCTAAGCAGCAGATATATTTTCGATTGTCGTAAAAATAGGTGGTAATAGTAGCTTTCTCTGTTCCTAAAAGAATGCACCTAGAATCCACATGATTAATTGGCTCATTATTAACGATACTCAAAGCCAAATTGATAACATTTAGTACGGAAGTTTTACCGGATGCGTTGATACCGATAAAAGCACAAGCTGGATTTAGATAATAATTGTCCTCCATCTTATACAGGCTATCTTTATCATCAACAGACACTCGTTGCTTACTATAAAAACAAATATCTAAATCATCTTTAAACAATTGGAGTCCTTGAGCAGTAATACGAAGTATCTTCATTTGCCACCTTTTAAATTAAAAACAGTTTCTTCGTTTTTATATTCCATAATTCTTTTTATAACCCATCATTAAATAATTATCAACATCTTTTACGTTTTTATTTTTAAGGTCGCAAATTTTATTTAGCTCTTTCTCAATTTCATGTCATAAACTCTGACGGTTCCTAAGAGTATTTTTGCAGTTCGGACACAATAGGTTGGTTATAAAAAAGGTTGCTAACAATATTTTGAATTAATTCACTATTTCCCGCAATCTTTCTTATAAATAGGTCTTTGTATCCATCAACTGTAACTCCTAGAGCATCACAGACATCAGATCTGGCTAATAGACCTTTATTGTTGTATTTCTTCAAAGCTTGAACATAATCGTTATTATTAATTATCTCGTCGAATTCATGTTCAATCGCATCAAAGTCCTTTCCAAAAGAATCACCTTTTGTAAGCTCTTCCAAGAGATCTTTATAAAAATCAGATGACTTATTTTCCCCTTTGAATTTCTTGTTTAAAACTTCATTTTCAATCTTAATTAATAGCTCTTTTTTAAAATATAGATTGCATTGTTTAGTCTTATCAACGTTGAGTAAGTCAATTATCTTACTTTGACACTTAGAGATTATATTTTGTATTTCTTCAGATTTTATTTCATGTTGATTAGCAACTAAAGTAATTACATTTGTTAGAAGAAAAACATTTTCAATTTCTGCTACATTCAGAACAAGGATATTCTCGTTATTTAATTTAGCAACTTCAGAATCATTCATTCTGTCTCTGTCAACAATACCGTAAACTTTAACAGCACCATTTTTTAATAAATTAGAGTTTTTGCTATTAAATGATCTTACAAGTTCTTTAACCTTTGAACAGCTTTCAACTGGGATTATTTTACAATTTGGAAAGAGTGCTCGATAGATCTTACAGTCATAACTATTTTCATTACCTTCAACTAATACAATCTTGTCTCTGCACCCTAGCATTTGCAACTGCAACGAATCAAATTTATCGTCATCATCTTCGTTGATAAATACATAATTCCACTTATCTTTAGATGGCATATCCTTGACCCAAATAAGAACAGATCTCTTGCTCCTAAGTGCAAAATCCAAATTGTGAGTTATATACAAAAAGACACAGTCAGGTCTGGCTTCTTCAAGAAGATTCCAAAGTTTGGATATAATTGAGTTGTGCAAATGGTTTTCAGGTTCATCTATAATTATGAGACTATCTTTTGATGCTGACAAAACTTGTCCTATAAAATAAAATACAGCACGCTCACCATCACTCATTTCATGGCCGTTATACAATTCATTGCTATTTGTACAGTCTCTGCTTTGAACCAAGATTTTTCCTGATTCAATTTTGATGACCTTATGCAAAACGACTTTTTCCCAAAGGGCTTTTACTTTTCTTAGTATTGATAAGTGATTTTCTGAAGAATTATTAGATAATTTTTTAGGGTCATCTAAGAAAACATCGTAGACTTTTGAGCTTTCTAACTGATCATCAGAAACCAAAAACTGCATTAAATGGTTAATATCTCTTAGTTCATGAGTTTCAGGAGCGCCACTCCATTTAGAACCAAATTTAATTTCATTTAATCTATCTCCTTGATTGTTTTTTAATACCCCTTCTTCCCAATTATTCATCTCTCTTCCATAAATCAATATTTCTTTAGCTTTTTCCTTCTCAATAGGTTGGGTATAGTTTGGAAGTTCTAGAGATTTTTGTGCAGAAATTCTGTGAACATGAAATTTGATGTTCTGTTTATCGATCCATACACTCAACCTAGTTTTTCCAGAGCCATTTGCTCCTATTAAAACAATAGAATTTTTATCAAAACAATTCTTATATTCAGCATTTTGATTTTCAAAATTTTTCTGATTTAAGTCGATGTCGTTTTGAGTATTTTCATGACTTTCTTTATTTTCATTTAGCACAAGAAAAAAAGGATTATTCTCTCTACTAGGAAATTTAATCTTCATACCTTAATCACCTTGTTTACTCATATCGATGTAATGACAAATGTTATTTTTAAATTCGACGCCATATCAACTTTTCATTATCAATAATATCATGATTTTTTGATTTTGGTTTTAATAATATTATATTTTAGTAATCAGTATTACAAAGAAATTATTTATATTATTTTAATTGTACGATATAATTGTACAGCACAATTCTAATATTCAAAGGTCACAAAATTGAAATCAAAAGAACTATTCGGTCTATTTCTAAAAGAAGAACTAACTAAAAAATCAAATCTAAACGTAAGTCAGGTAGCCTCAATCTTAAAATGCTCAAGAAGCACATTAAATGATCTTTTCAACGGTAAAAGACAACTTTCAAAAGCTTTTGCCAAAAGAATTGAAGAATCATTTTCTTCAAATTCTCTTTCATCTGATTACAGTATAAAAGCAGATGATCTTCTAAAAAAGCAGGCAGCTCTCATTTATGGTATCTCAGGAGATAAACTAAATATGGATGAAGATACAAATACAAGATCAAGTCTTGGCAGAATCAATAGTGAAAGATCTAGTGAAGCTTCTAATGATAAATACTCTTTATCAAACAATACATCCTCTATTCAGGATCAAGGTATTCCTTTCTTTGCAAAAATCACAAAAGAAAAGATTGAAAGCTATGTTGATAATAATCAACAAAAATGTAGAGGTCTTATTCCTGAACTTGTCTATACCCTTATAGCAACTACAACAAGCCAAGACTATTTAGAAAAATTCTATCTTCCATATGGTGATGATATTAGTTTAAAAGGATTTGATGGAATTGTAATTTACAATCAAAATCATCCTTACATACCTAAAGGATACTCTGTGTGGGAGATTGGTACCAACAAAGATCCTAAAAGAAAATTTGATGAGGACTTTTCTAAAGCAAAAGAAAAGCTTTCAAAGTCATCTCCATCAACAGATGTCCATGATGTAACCTATGTTGCAGTTTTCCCTAGAACAATAAGTTATGAAAACCAAGAAAAGTGGATCCGTCAAAAGAAAAAAGATGGTTCTGAATTTAAAGATATTAGAATTATTGATGCTTTTCTTTTAGCTCAATGGGCTAATCAATCTGTATCAGCACAACTTCATTTCTCAAAGCAATTTTCAAATGTTACAGATAATGACATTTTAACTAACATTCAAACATCCAAGCTCATGTACAAAGAAATGAGCTTTGACAGAATTGCAAATGGTGAAGAACTTTTAGACAACTTATTTAGCTTATACAAAAATGATTATTATGGATTATTTAATAGTTTCATAAGAGATGGATTAGGTAGCAACATCTTAAATGCAGCATCTGAAAGTAAGATCTTGACCAAAGCCTTTATCTGTTACCTTGCTAAGCTATACGACTCTGAAGATCAAAACAATTCAACAGACAATAATGTCAATGGAATTGAATATCCTGTAAAGACTTCACTTCTAGATCCTGATGATAAGGAACTAGAGAAAGACACTGACTTTGATGGTTATCAAAAATCAAGATATACAAATCTCTTTTTAAACACCTACTACATAAAGGACTATACCTTACTTGCAAAGCTAATTTTAGCTTTAAAAGTAAAGTCTATTCTAATTGTTGATGAGGAGATCATTGACGATAGAATAAAAGAACTTTGCAGAGAAAACAAAAATGTAAGGATTATTTCAATAAGAAATTTGTATAACTTTGATATATCAGATCCTTACAAAGAAAACTCATCAATTGCAGAACGCTCTGAGATTATCTCAAATACTAACAGTTTTCCGTCTTTTAAAGAAGAAATTATTTTAAATTCTCTAACCTGGTATAAAATTGAAAATACACTGAATGAGTTTACACAAAAAACAAATTATTTATCAAACAAATCTTATGAAGAAAAAGGTTCTACTCAAAACAAAACTCAAGAACAAAATAAAAATGCTGAGGCTATTTTAAATCCAAATAGTTGCAGACATTTAGCTTTGTTATCAGAAGGTTCAATTTCCAACCTGAGAAACATCTTGACAAAAGGAACTGATTTTAAGGTAACAAGAAGACATTTCAATCAAAACTTAATAGAACAAAATGAGGAGCTGTCTTTTCTTTTCTGTTTCTGCCTAATAGGAAAAATCAATACAAAAGATAGTCTTCAAGTTGAAGTTCTAAAATCTTTGTACTCAAAAAAAACAGAAGATATTAAACAGATACTAGAAAAGATTGTCCACCTAAAACTTTCTCAGAGCATAGCCTGTTTTTATAAAGGAATCTATAAGCTGACATCAAGATATATTGTGCTTGATTATATTTATGATGTAACAACAATCAATAAAGAAGACATTTTAAATCGACTATATAATATTATAGAAAGTTTAATCTATCTCAAAATAACATCAGAGACTGGGATTTTCTTTGAAAGAAATTGCATAACTAATCAGGAGTCTTTTGCTTATTATTCTGCTTTTCTAAGTGTATTAAAATTACAACATAAAACAGAATCAACCGACTGTAGAAGAAGTTTACCTTCAAATTATATAATTGATGAATTGGCTCAACTTATTATCAGACTGCTAGATGTTCTATGTTTTATAAAAAAAGACATCATAGAAGATGACTATCCATACTATTTAAAAAATAAAGTTCTACAAAATAATACATTCAACGCATTAAAAGCCAATAGCAATGATGACAATAAACAACACAGCATTCTGAAAGCGATTCTTCCTTTTATAGAGCAGCTTTCTTATTTAGATTGCAGTAATTACTTAAATATTGTAGACGATCTTATATTGAGCTATTGCAAACAAGCAAAAATAGAAAAGACAAATGATTATTTAGATGATTATTTCAATCCTTATCTTTCCGATGACTTGTTGTATTCATTGATCTTTGTATCAAAGAATATGACAAATTTAAAACAAGTAACAGAACTGCTTATAAAGCTTGGTGAAACAATGCAGAGCTCAGACAGTTCAATCTACAATAAAATAACTGAATTGCTAGTATTGATGTTTGACATTTATTGTTGTAGAAACACCAAAGCTGTAGATTCAAGAGAAAGGATCTTAAAAGAGTTATCTTCAAAATATCCAGGGCCATGTAAAAATCTCGTAATTAAACAAATTAAACAAATTACTCTTGGAGGTCTTATTACATGCATGCCATCTTTCAAATGGTATGATTTAAATATCAAACTCTCACAATCTCTAGACACCATACGATATGGTTTGGATAGATATATATATTTGTACCTTTCTCTAATAACAACCAGTAATATATCTTTCGATGAACTTGCAAATTGTAAAAATTTTGTAGAATTCATGAGTGAAGAGCAGCTTCAAAATCTTGAATCTTTAATTGAACTATATTCAAAAAATTCAACTGAAGAAAAACAAATTGAACTACGAGATCTATTTAATCAAAAACAATTTTGGCTTCACCAAAAAGTAAATATTAGTGACAGTTTAAAGGAATTCTTTAAAAAAGTAAGAACAATACTTGAGTCAAAATCAATGTTATTGAAAGATAAATGGAAGGTAGAAGCGATTGCTTCTGATTTAATAATTGATGAGAGCTCTATTCCAGTTGAAGTAATAACAAAATTTAAGAATGAAGACAAATTAAAAGACTATATCCACAAAGAAAGATCTGCCTTTATATACAACACTTTTAAAAAGTTGGGAGGAGACGGACTTAAATGGATATTCAAAAATTGTAAAAATACATATGATATTGGGTACAGCCTAGTTAAAGATCACGAACTGTCTTTAAATGAAAGATTATATTTATTTACCTTCTTTATCAACGAAATTTATATAACCAACAAAGAGCTCAACTCAATTAAAGAGTTAGATACAGAAGTAAATCAAGAACATAGTGGCAGCAACTTATTATCAAAAATTTTACTTAATTCAAAAAGAGATAGCCTTACTCAAAGTAACTTTCAAAATCAGAAAGTTTCACAACTTAATAAGTATTTGACAGATTTTCGGACCTGTATTTGGAGTATGTCTTCAATTGATAAAGGATTCAATCTTAATAGAGCTTATGGAGATTATGTTAAGAAGAATAATCTTTCAATATCAGATAAAACACAAATTTTAATCAATTTTCCTTTTAACAAATGTACTTTTGAACTAGCTGATAGAACTCCTGATTTAGCCTCAATATATTGGGAAAATGTTCCTTTATTAAATTACTACGAGAATTGGGAAAATAAGGAAATATTTGAAAAAATTCAGAGTTGTTTAAAAAAAGCAGATCGTCTTATTGAGTTATGCTGTGCTTGTATGTCCTTTTTAGTAAGAACTAACGACTACAAAGATTTTTCTTTAGAATGTGTTCTTGAAACTGTTGATACAATAAACAAGATCAATCTGTATAAATTCCAGAATAAGATTGATTTATTAAAATCAGATGAGCAGGATTTAAATATAAGGAAAAATGATGAAATTGAAAACCGACAGCTCATTGTTCAAAATACAGAAGACAATAATTCTGTAAAGTATCAAAATAAGTTAAAACGTAAAGAGAAAGCCATAATAGAATTACAAAAAGATAAATTACTTCTTACAAAATTTGTTACAAAAGTTTTAAAAGAATCATCATTATCCTTTGAAAATAAGGTTCTAATAGAATTACAAATTTTGCCTTATCTAATGTATGACAACTTATCACATTTACGAAATGCTAGAGAAGAACAACTCATCTGTATTCGAGAATTAAATCTGTTTTTTTCAGCTAATCCACAGAAGTACTTTGAAATCTTTTGCAAAAATTACCTACACGACCATTGTATTTTATTAAAAAAAGACAAATTATTCACAAACGAGAACTGCGTTATTTCAGTTGGTGATTTAGAAAAAGACTTCCCTGTTTATAAGTTTGATCGTGCTGCTGTTATTTGTCTTGAATCAACAGAACTAATTTTTAACAATCTGAATTGTATTCCTGGATTTTGTTACGCTCAAATTCCAGATCATAACTTGATTTCTAGATGGATTAATCAAGTAATTGAAATTGCTAGAAACAGTAAAAACGAAGATTTGATTTATATTACAAGAAAATATGTGGCAAAAACATTGGCTCATACTCCTAAAGGAAATAACAACCTTATGCCTTATAAAGAAGTTTACCTTGCACTTGAAGATCTTGAAGATTATGACTTTTTACATTTTTTTTACATTGCTTTCTTCAACAGTTATAGTCTTGCGAATATTTACCAATGCGATGATGGAGAAAGGAATCGCAACTTAGCTACTGAGTACAAAAAAATCAGGAACAGTATTAATAAAGATGAAATGCCATTAACATACAATCTTGTATCTATGCTAGAAAATGGCTATAAATCTGACTCAAGACAAGATAACAAAGATTATATCTTCAGAACATATTTTGAAACATAATAACTAGAGAGAATATCTTGCAACTATATAGGTTCTTCAGCTGATATACACTAACAACTAGCTCTGCATAACATTTTGATTTATGCCGAGCTAATTTTGACTGATCTGAACTAGTAATCTTGATGATAAACGTCTCACATGCAATATCTTTTTTGATGGCAGTCAATTCTTAAGGTTGAAGCGATAATAAATGCTCTAGCACTTGTAACAAAATCTTGTGGCTCTAATCGTTGTACATTGTCACAAACGATTATGTTTCCAAAGGACAACCGTAAGCATCAAACTTCAATATATTTTACACTACTAGCTAACAAAAGTGTTTCTTCTGGAAATAAACCAAATTTAATCACAAAATGAACCTAGGTCTGGTAACACTTGATACCAAATCCTTGATACACACGAAACTTAATCGTGGTACCCCTTCATTAAAAATAAGATCAAATACGTCATTTCTTAGGCTTAAAAGCAAATTTCAGGGAATACGGAAGATTACCCATCAGCACATTCTGTAGGTCAGCCCTGTGAAAACTGTTAAATTGTGTTATTCATCAAGATATGCAGCTCAAACGTAACTTTCCCAAGACCCAGCTGAGATAAAAATTTAAAGTTCGACAATGACCTTCAACAGATCAACGTAGGCCATATGAACGTACAATCAAATTACAACCATAGCAGTTCTTTTAATGGTGTGGGCCCACTAAGCTGAAGATGCTAAAAACAGATTAACTGTGTATAGTATCAATAGAAAGTAAATTAACAACCAAGAAGGTCCACAAGATGATTGTAAATGAAGTTGCAAAGAATGTCGAAAAAATTATTTCTATTGATACAGCTAAGAATTCTTTTCAGGTATTGGTGGTAAACCAGAAGACAGGTAAAAAGAAGAATACCAAGGTACAGCGTTCAAAATTTGTTGAGTACATTTTAAAGCAGGGACCATGTTTGATCTTTATGGAGTCATGTTCAGCAAGTCAGCATTGGGCAAGACTATTTGAAAGTTTTGGATTTACGGTAAAGCTCATTGCTGCACAGCATGTAAAGGCATTTCTCAGAAACAGGAGAGTCAAGAATGATGAGAGAGATGCAGAGGCTATCTATACATGTGGCATACAGCCTGATACCAAGTTCGTAAGAATAAAAACAGTTGAAGAGCAGACAGTAGCATTACTGCATACTTTAAGAAAAGCTGCAGTTTCACAGAGAGTTGAACTTAGCAACAGAATTAGAGGTATCCTTGCTGAATTCGGAATTGTAGTCGCCAGAGGCAAAGGCAGTTTTAATTCAGAAATAGAAGCTCTGTTTAATGAATGCGAAAAGATACATGATGTTTATTTAAGGTCAGCTATAAGCTCTCTGTTTGAAGATTACCATCGTCTGGAACAAAGAGAAAAAGAACTGTCAGAGAAGATTGAGTCTCTTAATAAAGATAATGAGCTTGTTAAGATAGCTTTAACCTGTCCTGGAGTAGGTCCTCTTACAGCCAGTGCCATTGTAGCTGAGGTTGGTGATGCATCGCAGTTTAGAAATGGTCGTGAAATGGCAGCCTGGAACGGAGTGGTTCCAAGTCAGCATTCAACAGGAGGTCGTTCTACCTTAGGTGGCATAACCAAGACTGGAAACAGATGTCTCAGAACTCTGTTAGCTCAATGTGCCTGTGCGGTTATACAGAAAGCATCAAGGCATCTTGAACAGGGAAAGGATACACACCTTGACAGATTTGCTCTGAGATTAAAACTAAATGGCAAACCAGCAAAGAAGATCATGATTGCTGTTGCCAATAAGATAATCAGAATATTATGGGCAATGCTGACTCAAAGGAAAACATTTGAAAACAAAGCAGAAGAGACATCAGATATATCTGCTGAGCTTCAGCTTGCTTAAAAAGATTTGTTATAAAAACTCTTAGGAGAAATAGCAAAAAAGTTCCCACTAGGGAAATGCACAGAGAAAGATAAATTTGGCATAACAGGTAAAACCGGACTATACTAAACCTGACGCGGTTAAAGGCAATAAATGCCGAGAAGTTAATTAAGGAATACAGTCGCAAACACCATAGAGGTCAGAGTAGGCATACTCAACAAGAGACCGGATATATAGCTGCATTTACTACGTTATGAAAAGTTATCAAAATCTCTTGCAAGTTTAAGTGGGTCCATATATAAAATGCGCTACTAGACTCAAGTTAAAGTGCGCTAATAGACCGATCTTAGGCGCGGTTTCCGGCCAAGGTTGTGTATGATCAATTTCACTTGATTTCTAACTTTGGAAGAATGGTCA
>OLFZ01001860.1_pt1 | contig 16276 bp, 10 predicted proteins | sample 1604861 | NCBI WGS metagenome assembly OLFZ01 (sample SAMEA3888895, study PRJEB22519) | human gut metagenome | biome: human gut; feature: human-associated habitat; material: faeces | place: Denmark | collected 2011 | reverse complement strand
TTTTTCTCCATAAAAGATACTAATTTTTAGGCGAATTTTAATTCCGCCAATGAGTATATATATTGCTGTTTGCCGCTGCGATGATGGTTTCGTGCGGCAGCGATGATGTGGAGCGTTTTGCCGTGACACCTGAAGGAGGTGTGAGTTTCACTCCAACTCCTGGTGGAGCGTTGATGACCTACAAGTTGCCAGACAACTCTGACATCAGCAAGATTCGTGTGAGATACAACGATGTAAATGGAAAGGAAGTGGTGCTCTTGGGCAGCTATCTTAGCCATGAGGTAGAACTTGTCGGTTTCAATGAGGCAAGAAATAATGTGCCTGTCTATATTTCATACGTGGATAAGAATGGGCATATATCTGATGAGTATGAGACAAGTTTCAGCACTGGTGACAGTGGGCCATATGTTTTTTTCAAGACGGCAGAGGTAAAGTCTGCATGGAATGGATTTGAGTTGTCTTACGATTTGCCAGATCCAGGCATGAAGGGCTTCGCTCATGTCTTCTATGTGGGTGTCAATCCTAATACTGGAGAACCGGATACGCTTTTTGTCAATACCATCACCTTAGGACAAGGTAAAGGTTCTCAATTCTATACCGTACAGCAGCAGAATGAGGAAACTACAGTTGTGGTGAAAACTGAGGATTTCCGTGGTTACTTTGTAAAGGAGCAGGTTTGGGAGAACGTGAAATCTTACCCTACTAAGCAGTTGACTTCTGATAATTTGACGATTTCATGTGACAAGTCTTATGAAGATGATACCTATAAGTTGGGACTCCAATATTTGACCGATGGGGATGTTAAGGGTTTCCAAAGTCGAAAAGGAGGGTCTAATGAATATTATACTTTCGTAATGGGACCTTATGCTTTCGGTGAAGGTATTCTCGTTGACATGGGAGTGGCGCAAATTCCTTCTTCTGTGAAATTATATGCTCAGATGAATGTAAAATATTATGGAAGACCTATTTGGAATTATAATTATACAGACACGCTTCCTTGTGATGTAGATGTGTTTGCATCCAATGACCAGCAGAATTGGGAGAAGATAGGTCATTATTCAGAGCCGAAAGACGGTTCTGGTGCGAGATGGTATCGAAAAGGTGGAGCGGTGACAACCATTGATCGGTTGACGATTGAACAAATGGAGCAAGCTGACCCTGTAAGTCTTGATGTGGTGTTCGGCATTTCAGATAAGGCCTATCGATATTTGAAGGTTGTGCCAAACCAGACTTTTGACGAGAATAGTGTTGCTTCGTTTAAGAATCTTCAGCAGTTCGTGTCTCTGCAAGAACTGGAAGTATATGTAAAGAAATAAAGGTTATGAAAAGATTATCGTTTTTATTGATTATATTTTCCTTGATGCTATTTGCGGCTTGCGATAGCATTGAGGATACCTATAAGGAATTTGTCGGGGATGGTCCTATCCGTTATCCAGGCAAGTGTACCAATGTCTCTGTCACTTCAGGATGGGAATGTCTGAGAGTCAGTTGGAACATCAGTGATGACCCTACTATCAAGCATATCGTAGTGACTTGTATGTCGGAGACGGATACCATTAAAAAGGAGTTGGAGCCTTCTGCCACCAACTGTGTCATAGACCAGCTGGCGAATCAAAACTATGTCATCAAGGTACAGTCTTTGGCATCTGATGGAAACTTGTCACTCTCCGACAATTATACGGAGCGTCCTTATACATACGAGCATGAGGCTGTGAAAGGTTATACTCGTGGCTATTCCAAGGCATACGTTGCCAAGGGGCATTTGCTTCTGATTATGAGTTCTTGGGATGATGGCATGGAGTATTATGGCATATCCTATACCAAGCCAGATGGAACTTCTGCTGAGACAGAACTTACCAAGTCTGACTTTGAGAAGAAATACTTGGATTTCGGTGGAATTGATACGACCAAGCCGATTACACTGAATCGCCGTGCCAAGTTGGCAGGCTGTCCAGACGACATTACCTTTGAGCCAATTGTCTTTTCTAATATCGTAGTCTTTGACTCTGATGTCAGAAAGAACTTGCAGGAGAGGTATGGTCTCGGGAATGACGATCAAGAGAACTATGCAGCTACCGCAGAGACCATAGAGTTTGATCATGACTTGCTGTCCTTTGAGGACTTGTTGTTGTTCTCTCACTTGAAGAAAATCGTTTTGGGTAAGAATCATTACTTTGATGGAAACCATTTTGTTTATCCTTCTTTGGACAACATTCAAACAAGTGAATGGGTACTCGACAGATTACATGACATCTATGGCACCGAGGTGGAAATCTATGGGAATAGTTACTTCCCTATCAATTGGAATCCTTCATACGTGAAAAGAATGAATGTTAGTGAATTGCCAAGCATTGCTTATTTGCCGACAACTGGATGGTCTATCTCTAATTCTATGGATGATTCTGAGAATGGAAAACTGATCAATCTTTTGGACAACAATGCTAGTACGGCATGGACTTCTTGGTCATCCAGCGATGGAGTAAGAACCATGGCTCTAACCATTGACATGAAGCAGCAGCAGCAGATTCATGGAGTAAAGATAGTGCAGTCTAACAACACAGAGAATCAGAACTACTTTCCAAACAAACTGAAGTTGGAATACACGGATAATCCAGATGGACAATGGTACGACTTGACGTATGTGGAAGAAAATACGTTGGGAACAGCAGCAGGTGAGGCAACCTTATTGAAAGCCGCTCAGCAAACAAAAGCTCGTTACTTAAGAGTGACGGTTGCGGAACAAACCTATAAAGGTCAGGTGAAAGTTACCTTGGGCGACATTGCTGTTTACTAAATCATTTGTGTTCATAAAAACAGATATACAATGAAAAAGATCTTATTAAACATGGTGCTTCTTGGAATGGCAGCTCTCAATGCTGCCGCCCAAGAAGATGGCTATCAGATTACGGCTCGTACATCTGGCATCAAGGATAGTACTGTCTATTTGGTGGCTTGCAATACTGATACATTGGGTAGGACAGAAATGAAGAACGGCAATTTCTTCTTCTCTGGCAAACTGAAAGAGCCTACTGTGGCTTATGTCCGTACGACTGCTGGCAATGGTGTCATTCCACTGATGTTGGAGAACGCCAACTTCCAAATCGTGGCAAATGCCCAAGGCGTGAAAATCGTTGGAGGCGATGCTCAGGAGCGTTACGAGCATTATAATTCTTATTCCAAACTTGCAAGTGCCGAGCAGACACGAGTACAGAAAGAGATGCAGGCGGCTATGCAGGAGGGAAACCAAATGAAGATGCAAGGCTTGCAGAATGATTTCGGTAAGTTTGTGGAGAAAATAAGAAAGCAGGAAACAGCTGCTTTCGATAGTCTTGTCAATGACTTCGTGGGAATGTACATCTTATCTGCCAATATGCGTGATATGCCAGCTGATATGCTGCGTACTCGTTATGACAAGTTCAACGAAACCTACAAAAACTCTACTCTTGGCAAGGCTGTGGGTGAATACTTGGAGCAGTTGGAGCGTATCTCCGTGGGAAGAGTGGTGCCAGACTTTACTTTGCCTAGTGTGGATGGCGACTCCATTTCTGTTCACAAGCTGAAAGGCAAGGTCAAGATAGTGGATTTTTGGGCTTCTTGGTGTGGACCATGCCGTAAGGAGAGTGCCAATCTCGTGAAGTTGTATCGCAATTATCAGACCAAGGGATTGCAAATCCTCGGCGTTTCTATCGATGACAAGGCGGATGCCTGGAAAAAGGCTATCTTCGAGGATGGTATGACTTGGAAGAACGTAAGTGACTTGAAAGGACAGAAGAGTCCTTTGTTGCCAATGTTCAACATCCGATCCATACCTTTCACCTTGGTGCTTGATTCCGAGAATCGTATTGCTGCCATCAATCTCCGTGGTACAGAACTGGAGAAGAAAGTAGCAGAAATGTTGAAGTAACTATGTCATAGGATATGAATGTATATAAGCAATTAGGTTCGTTGGCGAACGAAGTTAACTCTCTCTCAAGCCTCCCTTCGGGGAGGCATTTGAGAAAGTTGGCTTTTTGGGTACTCCTTTTCCTTTCTATAGGAGTATCATCGCAGACTATCTCTGATAGCAAATCTTTCTTGGTGGGCAAGCTGGACAATGGCATCACTTATTACATTGTTCACAATGAGTCGCCACGTGGACAGGCTTCTTTCCATTTGATTCATAATATTGGTGCTTTGGCAGAGGAACCTGGTGAATATGGCATCGCCCATTTCATCGAGCATCTTACCTTTCAAGGCACGAAACATTTCCCAGATAGAAGTATTATTGATATGTTGGAGCGTCATGGCGTGCTTTATGGACACGACATCAACGCCGTGACTTCCGAGAACCATACGATCTATAAGTTGGATGGGGTTCCTTCTTATGATAAGAACTTCTTGGACTCTTGCTTGATGGTGATGGCTGATTGGTCTTATGCTTTGACTTTGGATGAGAAGAAGATAGACAAGGAGCGCAGTGTCATTATTGAGGAAATCAAGATGCGCAATACGTCGGATTTCAAAATGCAGAATAAGTGGTCTGATCTGATGCTCCAAGGCTCTCGTTATGAGAATCACGACATTATCGGTACCCCTGAGTTCATTAGTACCGTGCCTGCGGAGAAAATCAGAAACTTCTATCATCGTTGGCATCGTCCAGATTTGGAGGCTGTGGCTGTGGTGGGCGACTTTGATGTTAAGGATATGGAACAGAGGGTGCGTCGCATCTTGTCAATGGTGCCTAAGGCAACAACCCCATGTCCTTTATTGGATAATGAACAATTTTCCAAGGTCCCTGCCCATGATACGCTTCGATTCTGTGATGCTCATAGCAAGGATGTCAGAAACAATACGATGATTGTCATCAATAGGGTGGATGAATATCCTGCATCCCAAAAACATACAGTGGAATACATGCGCCAAAATGTTATCATCCGTCTGTTCAATATCTTGGCAGGCATGCGTGCCCGAGCTTTGAGTCTGGAGAAAGGATCACCTTTGGCAGGTGCAGGTATGCGTGTCGTTCCTTTGCGCCGTGGTTATTTTACCTATCAGTTAGGTGGATCAGTCAAGGATGGCGATGAGAATAGGGCTTTGCGTATGTTGATGATGAGTGGCGAGCGTTTGAATAAGATGGGTTTCTCTGCCCAGGAATTGGAAGTGGGCAAGAAACTCTTGCAAACAGAATTGGAAAAGCAATATAAATACAATACTGAGAGTAATACGGATATAGAGGAAAAGATTGCTTTTGCCTACTTGGAGAAGGAACCGATGTTGTCTGCGCAAGATTACTATCAGGTATGCACAGATTTGCTGGGCAAGCTCACCTTACAGCAGCTGAATGATGAAATGAGGAAATGGTTTACGGGACGCAATCGTACTATCGTGGCTTCGGGTGCTCCATCTGACTATCAGATTACGGCAGAGGATGCCAAGCAAATCGTAGAATCGGTGAAGACTTTGGACTATTCTCTTTTTCCATACGAAATGCCAAAGATGCCTCAGGAGAAACCTTTTATGGAAGAAACTCCTAGGTCAGGAAAGGTGAAGAAAACTGAAAAGTTGGCAGATGTGAAGGCAACAAAGTGGACTTTGAGCAACGGAAGCCAAGTTATCTTCAAGCCAGTTCCTCAGGACAAGGGCGTGGTTTGTCTGCGTGCCATCCGAAAAGGAGGTCAGTCGGTGTATGACGTGGATAGGCTTCCTGCTGCACAACAGGCAGGCTTGTGGGTAGGCTCTGTAGGTGTTGGCAACTTGGATTCGCAAGCCAATTATGAGCAGATGAGGCTGCATAACATAGAGTGCTCTACCTCTATCAATCTATATAGTGACCAGATGGTGGGCAAGACAACGCCTGATGAGGCTGAGTCTTTGTTCCAGTTGATACATGAGTATTTTGCTGCTCCTCATTTAGATGCAAAGTTGCTCTCTGCCATCAAGCTGCAAGCGATTCGTGCGAACAATTCGAATGCACTTACCGATACCGTAAGCCTCTTGCGTACCAATTATTCTCCACGTACTTTGTTGAGAAACATGGACTATTATAGCAAGGTAACACCAGAGTTGGTGATTCAGACTTGGCGTGAGCGTTTTGGCGTTCCATCCCAGTTTACTTTTATGATTACGGGTAATATCAGTGAGGAGGAGGCCAAGAGCTTCTCAGAGAAATATCTTGCGTCTTTAAAAGATACATCCAAGGCTTCGGCGAGTGCATCCAAATGGAAAGACCGTGGTGTTCGTCCTGTGCCGGGTCACTCGAAGAGAGAAGTCGAGATGAATTTGGGCAGATCATTGGCTACGGTGGTGGTTAATTTCAACTTGGTGGATAAGCCTGATGTGAAAGACATCATTCTTTGTCGTCTCTTGAATCAGATTTACCAAAGTCGTTGCATGAAGAATATCCGAGAAAAGGAGGGTGGTGTTTATACCATCAATGTCAATTCTGAGACTCAGTCTGTTCCTACAGGTTTCTTTAGCATTGCGGCTGAGTTCAACTGTTCACCATCTGATGCCGACCGATTGCGTGGCAAGGTGGTAGATGAATGGAATAGAATGTTGGGCGAAGGAGTCAGTCAGGCGGAGTTTGAGGTGGTGAGAAACCATCTTACCAAGGAAATGCTGGTAAATGGTGACAGTGCCGAAAAGTGGGCTTCTGTGCTTGTGGAACGTTATTTGTCGAATGGTTATGCGCTCAATCCGATTGAATATCAGAAACTTATCTCCACGATGTCTGCTACTGATGTGAATGCGTTCTTGCAGCGTATCGGAAAGAAAGGAAATGTCATGGAGGTGACATTCAAATCGAAATGAAACGTCAATTTTCTATAGGCAGTGTTGAATGCTGTATCAGAAGGGTGGTGAAGGCAAAGCGATGCCTTTCATCACCCTTCGTCTTTTTCCGTCCTTTCATTTGTTTCTAAAGGTTAAAAAACAAAAGAATCTTGCGCTTTTTCTTGCGAAAACCTCAGAAACGTGTAAATTTGCAGTTTGAAAAACCTCAGAAACGTGTAAAACCGAGGTTATGAAAATCTCAGAAAGGTGTAAAACGATAGCTTTATGAAGAGGAAGATTTATCAGCAACTGCTTGATTGGAAGCATGATAGGCGAGGTGAAGTGGCTCTTTTGATAGAGGGTGCACGACGAATAGGAAAGAGTTATATCGTGGAGGAGTTTGCCAAAAACGAATATGATTCTTATCTTCTCATAGATTTTAGCCGTGTAAATCCTAAGGTAATAGAGTTCTTCGATCTCTATTTGGATGACTTGGATATGCTTTTCACAAGTTTGGAATTGTATGGAAAGAAGAAACTCATTCCTCGCAAGAATCCAACGGATGAGGCATCTTCGCTCATCATCTTTGATGAGATTCAGTTTTGTCCACGTGCAAGATCTGCCATTAAGCACTTGGTGGCAGACCATAGGTTTGACTATATCGAGACAGGCTCGCTCATATCCATCAAAAAGAATGTGAAGGATATTATGTTGCCATCCGAAGAGCATGCCATAGAAATGTATCCTATGGATTTCGAGGAGTTTCTTTGGGCAATGGGGGATGAAATGATGATGCCATTTATCAAGATGCAATTTGAGAAGAGAAAGCCCATGGAGGCTTTCCATCGTAAGGCATTGGACTATTTCCGTCAGTATATGATCGTTGGAGGTATGCCTCAGGCAGTGCAAACTTATGTGGATACACGAGATTTTGACAAGGTAGATGAGCGTAAACGTGACATCTTGAGCATTTATCGCAATGATATTCGCAAGTATGCCGATAATCAAGAGACCAAGGTGGCTGCTATCTTTGAGGAATTGCCAGGACAATTGCAAAAGCATGAGAAGAAGTTCCGCTTGGCTGACTTGCAGTCGCATGCTCGTATGCGAGATTATTCCGAGGCGTTCTTTTGGCTTTCAGATGCAAAGATTATCAATTGCTGTTATAATTCCACGGAGCCTAGTATTGGCTTGAAGTTGAACGAGGAGCGTACCACCTTGAAATGTTATATGGGTGACACGGGGTTGCTGATTAGCCATGCCTTTGATGAGCGTGGCATTGTGACGAGCGAACTCTATCAGAAGCTGATGTTTGACAAACTGGAGGTGAATGAAGGTATGTTGGTAGAGAATATCGTGGCTCAGATGCTGAGGGCGGCAGGTCATAAACTCTATTTCTTTAGCAAGTATTCTGCGAAGGAAGCAGATGAACGTATGGAGATAGATTTCTTGATAGCTAAGCCTACGATAACGAGTCGTCATAATATCTCGCCGATTGAGGTGAAGTCGGGTTCCAACTATACGATTACATCGCTAAAGAAGTGCATCAAGAAGTATGGTAAGCAATTGGCTACGCCATACGTGCTCCATGACAAGGACTTGAAAGTAGAGGATGGCATCACATATCTTCCTCTGTATATGACTCCTTTGCTGTAAACCGCAAGAGGGCAGCGACTATTGTGAAAAGTTAGAAAATGCCCTCTGATTTTCTGTTTCTATTGGCAAAAGAAGAATTTGAAAATTGGAAGTCGCAATTTGCGATAACCCAAAATACGACAATGATGAAAGCAAGAAAGATAATGATTCTCTTGGTTGCGTGCCTTCTCTTGATGAGCAATGGGCAGGCTTGGGGAAAAACAAGAATGCTGCAAGGTAAGCAGCAGGAACAGAAGTTGAGTGCCACGGCAAGGTCGCTGGCACGACAAGGCTACGTGAATATCAAGGATGTGGATAAGAGCATTCAGGTTTCCTTGATGTATGCCCGTGCTGACAACTTCTGTGGTAAGGTGTTGTATGGTGACCTGAAGGAGGCTTATCTCCATCCGAAGGCTGCCAAGGCTCTGAAGGAGGCGCAGACTTATCTCAAGTCGCTTCATCCACATCTTAGCTTGAAGATTTATGATGCTTCCCGTCCGATGAGCATCCAACAGAAGATGTGGAATGTGGTGAAAGGCACCAAGAATGATATCTATGTGTCGAACCCAGCGCATGGAGGCGGTATGCACAACTATGGCATGGCAGTGGATATTACTCTCTGCAATGAGAAGGGAGATACACTTGACATGGGAACCAAGGTGGATTATTTCGGCAAGGCGGCGCATATCGACCAAGAGGCACAATTGGTGGCTAGCAAGCGCATCTCCAAACAGGCCTTGCGCAATAGGGAACTACTGAGAAAGGTGATGCGCCATGCAGGATGGAAGCCACTCCGTACGGAATGGTGGCATTTCAATCTCTGTTCCCGTGCCACGGCTAAGAAATACTATAAGGTAATCAAGTAAGTGAAGAATGAACCAAGCGACAATAGATTTTATCCGTCAGCATCAAGACGAGGATGTACGTCAGTTGGCTTTCCTCGGAAGTAAGTATCCGGATGTGGATATGCCTTTCGCCCTCGACCAGATTCGGGGGCGGCAGATGGCACGTACCAAGTTGCCTCGTTGGGCAAACATCGATGGCATCATTTATCCTCCTCATATTTCGATGGAACAATGTTCGTCGGAGGTGACAGCGATGTATAAAGCAGAATTGGCAGCGAGATTGCTAAATTCTGAAATTTGCGAATTTCCAACCGATGGCACAGCTGGTCCCAAATTCGCCAAAAATGACGATATTCTTGGAAAGCAGGAAAATGTGTCCTTCTTGGATATGACTGGAGGCTTAGGAGTGGATTTCTCCTACATCGCTGCCCAGTTGGGTGTCAAGTCGATGTATGTAGAGCGACAAGCGCATCTCTGCGAAGCGGCAAAAGAGAACTTTGAGCGATTGGGCTTGAAAAATGCCATCGTGAAGAATGGGGATGGAGTGGAAGTTTTGCATACTTTCGGTTTGCAGGAAGATGAGTCTCCTCAGAATGCGCCCAATGCCGAATCTTATCAAGGAAGAAGTGCAAAACCGCTTCAGTTGATTTTCATCGACCCTGCTCGCCGTGACGATGCAGGCAATAAGGTGGTGTCGCTGCAAGATTGTACCCCTGATGTGACCCTCTTGCAAGATGAGATGCTGGAGAAGTCGGACTTCGTCATCATCAAGCTGTCTCCGATGCTTGATTGGCATCGTGCCGTGAGTGAGTTGAAATGTGTGAGAGAGGTACATATTGTCTCAACGGGCAACGAGTGCAAGGAACTTCTTCTCGTACTTTCTTCTTCCTTCGGCAAGAAGACAAAGTTTAGCGTAGGAGCGGATGAAGATAAAGCCTCGAAAACGGATGATGAGACAAGCCTCTTGAAAATATATTGCATCAATGATAATCAAGTGATGTCATACGATGAGTCGGACAAGTCTGTGGTGAGCATTGCGTCAGGAATAGAATGTGGAATCGTAGAGCTAGAGAAATGTTCAAGCGAAGAGAATGAGTTGTCTCAAGACAGCAGCAAGCCTCTCTATCTCTATGAGCCGAACGCCTCCCTGATGAAAGCAGGATGCTTCGGCGCCATTTCTTCCCGATATGGCGTGAAGATGCTGGAGAAGAATTCCCATCTCTTCATCAGCGACAAGCCTGTCCATGATTTCCCAGGTCGTTCCTTCCGCATCAAGGCGGTATCTAGCTTCAATAAGAAGGATCTCAAGCGTCAGCTTTCGGGCATCACCAAGGCGAATATCGCCACTCGCAACTTCCCTCTTTCCGTAACAGAGTTGCGTAAGCGACTCAAACTGAAGGATGGAGGCGACACCTATATCTTTGCCACGACCCTGAGTGATGAGAGCCACGTGCTCTTCATTTGCGAAAAGGTATAGTTCTGGGGATATGGTAGGACTGCTTGTTGCCCATAATCCCTAAAAAACTGAAAATAAAATAGCAATATTTGGTCATTTGACGAAATATTGCTATTTTTGCATGTTTAAAGTTACAAACTAGTTTGAAATCATGTCATTAATAGAAATCAAAAAGGTCGAGAGCAAGAAGGACTTGAAGACGTTCATCGACTTCCATTACGACCTATACAAGGGCAACAAATATGATGTGCCCAATCTTTTCAGCGACGACATGAACACCTTGAGCAAAGACCGCAATGCCGCATTCGAGTTTTGCGAGGCTGAATATTATCTTGCCTATAAAGAGGGCAAGTTGGTGGGACGTGTCGCTGCTATTATCAATCATAAGGCTAACAATAAGTGGAATCGCAAGTCCGTGCGTTTCGGGTGGATTGATTTCATCGATGACCTAGAGGTGTCGAAGGCTCTTCTGAAAGCTGTGGAGGACTATGGCAAGTCGAAGGGCATGGAAGATATGGTGGGGCCGCTCGGCTTCACTGATATGGACCCTGAGGGTATGTTGACCTGGGGATTCGACCAACTAGGTACGATGCCTACCATCTACAATTATCCTTATTATCCTGAGCACATCAAGGCGATAGGTGGCTTTGAGGTCGATAACAAATACGTGGAGAATAAACTGATGGTGCCGGAGGCTGTGCCTGAGAAATATGCCAAGATTGCGGCAATGATCCAGAAGCGATACAATCTGCACGTGGTCAAGTTGACCAAGAAGATGGTGTTTGATGAGGGATATGGTCAGAAGATATTTGACTTGGTCAATGCCACTTATAGCCATCTCTATGGATATTCACAGCTCACACAGAAGCAGATCAACCAGTATATCAAGATGTATCTCGGCATGCTCGACCTGGAGTTTGTTACCCTTATCGAGGATTGGTCGGGAGATGAGCGCAAGTTGGTGGGTGCCGGCATTTCTATGCCTTCCCTGTCAATCGCTTTGCAGAAGTGCCATCGAGGCAGAATGTTGCCATTCGGATGGTGGCATCTGCTACGTGCCATCAAGTTCCACAAGACCAAGATCGTCGATCTCTTGTTGGTCGGTATCCTTCCTGAGTATCGTGCCAAAGGTGCCAATGCGCTCCTCTTTGCCGACTTGATTCCTATCTATCAGAAGTATGGCATCGAATGGGGAGAGACACAGGTGGAGATGGAAACCAATACGGCAGTGCAGGGACAGTGGGGACCATTGAGTCCTATCCAGCACAAACGCCGTGAATGCTATATCAAGAAAATCTAAAGAATGCCGAATGTATAAGGGAATGGCTTCCTGAGAATTCCTCCATCTCGTGTGAGGAAAGGAGGCGTTCCTTTCGGTTAACCAATAAAACCAAGGAGGACTTATGTCAGAAGACAAAAATAATCTAAACGTGGAAGAAGAGCAGGGGAACGCTCTGCAGCAGCAACCTGTGGAATATACCGATGACAACATTCGCCACTTGAGCGACATGGAGCATGTGCGTACTCGTCCGGGTATGTATATCGGTCGTTTGGGCGATGGCAACTTGCCTGAGGATGGTATCTACGTGCTCTTGAAGGAGGTGGTGGATAATTCCATCGACGAGTTTAAGATGGGAGCTGGTTCCCGTCTAGAAATCGACATAGAGGACCATCTTCGTGTCAGCGTACGTGACTATGGACGTGGTATTCCGCAAGGCAAACTTGTCGAGGCGGTCAGCGTGCTCAATACTGGAGGTAAGTATGACAGCAAGGCGTTCAAGAAGAGTGTCGGCTTGAATGGTGTCGGTGTGAAGGCGGTCAATGCCCTCAGTTCCCATTTCGAGGTGAAGTCTTTCCGTGACGGCAAGGTGCGCCACTTGGTTTTCGAGCGTGGTAACCTCAAGAGCGACAAGACTTCGAAGACCGAGGACGAGAATGGTACTTACATCTTCTTCGAACCAGATAATACTCTCTTCAAGAACTATTCTTTCCATGATGACATCGTGGAAACCATGCTTCGCAATTATACTTATCTGAATACCGGTCTTACCATCATGCACAATGGTCGCCGTATTCTGAGTCGTCATGGCTTGCAGGACCTCTTGACCGATAACATGACCAATGAGGGATTGTATGAAATCGTGCATGTGAAGGGCGAGGACATTGAGATAGCCTTCACACATACCAATCAGTATGGCGAGGAGTATTATTCCTTTGTCAATGGTCAGCATACCACTCAGGGCGGTACTCATCAGAGTGCCTTCAAGGAGCATATCGCCAAGACCATCAAGGAGTTCTATGGCAAGTATGAGTATGGCGACATCCGTAATGGTATCGTTGCTGCCATAGCCTTGAATGTAGAGGAGCCAGTCTTCGAGAGTCAGACGAAGATTAAGCTCGGTAGCACCACGATGACTCCGAATGGTGGCGAGACCATCAACAAGTATGTGGGCGATTTCATCAAGAAGGAAGTAGATAACTATCTCCATATCCATAGCGATGTGGCTGAGATCTTGGAGAACAAAATCAAGGAGAGCGAGCGTGAGCGCAAGGCGATGGCTGGTGTCACCAAGTTGGCTCGTGAGCGTGCCAAGAAGGCGAACCTCCACAATCGTAAGTTGCGTGACTGCCGCATCCACTTCAGTGATGCCAAGAATGAGCGCAAGGAGGAATCTTCCATCTTCATCACCGAGGGCGATTCTGCCAGTGGAAGCATCACCAAGAGCCGTGACGTGAATACCCAGGCGGTGTTCTCACTGCGTGGTAAACCATTGAATAGCTTTGGCTTGACCAAGAAGGTGGTGTATGAGAACGAGGAGTTCAACTTGCTCCAGGCGGCACTCGACATCGAGGATGGTTTGGACGGATTGCGTTACAACAAGGTGATCGTGGCGACGGATGCCGATGTCGATGGCATGCACATCCGATTGCTTATCATCACATTCTTCCTCCAGTTCTTCCCCGACCTTATCAAGAAAGGTCACGTATATGTGCTGCAAACCCCATTGTTCCGTGTGCGCAACAAGCGAACCAAAATCAAGAACAAGCAGGCGGTGGCAGATGCTGATGCCAAACTGGGACCTAAGGAGAAGAAGGGCGATTTCATCACGCATTACTGCTACAGTGATGAGGAGCGCCAGCAAGCCATCAGAGACCTCGGTCCTGACCCGGAAATCACCCGATTCAAGGGATTGGGAGAGATTTCGCCGGAGGAGTTTGCTCACTTCATCGGTCCGGATATGCGATTGGAGCAGGTTACTCTGCACAAAACCGACCAAGTGCAGAAGCTCTTGGAGTACTATATGGGCAAGAACACCATGGAGCGTCAGAACTTCATCATCGACAATTTGGTGATAGAGGAGGATATTCCTGAGGAAGACTCGGCTCCGCTGGATTAATTAGAAACAATATTATACAATGAAGAAATACTTAGTTTTTGCGCTAGTGGCATTCATGGCAATCACTTCTGTCAGTGCCCAGATGCGTGTGAGAATGGGCAAGAACAGCCCGATAGAGAAATTGGGAAGGGCGGAAATCGCCATTGCCAACCTCTACGTGGATAGTGTGGATGAGAACAAACTTGTCGAGGATGCCATCCGTGGCATGTTGGAGAAGTTGGATCCTCATTCTTCCTACACCACCGCCAAGGAAACGCAGTCGATGAACGAGTCGCTCAATGGCTCATTCGATGGTATCGGCGTGCAGTTTAATATGGTGGATGATACTTTGCTCGTCATCCAACCCGTTACCAATGGTCCTTCTGAGAAGGTGGGCATCGTGGCGGGCGACCGCATCGTGGCAGTCAACGACACTGCCATCGCTGGCGTGAAGATGAGTAAGGAGGAAATCATGAAGCGACTTCGTGGTCCTAAGGGAACGATGGTGAAGCTCACTATTGTGCGCCGTGGCATCAAGGACAGGTTGACCTTCAATGTGAAGCGTGACAAGATTCCAGTCACAACGATGGATGCAGCCTACATGATTCGTCCGGGTATCGGCTATATCCGTTTGGGAAGTTTCGGTATGACCAGCCACAAGGAAGTTTCTGAGGCGATGGATTCCTTGAAGAAGAAGGGCATGAAAGACCTCATCTTCGACTTGGAGGACAATGGAGGTGGTTATCTCCAGACGGCGGCTCAGATTGCCAATGAGTTCTTGGAGAAAGGCGATTTGATTGTCTATACCAATGGTCGCAAGGCTCCTCGTCAGGAGTTCCGTGCTGAGGCTAATGGTCGTTGGCGCAAGGGCAAGATTGTGGTGCTCACCAATGAGTTTACTGCCTCTGCCGCCGAAATCGTTTCTGGTGCCATCCAGGACCAAGACCGTGGTGTGGTGGTAGGTCGTCGTACCTTCGGCAAGGGATTGGTGCAGCGTCCTCTCACCTTCGAGGATGGCAGTGAGATTCGTCTCACCATCGCCCATTACTATACCCCAAGTGGCAGATGTATTCAGAAACCATATAAGAAAGGTGACCGTGAGGACTATGCGATGGATCTTGACAAGCGATACAAGCATGGTGAGTTCACCAACCAGGACAGCATCCACTTGGCTGATTCCTTGAAGTATTACACTTTGAGAAAGCATCGTGTGGTTTATGGTGGCGGTGGTATCATGCCAGATTACTTCGTGCCATTGGATACAACCAAATATACCAAGATGCACCGCCAGTTGGCTGCCAAGAGCATCGTCATCAACCATAGTTTGAAGTTCATCGACGCTCATCGCAAGGAATTGAAGAGCCAATATAAGAGTTTTGATAAGTTCTTGGCAAGCTATGAGGTTCCTCAGTCGCTCGTGGATGAAATCATTGTCGAGGGCAAGAAAGAGAAAATAGAGCCTAAGGACGACGCTGAATTGGCTCAGACGAAGAAATACTTAGCTATTCAGTTGAAAGCCCTTGTGGCGCGAGATATTTGGGATATGAGCCAATATTTCCAAGTATGGAATGAAACCAATGAGATCGTGCAGCGAGCTGTGAAACTCTTGCAGACGGGAAAATAAAAAATAACTGTTACACTGTTGCAACTGTTACAGTGTGAAAAATAAAATGAAAAAGGTCGCAAGGAAGACAAATTCCTTGCGACCTTTTTTGTGTGCTTTGCAACCTTTTCTTTTACTTCCCTAAGGGCTTTTGCTATATTCTCCTAGGCGTAGCGATTTCTTTCTTAGTCTCTTCCGTGCATGTGGTCCCACTTCAGGTAGATTCCTGCTAGGATAGTGCCTGAGATGCTATGCCAAGCACAGCTGATGGCGCAAGGAAGAACGGCAAGTGGCTGGGCGGCGAAGAAGTTGCCAGCAAGCACTGTGGCGAGACCAGCATTCTGCATACCCACCTCGATGGAGATGGTACGCTTCTTGGCGGTATTGAAGCCTGCGAGCTTTCCGGAGAGCCATCCGAGGAGGTAACCCAAGGTGTTGTGGCAGAATACCACGGCGAAAGTCCAAAGGAAAAGCATCAAGCCACGAGCTACCAGATCGTCGTGAACCGTAGAAATCACACCGCCTACGATAATGGCCAGACAGGTTACGCTGATGCCCGGCATGAGGCTCTGGATGGTAGGGAAGTATTCTTTCTTGCCATATACGTAAT
>OLFZ01001833.1_pt1 | contig 16555 bp, 23 predicted proteins | sample 1604861 | NCBI WGS metagenome assembly OLFZ01 (sample SAMEA3888895, study PRJEB22519) | human gut metagenome | biome: human gut; feature: human-associated habitat; material: faeces | place: Denmark | collected 2011 | reverse complement strand
GCTCGCTCGCGCACGCTCTGCCGTTCATTCTGAACGTCATAGCGTGCATTTTATCTGGGCTTGCGCGCTCTGTCATTCATTTCCAAAATTTGGACATTGTTAAAATTTTCACCAAATACTTTAGCGTAGTGCTGTAGGGCTTTAGCATACTAAAGTAGTTTGCGTACGAACTATCTTACCTACCACAGCGGTAGGAAATTCTGATATTGTTAAAATTTTCACAGTTAAGGCTGATTAACTGCAAACCGTGCGCGCAGCCTGACAGCTACACACGCTCACACGCACACGCACACGCGTGATACATTATATGCGCACAGCGAGAAAAAATTATTTCAAAAAATTTGAGAAAAGGGGTTGACAACCGTGGCTGTGTGTGCTATTCTTTAGACGTGCTCAGAAATGAGCGCACAGCCCAAGCGCAGTAAGCACATCACGCGAAAGCCCATGAAAAGAGCATGAGCGAGTGGCGAGCGGTAAACGTGAGGTGTGTTGAGGGTCTACGGTGTGAGAACGGTATCAGGTAGCCGGGTAGACAGGACTAACGCAAGGGCGTGCACCTTGACAATTTAATATCGTGCGTGTCCGGGTATAACCCATATTTTAGGTAGCTGCGCCTATGAGCAGCGGAGCAAACGAAATGAAAAATACTAAAGCTAATCAGATTAAACTTATTCGCGCCATGTATGAGAACACCCACGCTTTGCGGCGCATGTATGAGGAAAAAGGCGAATATGAAAAAGCACACCGCGAATTGATAAGGGCTACGGAATTGAATTCCGTAATGATGATACTTGAGGATAAAGAGCATTTCAAAGAAATGGCCAAAATTTATTTTCCTGATGAAGATTAAACCCGCTGATGAGTCGTTGAAAATTACGACGAAACACGCAAGCAATAACGCGCTTGCGTGTCCGGGTGTTTCACATGAAACACACCTATTTTGGGCAGCTGCGCCCATAAGCAGCGGAGAAACATTATGAAATTGAACAGAAATACCAAAAAGGCACAAGACCTAATCGAACGCTTTTATAACAGCGTGTTTGATACGTTGGAAGAGTGCTATAATTCGTGTTCCGCAGCCAAGAGAAATGCTTATTATGACTGTTTGCATAAATGCGTCGATATGGACGGCTGGCGGTTCCGTATTATCTCTTTCAATACTATGTCGTTCACGTGTGGTTGGCTTTATGAGGATAAAGAAACAGGCGATATCATGCTGAATGTGGAGACATACCGCAACACCTACACAATCGAATATTAATTAAACTTATACCCATTAGCAGAGCTTATACCGAACTTCTGTTCGATATAAGCCGCGCTAATGCGTATCGCATGAGCCATTCAAAACTAATGCTTTACAAAAACGTCAATATATGTTACCATATAGACAGTGATAAGAGGAGGAAAAAACATGGACTTGAAAAGATGGGGAAAGCGTGTATATACAATAGATTTTACCGTTAACTCTCAACCCGAATACGATTTTGTTTTAGAATGGATAAAAGCTCATCCACTGATTGAACGTACTGTAAAAATTTCTGGTGCGGTGTTCACGTTTCAGGCAGCCAACGCAGATATTGTAGATTTTGCAGCGGCGATTGCCTTATACCACCAGCAGGACGCGAAACTACAGGAAATGGAGGAATATTACAATGAGCATTGAGCCTATTACAATAACCATTAGCGGCTGGTTTTTCATCGCTATTATCATAGCGTTTGCGCTTCAATTTGCAGTATGGATTCTATGTGTCCTCGACTACATGGAAAAGCCGAAACGGAATAAGCGCCATTGAGCGCTTTTCCGTCACACCGGATTCACCGCCCGGTGTCTGATGATGGCAGGTGTCCACACAGATTATATTTACTAAGGTGAGAAAGGTCAAAATTATGGCTAAAATGATTACCCGCACATTCCGCACTCAGGAGGTTACTGTCATGACGATGGACGTAACCACCAACGCAACCGAACCCAAGACCATCACGCTGCCCCACGTTATGCCCGACAACGACAAGATTCTGAAAGCCGCAAAGAAGAAGCTGGACACCGATACCCTCAAGGTTGTGTACGTTATCGGCTCTGAGGTAAAGGAGCAGCTGCGCGGCGTGGACGAGGAACAGTTCCTCGCTATCTCCGTACCCGTTGAGCGCTGAGTGTAAAGGAGGAAAAGACTATGGAAAAGACACTTGAGCTGACAATTTTCGCAAAGAAGCGCACTTCCAAGGACGGCAAGAAAACGTTCTTCACCTACTTCACCACTATGCCAGGACGCGATAAGGCGAATAAGGTGAAGTTCCGCGAGGAATGTGGTGCCCCTGACTGCCCCGCAAACATCGTTCTCCGCAAGGGCGATTGTAACATGTCCAAGGAAACCTATACCGATGAGGTAACGGGAGAAGCCAAGGCGGTGGACGTCCTGTGGGTGTCCCATTTCGAAAAGGGCAAGCCCTATGAGGACAAGTCCATGGATGAGTGGTTCTGAGACAAACAAGAGCGCCCCTGAAATATGGGGCGCTCACTTCTAAGGAGGTGCAAGCATGGCAAAGCGCATGACCCCTAACCAGAAAGCATGGCAGCGTGAAATGCTGCGTATAGAAAACATGGCGCGTTCTATCGGCATTGAGGACGTTGCCAGCATTAAACCAAAGACCCCTGAAAAAATAACCAAGAAGCATATCGCCCAAGCAGAAGCCATAACGATGAACTACATTCGTGAAAAGGCAGAGCTTGATAGCGTAGGAATAAAACCGACAAGGAAAGTAAAACAGCAGAGAGGTAAAGCTGTATCTGGTGTAAAGGAACAGGATTATGTAAAGAAACCACGCCGCCCGCTTACAGAGGAAGAAAAGAGACAGAGAGTAGAGAATCTGCGAAAGGGCAAGGAGAGACAGTCCGCAGAGCAGAGAAGCAAAGCGGCACAGAAAGCAGCCAAGCACAGAGGGAAAAGCGCTGCCAAGAAATCAGGAGCTACGAGAGTAGCCAAGAACAAGCAGATTGCAAATTTGCCTAAAGCGTCAGATTTGGCGGTAGACAATTTCCTTAGCGACATTAGAGACAGGCTGACTGCGCCGCGCTCTGCTGATGACATTAACGCAATTCAAACTTACTACAACGCCATGTTGTCTCTGCTATCTGACATAGGAAAAAGCAGATTTGCTTCAATGCTCATATTAGCAGACCAAGAGGGCGCGGGAATATACCTAACCTTACCGCCGTCACAGGTCGATATGGAGTGGGCTATGGGGGCTATAACAGTACTTTACGGTGTGGTCAATAAGCATGACTTAGGCTATGGTAAGCGTGTAAGGAAAGTCTGGGAAGATATGGATGAAGCAATGGATTCATACGATGTGGACATAGAATAAATTTAGGTGGTGAACAGTAAATGCGTAAACCCTTATATCTTGTAGGAGACTTTGAAACTACTGTGTACAAGGGGCAAGACCATACCGAAGTCTGGGCAAGCGCAGTCGTACCGCTGTTCACAGAAAATGTACAGATACATCACAGCATTGATGAGACATTCAATTATCTTGCCAGCATTCATCAAAACGTGGTTATATACTATCACAACCTAAAGTTTGACGGTTCTTTCTGGTTAGATTATTTGCTTACACAAAAGAAATTAAAGCAAGCATATTTAAGGATAGGTAAAGAGGAAAACGATGTAGAGTGGCTGCCTAAAGCCAAAATGAAGAACAACACGTTCAAGTATTCTATATCTGCTATGGGGCAATGGTATACGATAACCATTAAGGTGAATAACCATTTCATTGAGATACGTGACAGCTTGAAGCTGCTGCCATTCAGTGTTAAGAGGATAGGTAAAGCTTTTAAGACTAAGCACCAGAAACTTGACATGGAGTATACAGGTTTTAGGTACGCTGGCTGTGAGATAACAGAGGACGAGCAGAAGTATATAGCTAATGACGTGCTTGTGGTTAAAGAAGCGCTTGAAATAATGTTTCAACAAGGGCACGATAAATTAACAATAGGTGCTTGCTGCTTGCAAGAGTTCAAGGACGGCTATAATCAGAGCCTTGAAATGAATTTTGAACGTTGTAGCTACGATGAAAAGCTGCCTAATCTTTATGCAGAAGATATGCAGCTTGCATACGGTAGCAAGGTAGAGGGAATAGAAACCGTAGGAGATTACATTAGAGCGTCATATCGCGGCGGCTGGTGCTACATTGTTAAAGGAAAGGAGGAAAAGGAATTTTATAACGGTACAACAGCAGATGTTAATAGCCTTTATCCATCTATGATGAGCAGCGAAAGCGGAAACTATTACCCAGTCGGTAGACCGTGGTTCTGGAAAGGAAATTTCTGTGACGAGCCTTTTATGCGAGTACCTAAGATAATGGATGGGCAATACTGGTTCGTTAGGCTGCGAACACGGTTCTATATAAAACCGGGTATGTTACCTACGATACAGCTGAAACATAATTGCCTGTACAAGCCTAATGAGTTTCTTACAACTTCTGATGTGCTGAATCCAGAGGACGGGAATTACTATTCACAATATATAGACATTGACGGAGAGGTACAAGAAGCCATAGTGGAAATGACAATGACGCAAACTGACTATCAGCTAATGATTGAGCACTACGACCTGAAAGACACCGAGATTCTTGATGGAGCTGTGTTCAAGGCTGAGAAAGGATTATTCGATTCCTACATGGCTAAGTACAAGAAGATAAAGCAGGAGAGTAAAGGGGCTATGCGTGAGCTTGCCAAGCTTTTCTTAAACAATTTGTACGGAAAGATGGCAAGCAGCACCGACAGCAGTTTCAAGCTTGCGTATGTGAAAGATGATGGCGTGGTAGGTTTCATGCCTGTTATAGAAGCAAAGAAGAAGCCCGGATATATACCTATTGGTTCTGCAATCACCAGTTATGCCAGAAACTTTACTATCCGTGCAGCGCAAAAGAACTATCATGGGATAGATAAACCGGGTTTTATTTATGCAGATACAGATAGTATACATTGTGACTTACCGCCTGATAAGGTTGAGGGAATAAAAGTGCACCCCACGGATTTTTGCTGCTGGAAGCTGGAAAGCTGCTGGGACGTAGCTACTTTTACAAGGCAGAAAACATATATTGAGCATGTAGTCAAAGAAGATTTGGAGGAATGTGAACCATACTACAATGTTAAGTGCGCTGGTATGCCGCAGAGGTGTAAAGACCTTTTTGTAATGAGCCTAACAGGGGAGCGCAAGGGAGAGCTTAACGAAGAAGAAGAAAAGTTCGTGTCGGTTAGAAGAACGTTAGACGATTTTCATAAAGGGCTTTTAGTGCCAAGTAAGCTTATGCCAAAGCGCATAAAGGGCGGTATACTTCTGAAAGATACCACTTATGAAATGAGGTGAATGTGTGTACAGAATATATGACCCAGAGAAAGTTCTGGAAGAAGTTGGTTTCGCTCACCCAATAAAAGGGTTTCCTGATTATGATTACAAGAAAGGGTTTAATGATGGGCTTAACTGGTTTCAGAAACAGCTTACAAAATATTCGCGGGAGGTGAAAGTGCGTGGGCAGACCGAGGATTCCAAAGGAGAAAAAACAGATTGAAGCATATAAAACCGGTGTATGTCCGTACTCTGACGATTGTTTTATATGCCCCGAGAAAGATTGTATAGCAAACGGGGCGTTTGCTTACAAGATAAATGTGTTACAGTCAGATGTCGAAAGAGGAAATGCTGCTAAAGGTGGTAAATTAAAGGAGGAAATGTAATGGACGCTGTGAATTTTCTTAACAGTCGCCATAGAACGTGTGATAGTTATCCCGGATGTAACGGGTGCGAATGGAAAGACAAATCATGCCCCGGATATGTGACCTACGCGCCATTTTCTACTACACCTAATGTAATAGGAAATGCTGCACACCCGCGCAAGACGCGGCAGGATGTTTTTCTTGAACAATACCCGGAATCAGAGATAGACCTTAACGGAATATTGGAGGTATGTCCAGCCCCAATTTTTCGCTCACATAGGAATAGTGGAGGAGGGTGCTCAGACTTTCACAAGAATTGCGCCGATTGCCGCCGCGAGTTCTGGTCGCAAGAGGTAGAATAAAAAGAAGAGGTGAGTAACCTCACCTCTCCCTATTTCACCCAATATCCACAACAGGCGGCGCTTACAAGCGGGCTGCGAACCCGACCCAACCCCGGAGGTTTTCACACCTTGCAACCCGGCGTTGCGGATAAGACGAACGACTGAGGATATTAGCGGATGAACACTTAATAGCTGAGTGCTTTAAGAACAATTTCTTTACACTCAATGTCTTTGAATCTGAAACACCCGCGCTCAAAGTAGTAGCGCATGGTAGACAGAAACAAGTCGCTGCGTTTGAGCATGACATAATTAACGTCATGGTCATTTGCGGAAACGGTTATCTTAACAGGGAAAGAATCGTCAATACGTTTGTCACAATAGACAACACCCTCATCAAGATATTCTCTGATGGCAAACCTCTTATTACCACTTCTAAGAGTAGCAATGTAATTACTTCTACCCTTGGGCGTGTCAATAAACGCAGAACTGTCATTCAGATACACACACTCAGAAGCATAAGCAACATAGTCATTCTGAGCAAAAGCCCTGTTGAATCCGCTTTCTTTCTGAGCGGTGCTTGCAGCTTCAACAAAGCCCTGTTCAAGAACAAACCCGTCACCCTTTAGAAAGTTGGTATCAGCTTTCAATCTGCCGGTGATACCAAGTTCCACATAGTACGGATTGATGAGTGAAACAGGGTTAGCGCACATGTAAATCGGCAAATATCTAACCTGTTTGTTCTGTCCTCTGGCAAGAGAAGTATGAATAGAGATAAGCTTTTTAATTTCGTCAGGAGCGTATTTATTAGTTTCACTCTGAAACTCATCAAAGAACATTGCAGACGTATCACTGAACAGGTGAGACAGTTTCTTAATACTATCAGCGTCATTGATGGCGATTGCGTACCCGCAAGATATGTCATTAAGAAACAGCTCTTTATACTTACCCTTTTGCCTTGTCTTTTCAGACATATCATCATCCGGGAAGAACAAACCGCCAATGTCCTTAAAGAACTTATCAGCTACTTCATCCAGTTCGTAATTAAAACGATACAACAGGCAAAATTTTGCAGCGGTTTTCTTGAAACGATTCACAAGTAGTCTACCGAAGTAAGTAGTTTTACCACCAGTTCTGTTGGTAGTGGTCATGTAAATCTCAGGTTTCTTACCGTTAATGTCCAGCATGGAAAGCAGCTTTGTTCCATCATAATACTGGCTCACAGGACTTCACTCCCTTAAAATTTCTTTATTTAATTGTACCAAAAAAGCTTGCATTTGTCAAGTAAATGTGCTACAATTAAATCGTAAAAGTTAGGGAAAGGAGGTAATGCAAATGGAAGTTTGGACTAATCTCATTTCGTCTTTGGGATTCCCCCTTGCAGCGTGTATCGCTCTTGGATTTTTCGTCTACAAGATGTGGCAGAAGCAGTCCGAGGAAACGGATAAAATGACCAAGCAGTTCACTGAGACTGTCGAGCGTCTTACTGCCAGCCACCACGAAGAAATGTCGGGAATTCAGCAAGCCCTAACAGAAAACACCATTGTGATGAACAAGCTTATCAACCGACTGGACGGTATCAAGGAGGGTGTTAACTAATGCCTGACACCTTTATTTTTGGCAACAGATACCTGTCGGTTTCTGAGCAGCAAAACAATGCAGACGTTTGTTATTCATGGTTTCGTGGTATACAGGCAAGCCGCTTTTCTGTAAATGCTACCTGTGCTATTATCGCAAACTTTGAATATGAATCTACTATAAATCCCGGTATCGTGGAGAGTCTTGCAACAGACCCGGAAGCTTTCAAACAGCAAAATGGATACTACCCCGGTTGTGGGCTTGCTGGATGGACACCGTATACTAAGCTTACGGGCTGGCTCAATGATAACGGAATTGCAGCAGATTTTAACAGCGGGTGGCAGGACAAGGGAGCGCTTCAACTTGAGTTCATTTTGTGGCAATTACAAAACCAGCCGTCAGCTGTGTGGTTTCGTAACCCTCAAGTTACACCCTCTAATCCGCCAATGAGTTTTGCAGAGTTTTGTAACTCAGATTTAGACCCGGCAACTCTTGCCAAGTATTGGTGTTGGTATTATGAACACCCCGCAGACCCGAACGGTCAAGCACCTTTGAGAGCGGCTGCCGCAGACAAGTGGTACACTTACTTTACGGGGCAAGAACCGCCAACGCCACCGGAGCCGTCACCAACTAAGCGTAGGGGCTTACCCGTATGGATGATGGTTGGAAACAGGAAACGGCGCGTAATGCGCGGAATATATTAAAGGAGAATGTACCATGGCAAAGCTTAACAGAGAACAGTTTTTGGAAGCTATTAGGGCGAGAATCGGTGATGATACCTCTGACGCTGCAATGCAGTTCGTAGAGAACATGACCGATACCTTTGATGGTTTCTCAGGCAGCGATAGCCAGCAGCGTATTAGTGAACTTGAGCAGCAGCTCAACGAAGCTAACAACGCCAAGGATGAGCTGGACAAGAGTTGGCGACAGAGATACCGTGACAGATTCTTCTCTGGCGTTGACAGCGAGAAGTTGCCACCCGAAGTCAAAGACCCCGAACCCGCAGAACCCGATAGGGCTACTACCATTCAGGTGAATGACCTGTTCACCGAAGTTTAAGAAAGGAGAACATAACAATGCCCACTAAGCCTAAGATTAAAACTCTCACCAATAGTTCTATTGATGTGCTGAACGCTATTCGTAATAGCGCCACCGTCAATTATCAGAACTATGTGCCTGTCGCTACCAATGACCCGGACAACATTCGTGAGATTGGTGCTATCATTATGGATATGCCCCAGCTCCAGAATGAATTCCTGTCCGCTCTGGTGAATCGCATTGGTCGTGTGATTCTAACCAGCAAGATGTACTCCAACCCCTGGGAAATGTTCAAAAAGGGTATGCTGGAATACGGCGAGACTATCGAAGAGATTTTCGTAAACATCGCCAAGCCTTTCCAGTATGACCCCGCTGTTGCCGAGCAGGAAGTCTACAAGCGGGAGATTCCCGATGTGCGCTCTGCGTTTCACGTAATGAACTATCAGAAGTTCTACAAGGCAACCATTCAGCAGGAGCAGCTGAGACAGGCGTTCCTGTCCGCTGACGGCATCTCTCAGCTCATCGCCGGTATCGTTGACCAGATGTATACCGCAGCCAACTACGATGAGTTCATCACAATGAAGTATCTGCTGGCAAAGCAGATTCTGGCTGGTCGTTTCCATCCCGTAACCGTGGACGCTCTCACAGCTGCGAACTCCAACGCTGTGACCACCACCATTAAGGAAACTTCCAACCTGATGGTGTTCCCGTCCACGGAGTACAACCCCGCTGGTGTTTTCCAGCACACCGAGTACAACGACCAGTACCTCATCATGAGCGCCAAGGCAAAGGCGGTCATTGACGTGAACACTCTGGCTGCTGCGTTCAATATGGATAAGGCTGACTTTATGGGTCACGTTATCACTATTGATTCTTTTGGCACTCTGGACGTGGCGCGTCTGAATCAGCTGTTTGCTGACGACCCCACCTATACCGAGATTGGCTCTGCCGAGCTGGAAGCGCTGAACGCCATTCCCGCAGTGTCTGTCGGCAAGGACTGGTTCATGGTATATGACAACCTGATGCAGTTCACCGAGAACTACAACGGCCAGGGCCTGTATTGGAACTACTTCTACCACGTGTGGAAGATTTTCTCCAACAGCCCGTTTGAGAACGCTGTCGTGTATGTGCCCGCCACTCCCAGCGTGACCTCTGTCACCGTGTCCCCTGACGCTGTTAGCGCAAAGGCTGGTCAGAGTGTTAGCCTGTCTGCCGATGTAGTTACCACCGGTTTCGCATCTCAGGAGGTCAACTGGTCTGTTGCTACATCTTCCTACGCTTCTACTGTAACTGTGGACAAGGCAGGTAACGTCAAGATTGACGCTAAGGCTACTGGCGGTAGCTGCACCATCAAGTGTACTTCCGTGTTTGATAGCACGAAGTCTGATACGTGCGTGATTACTATCACCGCTGCGTAAGGAACTCCCTATGAGGGGAGGGAGAAATCTCTCCCCTCTATTCTAAGAAAGGAGGAATAGAATATGTATGTTGAACCTAACAGCACTGTATATCTGATGAAGAATGTCCCACTTGACCCGACTTATCAGCATACCGTGCTGTTTTCGTCTAAGGCAGCGCAGGAGCAATCGTTCATGCAGTTTACAAGTGCAGAACTAACCTTTGAAAACCTGAGTTATCAGAGACACGGGCGCGGGTACTTAAAGATTGCTAAGAACGTTGGCAAGCTGCTTAACTGCAACTACATGATGTTCCGCAACTACGACAGTGAGACGATGAATTATGACAGATGGTTCTACGCGTTTGTCACTGACGTTGAGTATATCAATGAGAATACCACTATGGTGCGGTATGAGATTGATATTATGCAAACGTGGTTGTTTGATTATCAGCTTGACCCGGTGTTTGTAGAGAGAGAGCATAGCAGCACGGATGTACCCGGGGATAACCTCATTGACGACAAATTGGAACGGGGAGAATATATCTTTAGAGACTTTCTTCCGACAAATAAACTTAATGTTTATGGTATTGTAATTTACTCTACCTATGACCCAAACACTTCTTCCGATGTAACTGGCGGATATTACGGGAATATGTATTCAGCAGCCAAAGCGTTTTGGTTTGATGATGAAACCGGCGCAAACGCTTTTATAGTGAAATGTACTACTGCCGGAAAAGCACCGGGCTGTATTGTTGGTGTATTCATGTGCCCCGCTGTGTATAAAAACTTTGTAGTTACACAGGGTAAAGCTCCAATGACAACAACCGTAAACTACGCCAAGAACTATTCAGATATTGATGGATATGTACCAAAAAATAAAAAACTGTTCACTCAACCCTACAATTTTTTGTACATTACTAACCTGTCTGGAAGCACATTAGAACTGGGGTATGAATATTTCAGCACAAATGATTGCAAGCTGGTAATGTTCGGTGCGCCCTCACTCAGTTGCGACATTGGGCTTATGCCTGACTTCTACAAAGGTGTAGGTGGAAATACGGCTATTGGTGAATTGCTTGGAAACTGCAACGAGATTATTTCTCTTTCAGATTTTCCTATGTGTTGCTATTCTGTTGACGCATTTAATGCGTGGTATGCGCAAAACAAAGGTAGCTACATAAGTGGAAAAGTAAATCAAGTTGTTGGAGCAATAGGGCAATTTGCAACTGGAAATATAGCTGGTGGCGCTGTATCTCTGTTAACTGGAATAAGTTCTACAATTGGTGAACTTAGGGACAAAAGCGTTCAGCCGCCAGATGTAAAGGGCACCCCTGCTTCTGGTAGTATTTTTGCGAGTGGTCAAATGGACTTCTGGGTGGGGCACGTAACAATCAAAGCCCAGTTCGCAAAAATCATTGACGAATATTGGAGCAAGTTTGGTTATCCGTGTCACCAGATTAAAGTGCCTAACCGCAACGCCCGCGCCAACTGGAACTATGTAAAAACTCAGGGCTGCGAATTCACCGGTTCCATTCCTGCATCTGACGCAGAAGCTATCAAAGCAATATACGACAACGGTGTTACGTTCTGGAACGACATTAACAATGTGGGTAAGTACGGGGACTTCACCAACCCCATCAACGCTTAGGCGCTGGTGTTAACATAACACTAAGAAAGGAGGTAAACCATGGTAAAGAATAAGTGCAAGAATCTTGGCGGTATCATGTCTCAGTTTTGGAATAGTGCAGTTATGAATCAAATAACGTACAACCACTATTTCAATCACCTGTCCGAGTTGGGTATGACCATGTTTGAGTGGCATAATCTACCGGAGGGGATTGACCCGCGATTCATGGAAATGACGCTGTTCAATGAGGGCTACGCTATATTCTTCTATGATGAAGCTATGGACGAATACCTGTGCTTACAGGCAAGAATCGGCGGGCAAATGAATGTCTATCGCGTTCCTAAAATCAGAACTGCATACGCTGTAAACGGGTATCAGTACCAGCTCAATGAAAACAACAGCGTCATCATATACAACAACTATTTGCGTTATCCCTCTGTACCTGATGCTCAGTTCTTTGCTGCAAAGCTGGTGAACATTGACAGGGCTATTGACGTTAACGTGAACGCCCAGAAAACACCTATTCTAATTCGTACCACCCCTGACCAGCAGTTAGGTTTGGAAAACGCCTTTATGAAGTGGCAGGGAAACCAGCCTGTTATCTACGCCAATAAGGGCAGCGACCTTGACAAAGCGTTTGATGTTCTGACCACCGGAGCACCGAACGTGTTCAAAGACCTGTATGAACTCAAGACACAGACGTGGAATGAAGCGCTTACACGAATGGGCATTAGTTCGGTGAACACCGTAAAAAAGGAGCGCATGATTACAGACGAGGTTGCAAGGGCACAGGGCGGCACTATTGCCAGCAGATATTCAAGGCTGGAAATGCGCAAACAGGCGTGTGAACAAATTAACCGTATGTTTGGACTGAATATCTCTGTTGAGTACCGTGACGATTTTCTGAACATGACAGACAATGGAAAGGAGGAAGATGTGACAGATGTTGAACGTCGAAGCTCTGTTGAAGAATGACGAGCTGTTTGAAGAAGTTATGACGCAGTTCTGTCATGTGATGGAGTGCTCTTTATGCCCATTCAAAGAACACGACATGCAATGCAATCTTAACGCTGCTGGTTATCGGATTCCTTGGTGCGAATGGAAAACGAAGGAGGTGAAACCGTTTGAGTGAATATACGACACAGGTGAGATTTATCTGCGAAAGCTACGCAGGATTGCAAGAAAGAGTAGGAGCGGATGATGTGAACACTATCGTGGCTATGGCGGCTCCTAAGATTTTCATGAATTTCCCTATATGGGATGAGGGATATAGGCTTACCTTGGAAACGAAAATCTTGAAGCACTTCTATCTCCGTGAGATTGCACACGAAACCGTTGGACTTTGGAGGTTAAGGCTGGACACGTATATGAACGAGCTTATGCCTGTGTACAACAAAATGTATGCAGCCGTGTCTCAGGAGTTCAACCCGCTCTTTGATGTGGATATTACCAGAACGCATGACGGCACTTCTACAGACAGCACTAACAGTTCTGGTAACAGCGTGAACAAGTACAGCGAAACCCCGCAGGGGTCTATCCAGAATGTACTTGATGGCAAATATCTCACGACAGCCCAAGCCAATGACGCAACGTCTAACAGCAACGGCAATTCTACTGCGCAGTACGTTGAAAGAGTTACAGGCAAACAGGGAACTGGCTCCTATTCGAATCTGCTAAGAGAATACATCGACAAGCTGGTAAACGTTGACATGAGACTGATGGCAGAACTTGAACCACTGTTCTTCTGTCTGTTAGACTAAGAAAGGAGTAACCTATGTTTGTATATCTCAGCCCCAGCAATCAGATTGGAAACACGTACTATGGGAATAACCATAACGAAAGTTTCTGGTGTGAGCAGATTGCACAGGCAGCGTATGACGCTCTGATTAGGTCGCACGTAAAAACGTTTTTCCCTGAAAGCGATTCTATGTATGCAAGAATCGCAGACGCCAACGCGAAAGTGCGTGACTTAAAAGAGCCTATGCTGTACGTTCCTATTCATACCAATGCTACCGGTTTGAAGAACTCCACACGGAGAGGGACTAACATCTACAACTATGGCACCGCCGATGGAAAGCGACTGGCAACGTGTATCTATAACGCTGTTATGGATATTCCTGGTGCAGCTGTTGGTTTCGGTGGAACTCCCAAGAACCAGACGTGGTATGAAATGAAAAACAGTGACGGGTATTGCGCCTACTGTGAGCTTGAGTATCACGACTGTAAAGAGGGCGCGGCATGGATTACCAGCCATATTACAGAACTGGGAGAAGCGGTGGCGCTGGGTATCTGCAACTACATGGGCGTGGATTTTGTGGAGCCGAAGCCGGATAAGCCCGCAGAAAAGGAAACCATGTACTACGTCCAGATTGGCGCGTTCAAGTTAAAGGCGTATGCCGAAGCCTACATGAGAGACGCTATCGCCAAAGGTTACAACGCTTTCATCAAAACAAGTGAGGACTTTGTAAGATAGGAGGTGAAATAATGGGAGAGCCTAATAATCTCTGGGGAAACATTGAGCCTATTTGTATTCGGATTCAGAAAGTGCTGCCGACTGTGTACACTGACGCTCTGAGCTATCAGGACGCTATGGGGCAGATTATTGCCAAGACCAATGAATTGGTTAATCAGGTTAATCATTTCTCTGATGAAGTGCTGACTGCTGCTAAAGCGTATACTGATGGCGAGATTGCCAAGAGCATTGAGCAGTACAATCAGGCGTTGCAGCAGTTCGCAAGTGACTATGACCAGTTCGTTGATAACGTAACTGGCACTCTATCTGGTTTCCAGAATCAGATGGACGCTAACTTACAGCGACAGGACAACGAAATTGCCGGTGGCAGGGCGTATACTGATACGAGAATTGCCCAGAACAACGAGTGGATTCTTGAGCAGATTAGTGAACAGGTTATCAGCGTAAGAGTGCTGAATCCGTTTACTGGTGAGCGGGTTTCTATTCAGGACATGATTGACTATCTTGCTGGTCTGCACATGACCGAAGCTGCCAAGGTGCAGCAGATTGTGACAGCTTCTAAGACTGTCAATGTTGTTGTTGGGTATAACGCAAGTTGTACGCAGCTGGCCAACAACGGTAAGAATATTTTTGGAATTGCTTAAAGGAGGTAAATAAAAATGAGGCAGACTTCCCATTATAAATTTAAGCAGTATGAGGGCGCTGACCTTTTTAACCCTCTGACTGTGGAAGCGCAGAACATTCAGGACATTGATGCTGGAATGTATGCGAACAAGACGGCGGCGGTGCAGAGCGCTACTGAGGTTAAGAGCGGCACGGTTCATGCCATCACCAGAGCGGTGCCCGGCGCGAGTGTCATTAAGTTCGTTGCTACAAGCGACTGGACTGCTGGCGACACTTGTACCGTGGATGGTGTTCAGGTGTCGACTTTGCTGACTACAGGTGAGACGCTGCCTACAGGAGCGTGGAAGATTAACGCCAGTGTTCTGGCTATTCTGAACGGTACGGTTCTGACGGTTTTCGTGTCCGCGCCTACCGGTGAGGGCGGTGACATTGACGCTACCACCTTGCAGGGGCATGGCGCTGACTACTTCATGGCGAAAGCAGACGGCGCAGTTAAGAGCGTGGGTGTGAGCGTGTTGCTTAACGCTGCGAGTTGGGCACAGAGCGGTGACAAGTATGTGCAGACTGTTGCGGTGGCTGGTGCGCAGCCGGGCAATAACATGGTGATTGCGCCGAGCGCTCAGAGCTGGGATAAGGCTATTGAGTTCAATGTGAGAGCTACGGCACAGGCTCAGGGGACGGTAACGTTCACGGCGGCTAAGGTGCCTGACGCAAGCCTGTACATGAGTGTGATTGTGCTGGGTTAAGTTGATGAGAAAAAATGAAAGGAGATAGCTATGATTGCTAATACTCATTACGGATATGTAGGCAAGAGTAAAGCGCTTAAGTTCACGTACACCGGGCACTATAATGTGAGAGACGACGGTGTGTTGGAGCTGCTGACGAGCGGGACGATTGTGTTCTTGAAACCCGTCACCATTGACCTGTTTTTGGTTGGCGGCGGTGGCGCTGGTGGCTCTGATGTGCGGAATACGGTTGTCGGTTGTGGAGGTGGCGGAGGTGGCTATACAAAAACTGAAAAGAATTTTGTTGTAACCGCCAACAAGGGATACGCTGTGACCATCGGAGAGGGTGCCGAAGCGTCACGCACGAATGACAAACCGATAAGCGGAAGCACATCCTTTGATTCAATCAGCGTGGCGGGAGGTGATTCTGCACAGCTTAACCGTAGCTCATCCGGCGACTATACGCGTGGCGCAAACGGCGGAAGCGGTGGTGGTAACGGTTTGTATTCTAAAAGCACCGGTGGAGACGGTGGAAGCGATGGTGGAAACGGTGGCTTGGGAAGTGCAACCAGCGGTATCCCTCCTGCTGGGCAGGGAACAACTACAAGAGAGTTCGGAGAACCTGAAGGTAAATTATATGCTGGCGGCGGCGGTGGCGGAACATATATGTCAGCACAGACCCCTGTTTATGCGTCGGGTGGCGCTGGCGGCGGTGGTAATGGCGCGTGGGGTGCAGCAGCTAACAAAAGGCAAGCGGCTGGTAATGGAACAGCTAACACTGGAGGCGGCGGTGGCGGTGGTGTTGGTGTCGGCGCGGTAGCTAACATCATTGGTGGCTCCGGTGGCTCTGGCATCGTGTGTATTCGCGTAGCTAAGTAACATGCTTACCAAGTTGTAAGTGTTGTTCAGGGAGAGGGCAAATGTCCTCTCCCTATTTTCGTTTAATAGTGGCGCTGTCGAGCAAAGCGAGGTTTTGAATGTCAACCAGGGTTGACCGCCCGAGCGAAGCGAGGTTTATAAATACCAAACCTTTAAATTTG
>OLFZ01001820.1_pt1 | contig 16654 bp, 10 predicted proteins | sample 1604861 | NCBI WGS metagenome assembly OLFZ01 (sample SAMEA3888895, study PRJEB22519) | human gut metagenome | biome: human gut; feature: human-associated habitat; material: faeces | place: Denmark | collected 2011 | reverse complement strand
GGATATTCCTATTAAAAAGTCAATTATTCCGTACAGAAACAAAATATAATAAAAATGAAAATATATCATTATACATCAATAGAAACTTTAGCCTTAATTTTAAAGAATAAGACTATCCGTTTCAATAGATTAGACCATGTTGACGATGTTGACGAAGCAGCCTATGGGTCTGGTGTTCAGAAAACCCTATTAGGCCAATATTCATTTGTCTCATGCTGGACAAAAGAAGAAAGTGAAAATATCGCATTATGGAATATGTACACAAATTACAAAGGGGTTAGAATTGGTTTGGATGAGGATATGTTTATTACCTATGCTATTAATAATAAATTCAAATCCTTTATCAGTTCCATGATCAAATTCGAAGATGATTACTTCATTAGTGCAATAAATAATGAAGCTAAACTTTATGATATTCAATATGTCCAATCACCAGAGACTTATATCAAAGATTTGATTCATCAAGAAGGTAATATGGTAAATATTAATACAAACAATATTGGTATCTATAAAAGAAAAGAGTGGGATTGTCAGAAAGAAAGCAGATTCCGACTAACTTATTTTCCTGTAAACCCGAAATATGCAGAAATAATAAAGAGAAAGAATTTAGACAACTTTAATTTATTTACAGAAGCGTTCTCTGCATCATTTCAATCATTAAAAGAAAACTATCCTTTAAGTTTCACTTTCAGAGATATACCTCTGAAACCTGAAATTTTAGATAACATTGAAGTCATGTTAGGTCCTTGCACTTCTGAAGGAGAAAAAGCCATAGTAGAGGCATTGTTAAAAGGCTTCAAAAACTATAAGATAAAAGATAGTCTATTTAAAGGAAAAATTAGAAGAAACAAATAAACATGAATACAGAGCAACAAAAGATAGAATACAAGAGTCTGCAAAAGATTCGAACAGGAGAGAAAGGATTCAAGGAACTCTCCACCACTTGTGTAGCTTTAGCCAATGCACAAGGAGGACAGATTATGATTGGCGTGGAAGACAAGACAAAGAAGCCTGCTCCCAATCAGGTTATACCACAAGAAGAGGCAAATAGTGCTGTTACAAGATTGCGTGGACTTTGTTTCAACGTAGGTCTTGCTGTAGGCGACGTATGTGAAGACGAAACTGGCAGCCAGTACTTTGCCATCACTGTATTCCCTTCACTCCATTCATACGCTACCACTTCTGATGGCAAAATGTACATCCGTGTCGCAGACAAATGCGAACCTGTAAGAAGTGAGGACATTCAACGTGTAGGAGAAGAGAAAGGAGCTTTTCAATGGGAACTTGTACCAACACAGTTTGAGTTGGAAGATGAGAATAAGACGAATCTCTCAAAATTCGCTAATGATATACGCCAATCTGATAGAGTGAAGCAGCATATCAAGCAGCTCGACGATATGGAAATTGGCGAACAATACCACCTTCTTGACGGCAACAAGATGACTAATCTTGGTGTCTTATGGATTGGTACAGCCAAACAGCGTAGCCGCATTTGCTATCCTATCACTGTGCAATATATCGTATATGACGACTTGGAGAACAAAACCAATAAATTGGAATGGCGTGACAACACGCTTAATCCAAAGGAACTTTTGGAAGATATTATGGACAAGGCTGTAGAGTTGACCTATAGCTATGAGATGCCTAATGGCCTCTTCCGTAAGACAGTGCGCTATTACAACGAGAACTTAATCAGAGAGTTGCTTGTTAATTGTTTGGCTCATAGTTCAAGAACCATCTCCAACGACATCACAATCAAGGTATATCCAGGTTATATCAGCATCTCCAATCCAGGTGGTCTCCCTTTAGGTGTGACCAAGGACAACATCCTTCACACCAAACATAGACGTAATCCTAACATGATTGAGATACTGACTGCATTTGGGCTGATGGAAGGCGAGGGTTCTGGCTATGACTTAATTTATGAGTTGGATGCAGTTGAAGCGAAGAAGCAACCAGAGATAGAATCAACTTTCAATACTGTCACAGTTTATCAAAGTGCAGAGATTACGGATAAAGAAGTTGTTCGCTTGATGGATTACGTTGACCACAATTATCAGCTTTCCCAAAAGAACAAGATAGCTTTTGGTATTATAGCAAGAGAAAAACGTATTGCGACAACCGACTTGTCGAAGACTCTTCAACTGTCTGCCGAAGAACGCCTTAGAAGCTATGTAGATAATTTAGACAAGAATCACTTAATAACAAAAGGTGGTGCAACCAAAGGGGCATACTATCAAGTCAACCCTACGCTATTAGCAAATGCAAAGTCCAACATCGTTACGACGCTAAAGACAATAGAGCCTTATGTACTTAAAGCTCTCATCAAAGAAGACTTGCATAGTCATCCCATGAGCAAAATTTCAGAAATAGCAAGCAGAATTCCAGATGTGGACATGAAGGAAATCAGAAAGATGGTCTATTCTATGGTTGGTAAAGAAGTTCAAAAGAAAGGGGCCCGCGTTAACTGTAGATACTATTTGATCTGATGGCTAAAAAAAATATAATTGAAAAATAAACGTTTGTTAAAAAGATTGTAACTATTTGATTATCAAGCAAGGTTTATTTTTGACAATTCATATTTTGAAGCTAAATATTGAAAATAAAACGGCTTGGAGTACAAAGATAGTGCGCCACATTACACAACATCTCTGAATGTTGACAAAACACTCGTGACGAAAAGCTACGAAAAATAGGTCGTCTCCTTGTTAATATGGCAAAAGATGAACTACAGCAATGCACCTCCGCCATCACTGCCATGTGACTTCATTCTATATATAATTATCTCCTTCCATAGTTAGAGTTGACTAAGGAAGGAGATGTTTTTTTATAGAGATACTCTCATCACGCTGAAGCCCTTGGCAATAGTGTGACGTACGTCGTATGCAGCCGACGGGTTGAGAAATAAACATTAATAATAATTATTCTATTCTTTTTACTTTCATATCAATATATTTTATATATTTGCATAATCAATTTGTAACGACAGACTACTAATTATATTATCAAACTTAAATATACCGTTATGAACAACATCCCTTTAGTTTTTTGGCTGATTCCTATTGCCAGCGTTGTAGCATTGGGAATGGCATGGTTTTTCTTCCGCTCGATGATGAAAGAGGAAGAGGGTACTGACCGAATGAAAGAAATCGCCGAGCATGTCAGGAAGGGTGCTATGGCTTATCTGAAGCAGCAGTATAAGGTTGTGGCTATTGTCTTTGTGGTGCTTGCCATCGTCTTTGCTTTTATGGCTTATGTGCTGAAGGTGCAGAACCCGTGGGTTCCGTTTGCATTCCTCACGGGCGGATTGTTCTCCGGACTGGCAGGTTTCTTTGGTATGAAAACCGCTACTTATGCTTCGGCGCGTACCGCCAACGGAGCGCGTACGGGGCTTGACAAAGGACTGAAGATTGCTTTCCGTAGTGGAGCCGTTATGGGTCTGGTCGTTGTCGGACTCGGACTGCTTGACATTGCAATCTGGTTTATAGTGCTGAATGCCGTCTATCAGGGCGAGTCGACTGCCCTTGTCACCATCACCACAACCATGCTTACATTCGGAATGGGTGCTTCCACTCAGGCACTGTTTGCCCGTGTGGGTGGCGGTATTTACACCAAGGCTGCCGATGTGGGTGCCGACCTCGTGGGCAAGGTTGAGGCTAACATACCCGAGGACGACCCGCGCAATCCTGCCACTATTGCCGATAACGTAGGCGACAACGTGGGCGACGTAGCCGGAATGGGTGCCGACCTCTACGAGAGCTATTGCGGTTCGATACTCTCTACAGCCGCTCTCGGAGCCACGGCATTTGCCATGAACGGCGACATGCAGCTGCGTGCCGTCATAGCGCCGATGATTATAGCAGCCATCGGCATATTCCTCTCGCTCATAGGCATCTTCATGGTGCGCACCAAGGAGGGCGCTACGATGAAGGAACTGCTCCATTCGCTCGGCTTAGGCACCAATGTCAGCGCCTGCCTTATAGCAGTTGCCACATTCGTAATACTCTATATGCTTGGCATCGAAAACTGGTTGGGACTCTCGTTTTCGGTCATCAGCGGACTGATAGCAGGTGTCGTGATAGGTCAAGCCACCGAATATTACACCTCGCACAGCTATGTGCCTACGCAGAAGATAGCCGAAGCCTCGCAGACAGGTCCTGCCACTGTTATTATAAAAGGTATAGGTACGGGAATGATTTCGACGATGATACCGGTTGTCACTATCTCGGTAGCCATCATGTTGAGCTATCTTTGCGCCAATGGATTTGACATGTCGCTATCGGCAAAGTCCATCAGTACCGGTCTTTACGGCATAGGTATAGCCGCTGTGGGCATGCTCTCAACGCTCGGCATAACCCTTGCCACCGACGCTTACGGTCCGATAGCCGACAATGCAGGCGGTAATGCAGAGATGAGCGGCTTAGGCAAGGAGGTGCGCGAGCGTACCGACGCTCTCGATGCACTCGGTAACACCACCGCAGCCACCGGTAAGGGATTTGCAATAGGTTCGGCTGCACTCACAGCCCTTGCCCTGCTGGCATCGTACATCGAAGAGATAAAGATAGCAATGATACGTGCCGTGGACAACGGCAAGCAATATATCGATGCAGCCGGCAACGTGTTCGACCCGACGAATGCCTCGACCGTCGACTTCATCGAGTTCTTCCAGGTGAACCTAATCAATCCTAAGGTGCTCGTAGGAGCGTTCCTCGGAGCCATGGCAGCATTCCTCTTCTGCGGACTGACAATGGGAGCCGTGGGTCGTGCAGCCGAGTCGATGGTGCAGGAGGTGCGCCGTCAGTTCCGCGAGATAAAGGGAATACTCGAAGGCAAGGCTACGCCCGACTATGGCCGTTGCGTAGAGATAAGCACACGTAGCGCCCAGCGCGAGATGATACTGCCGTCGTTGCTCGCAATCATCATCCCGATTGTTGTGGGACTGGTGCTCGGAGTGGCTGGCGTACTTGGATTGCTTACAGGCGGATTGGCATCAGGTTTCACCCTCGCCGTGTTCATGTCCAACTCAGGAGGAGCTTGGGACAACGCCAAGAAGATGATAGAGGAGGGCCACTATGGAGGTAAGGGTAGCGAGAACCACAAGGCCACTATCGTAGGCGACACCGTAGGCGACCCGTTTAAGGACACCTCAGGTCCGTCGCTCAACATCCTCATCAAGCTCATGTCGATGGTTAGCATCGTAATGGCAGGCTTGACAATTGCATTTCTTTAAAACGTAGAATATTGTATTAATATAAGATTATAACCTTATATTAATATAAGAAAGGAACGCCGCGAGTATGTTTTCTCCTTAAAATCAGTTACCTTTGCAGGTAATATTGGTTTTAAGGAAAAAACATACAACAATAAATACAAATAAACGACAAATGAAAAGACTACTACTATTATCTGCTACGACAATCCTTTCAGCGGTTATGTCGGCACAGACCGTGGAGCGTATGAACAATTTGAAGCCCGAACAGAAGTCGATGGCTGTAAGCCTTAAGCTCACAGGCGAACTGTCTACCGACCGTAAGGGCGACTACAGACAGATGCGTGACCTCTGTTTTCAAGTACGCGACATCGACCTCAGTGACGCTAAGAGCACCGAGATACCAAAGAATGCGTTCCATTCGCGCCACCAACTCCTCACCATCGCTCTGCCAAAGGTGCTGAAGACCATCGGAACACAGGCGTTCTTTGCCTGCGACAAGCTTCAGAACATTACTATCCCGGCATCGGTAGAGAGCATCGGTGCAGCCGCTTTCTCGGGATGTAAGAGTATGACTGAACTTACTATCGACGGCGCTCCTGTAATCGGTGAATACGCATTTGCACGTCTGTCGGGACTGAAGACCGTCAAGGTCAATTCGAAAGTGCCGCCAAAGGCTGCCGTTTCTTCATTCTATGGTGTAGAGCCAGGCAGCGTTAAGCTCATCGTTCCGAAGGGCAGCGAGAAGGCTTATATGAAGGCAGCAGGCTGGAGCCGCTTCTATGCCGAGCCGAAGATGGCAAAGGAAGTGAGCGACCCGACGCTGTGCCTCACCCCAATGCCGCAGACCCTGACCGTTCAGAAGGGTGCTAAGGCGCTGAACGTGCAGACAGCCTGGAATATATTGCTTGACAAGAAGGATGATAATGTATTGAACAATGAGGTGGAGCGTGCTCGCGAGATGCTTACTGGTCGTATCGGCAACATCGTAAACAGCCGTCAGCGTGGCTTGCAGCTTGTTCTCGCCCTCGACTCGTCGCTCGACGACGACGAGGCTTACACTCTTACTGTAGACTCTAAGGGCGTGAACATCAAGGGCAAGACTCCGCGCGGCGTGTTCTGGGGACTGATGACTCTCGACCAGATTCTTCTTGGTTCGGGCAATAAGGAGTGTGTTGATGCCATTCCGCAACTCTCCATCAAGGACACTCCACGCACTCATGTACGTGAATTGATGGTCGACCCTGCCCGTACATTCATTCCGCTCGACGAGCTGAAGGCTTTCATCCCCGAAATGGCTCGCTACAAGCTCAACGCTCTGCACCTGCACCTCGTAGACGACCAGGCTTGGCGCATTGAGATTAAGAAGTATCCGCAGCTTACCGAACAGGCTTCATCACGTTGGGGTCAGGACGACCTGCTGATGCCTTACAAGGGCTATTACACTCAGGAGCAGATGCGCGACTTGGTGAAGTTTGCCGCTCAGTATCACGTGGAGATAGTACCCGAGATTGAGATGCCGGGCCATGAGGTAGCTGCTATCAGTGTGTTCCCCGAACTTACATGTCATCAGCGTCAGGTGCCTATCCGCACCACATGTGGCGTTTCCAACGAGCTTCTTTGCCCGGGCAACGACTTCACATACGAGTTCTTGGGCAATGTATTCAAGGAGATTGCCGACATTTTCCCGTCTAAGTATATCCATCTCGGTGGCGATGAGGCTGGCAATCCGGCACTCGACTGCTGGACCGACTGCCCCAAGTGTCAGGTTCTGAAGAAGAAGCTCGGCATCACAACTACCGACCGTTCGGAGAACTGGAAGCTTCAGGGATATATGTTTGACCGCGTTATCGAACTCCTGCGCGACACATATCACAAGACACCGATGTTCTGGTATGAGACCGACTTCAAGAAGATTCAGCCGGGATGCGTAACATTCGCTTGGCGCAACGGACTCACCGACAAGGCTCTGCAGGCTGCCGTCGAGAACAACGCACGCATCATGCTCTGCCCGGGCGAGCACTGCTACTTCGACTATCCTATGGCTAAGGGCGACATGCCTGAGGTGAACTGGGGAATGCCCGTAACTTCGCTCAAGGCTACCTACGCTCTCGATCCGGCTTGGGGACACGACAAGCAGTTTGAGCAGAACAATCTTTTCGGCGTAGCCGGAACACTTTGGAGCGAGTGCATCACATCGCCCGAGCGCATATACTATCAGGCTTATCCTCGCTCTATAGCCTTGGCTGAGGCAGGATGGAGCCAGCAGCAGAACCGTTCGTGGGAGTCGTTCATCAAGCGTATGAGCCCGTTGGCTAAGGATATGATGCGACGTGGTGTGACTTTCTCTATGGAATACTAATCAAACAAAACGCTAATAATCAGGATGAACATCAGAACTGTTATCATGTCATCGGCTGTCGTTATGGCAGCCATGACTACTAATGCCTTTGCTGCAAAGAAGAATGCGGCAAAAGCGAACAAGAATCTCACGGCTCAGATTGAAGCCGGTATGCGCTCTATCACCGAGGATGCTGCACGTGCTCACGTGTATTTCCTCGCCGACGACCTGCTTGAGGGTCGACGTGCAGGCGAACGTGGTTCGCGTATAGCCAAGCAGTACATTATCTCGCAGATACGTCAGGCTGGACTGAAACCTCTGCTCGGCGACTCATACGAACAGCCGTTTGAGACTTGCGCTGTGCAGAAGCTGAAGCGAGGTGTGCGCTACTATGTCAATGCTGACTCGATTGCCAATATTAAGAAAGGTGTATATCAGTCGATGGCGCTTAGCAATGTGCTCGCTGTGTTGCCTGGCAAGAAGACTGACGAGTTTGTTGTGGTAGGTGCACATCTCGACCACGAAGGCGTGTACAACGACTTGGCTGGCGACAAGATATACAATGGTGCCGACGACAATGCTTCGGGCGTGGCTGCCGTGTTGCAGATTATGAAAGCCTTTGTAGCGAGTGGAGCACAGCCCGAACGTACTGTTGTGTTTGCTTTCTGGGACGGCGAGGAGTTTGGATTGCTCGGTTCGCAATACTTCACCGACCATTTCAGTGAAATGTCGAAGGTGAAGGGCTATCTCAACTTCGACATGGTGGGCAGCGGTACAAGCAGCAAGTATCTGATGTACTTCTTCACTGCGGCTCATCCCAAACTGGGCGAGTGGCTCAAGAACGACGTCAATAAATATCAGTTCAGCACTTTCGAACCCGACTATCGTGCTTGGGAGAATCCCGTTGGCGGCAGCGACCAGCAGTCGTTCCATCTTAAGGGAGTGCCAATCGTGTGGTATCACACAGGCGGACAGCCTCATTACAACCAGCCATCGGACGAAGCGTCGACCATAAACTATCCGAAGCTTACGGACATAACACGCGCTTCATATCTCACAACTTGGCATTTGGTCAACGAAGCGGAATATTAGTTTAGTAAAGCAGCATCAGTCCGGCAAACGCCGCCCAGCATATCATTCGTATAGGGTTGATTTTTAGCGCCATTGTACCAATGAGTGTAGCTGTGAAAATATAAAGGCTGATGCCGAAATACCAGGGGTTTATTGACGGTGCCGAGAAATTTTCGCTGTTCATTAACAGCAACGCGGCGGCGGCAATAAGCCCCACTACAGCCGGGCGCAGACCCGACATCACGTTTTGCACCACCATTGAGTTCATGTATTTCATGAACAGACGACAAATCAGAATCATCAGTATGAACGACGGCAATACCAGTGCCAGTGTGGCAGTGGCGCTTCCCAGCACAGCCATTGTTTCGCCCATGGCGGCATTATGTACAGCTGTGTAGCCGCAATAGGTAGCGGCGTTGATGCCGATGGGGCCTGGGGTCATCTGGCTTATTGCCACAATGTTGGCAAATTCAGCCGATGTCATCCACGCGTTGTGTGTCACCGTCTCGCTCTGAATGAGCGACAGCATTCCGTAGCCACCTCCAAATCCGAACAGACCGATTTTGAAGAAGGTGTAAAAGAGTTTCAGAAATATCATTCGGTTGGTTTTATTAATAGTCCATACAAATATCCGCACATTCCTGCTGCGGTAAGAACGAAGATAGGATTCACTTCAAGCAACCATATAAGCAATGCGCAGGCTATAGGAATCCAGCAGTTTATCCATGAGATGCGGGCAGCACGACCCATGCTGAACACCGGTGCGCATATCAATGCCACTACAGCCGGGCGTATGCCGTTGAATACGGAGCGTACCACTTCGTTGTCCTGGAACTGATGGAAGAACATGGCTATGAGCAATATTATCACGAACGACGGCAGTGCTACGCCGAGTGTGGCGCAGATGGCACCTCCCATCTTGCGCAGCTTGTATCCTATATACACGCTCATGTTCACCGCCAAAGCTCCTGGACACGTCTGTGCCACGGCTATAAGGTCGAGAAAATCCTTGCGATCCATCCATTTATGACGGTCTACTATCTCCGATTCTATCTGTGGAATCATAGCATAACCGCCACCAAGAGTGAAAAATCCTTTTTTAAGAAAGATACGGAATAAATTAATGTACATAAAACCATACCATAAACAATAAGCCCCACTCCCAACGAGGAAGTGTCAAAATGGGAGTTATAGGAATTTAAGAAGAAGTTAATCCATCTACGATGAATGGAAGTTAACAGACAAATGCTTTGTTTTCAGCAATCTATACATATGTCCGCTAACTTCTGTTAACTACGGGCAAAGCCCAAACTTCCTATAACTTCTACTTTGACACACCTCCTCTCCCTACTTGGGAGAGGTTGGGAGTGGGGCTTTATTAATTACTTATTGTTCTCAATCCACTTGCGTGCATTGACGAATGCCTCAATCCAAGGTGTAACGTCGTCCTGACGACGCTCGGCAGGATACCAAGCGTTCTGCCATGGGAAGATGGCGCGCTCCAAGTGGGGCATCATAGCCAAGTGACGGCCGTCGGCTGAACAGATACCGGCTACGTTGTAGTCTGATCCGTTCGGGTTGCCCGGATACTCAGCGTAGTTGTAGCGAGCCACAACGTTGTACTTGTCCTCAGCCTCAGGCAATGAGAACTTGCCCTCGCCGTGAGCCACCCAGATGCCGAGCTTGTCGCCGCTGAGCGATGAGAACATCACGCTGTTGTTCTGCGGAATCTCCAAGCCGAGGAATGTGCTCTCAAACTTGTGTGAGTTGTTGTGCAGCATGCGTGTGCGGTGCTCGTGCTCCGGATTGATAAGGTTGAGCTCAACCATAAGCTGGCAGCCGTTGCAGATACCCAATGACAGGGTGTCCTTGCGTGCATAGAACTTGTCGAGAGCCTCCTTAGCCTTCGGATTGAAGAGGAATGCACCTGCCCAACCCTTAGCCGAACCAAGAACGTCAGAGTTAGAGAAGCCACCACAGAATACGATCATGTTGACATCCTCGAGAGTTTCGCGGCCGGTGATGAGGTCGGTCATCATTACGTCCTTCACGTCGAAGCCTGCAAGATAGAGTGAGTATGCCATCTCGCGCTCGCCGTTGGTACCCTTCTCACGGATGATGGCAGCCTTGATACCCGACGCTGTGCGACGGTCGGCAGAGATGCCGTAGCTTTCGAGCGAGCCCTTGAACGAGTCGTGGAACTTCATCTCAACAGGCTGCTTCTTGTAGTTGTCGCGGCGCTTTGCAGCACAACCGTTGAAGCTCTGGTCGCGGTCGAGCAGGTAAGAAGTCTTGTGCCATGTGTCGCGCAGAGCGTCGATGTCGAAGGTGTGAGTATACTCGTCCTTCTTGATAACGATGGTGCGCTCCGACGGAGTGGGGTAGCCGATCTTTGCGTAGCCGATACCGTTCTCCTCCATATAGTCCTTGAACTCCTCCTTGTACTTGTCTGAAACCTGGATTACAACGCCCGGGTTCTCGGCAAGGAGCATCTTGATGATGTCGTTGCCAGCGAGGCTGTGCAGGTTGATGTGCATACCGCCCTCAGTGTTGGCGAAGCACATCTCGAGCAATGTTGTGATAAGACCGCCGGCAGAGATGTCGTGACCTGCCATAATCCAACCCTTCTCGATCATGTCCTGAACTGCGTTGAAGCAGTCGGCAAAGTATTCCGGATTCTTTACGGTCGGAACGTCGTCGCCTACGAAGCCGAGGCTCTGAGCGAAGGCACTACCGCCAAGACGCTGCTCGTCGAACGAGAAGTCGATATGATAGAGTGAAGAGTTCTTGTCGTTAACCAATACAGGCGAAACAACCTTGCGGATGTCAGAAACCTCGCCACCGGCGCTTACGATAACAGTACCCGGAGAGATGATCTTCTCGCCGTTAGGATACTGCTGGCTCATTGACAGCGAGTCCTTACCAGTCGGAACGTTAACCTTCAGAGCCAGACAGAACTCGCTCAGTGCCTGAACGGCGCTGTACAGACGAGCGTCCTCGCCCTTCTGCGAGCGGCATGGCCACATCCAGTTGGCTGAAAGCGAAAGGCTGTTCATGCCGTCGGCGAGAGGAGCCCAAACGATATTGGTCAGAGCTTCGGCTACAGAGAGAACCGAACCAGCCTCAGGCGAAGCCAGACCAGCCTGCGGTGCATGACCGAGAGCGGTAGCGATACCCTTCTTGCCACGGTAGTCGAGAGCTACAACGCCACAGTCTGAGAGAGGCAGCTGAATCTGACCCTGACACTGCTGACGTGCAATCTTACCCGTTACCGAACGGTCTACCTTGTTGGTCAACCAATCCTTACATGCCACAGCCTCAAGCTGCAGTACGCGGCTTACGTATTTGTCGAGAACGTCGTCCTTGCCGTTCTCCGAAGTCTCCTCGTGAGTATACTCGGCATCCTTGTAGTGACGCTCTACAGTTTCGTCGCGCATGATGGTCTTAGGTGAGTGACCGAACATCTGGGCAACGTCCAGGTCGAACGGCTTCACGCCGTCGCCCTGCTTGAATGAGAAGTGTGCGTCGCCAGTGGTTTCGCCTACTACATACAGCGGAGCACGCTCGCGCTCTGCAATACGGCGTACGTGGTCGATATGTTTTTCGTCGATGAGCAAGCCCATACGCTCCTGGCTCTCGTTGGCGATGATTTCCTTAGCCGAGAGAGTCTTGTCGCCGATAGGCAGTTTGGTCATGTCTATCTCGCCACCGCACTCCTCTACGAGCTCCGAGAGACAGTTGAGGTGACCAGCCGAACCGTGGTCGTGGATACTTACTACAGGGTTTACGTCCTCCTCGCACAATGCGCGAACGAGGTTGTAGGCACGCTTCTGCATCTCAGGGTTGGCACGCTGAACGGCGTTCAGCTCAATACCGTTGCTGTAACGGCCGGTATCAACCGACGATACAGAACCGCCACCGAGACCGATGCGGTAGTTATCGCCACCAACAACGACAACCTTGTTGCCCTTCTGCGGCTCCTTCTTCAGGCAGTCGCGCTTTGTGCCGTAGCCTACACCGCCGGCAAGCATGATAACCTTGTCGTAGGCATACTTCTCCTCGCCCTCCTGGTGCTCGAATGTGAGCAACGAACCGGTGATGAGCGGCTGTCCGAACTTGTTGCCGAAGTCAGAGGCACCGTTCGAAGCCTTGATAAGAATCTGCTCAGGAGTCTGATACAGCCACTTGCGTACGGGCATGATGTCCTCCCAGTCGCGTGTCAGGTTGTCGTCGTCCTTGAGTCGCGGATAAGATGTCATGTACACAGCTGTACCGGCGATAGGCCATGAACCTACGCCACCACCCATACGGTCGCGAATCTCACCGCCCGTACCTGTAGCTGCACCGTTGAACGGCTCTACGGTAGTAGGGAAGTTGTGAGTCTCAGCCTTGAGCGAGATGACGCTCTCGATGTCCTTTACCTGGAAGTAGTCGCTTGTAGACTGATCCTTCGGTGCGAACTGCTCTACAACCGGACCCTGTGCGAAAGCCACATTATCCTTATAAGCAGAGAGAATCTTGTTGGGGTTCTCCTTAGTGGTCTGCTTGATCATAGCAAACAGCGACGACTCCATTTCCTTGCCGTCGATGATGAATGTTCCGCCGAAAATCTTGTGGCGGCAATGCTCAGAGTTGATCTGTGCGAAACCGAAGATTTCCGAGTCAGTCAATGGGCGGCCCAGTTCCTTCTCTATCTTGTGGAGATATTCAATCTCCTCAGCCGACAGAGCCAGACCCTCCTGCTCGTTGTACTCCTCGATGTTATCCACGCGCTTGATAGGCTCAGGCTGGTGGTTGACGGTGAAGATGTCCTGGTTCAGACCCTCATACATGCGCTGAAGCATGGGGTCGTGGTCGGCATCTTTCGAGTCGACAGGGAAGTACTCCTCTATACGCGAAATGCCGTGGAGGCTCATATTCTGAGTTATCTCTACGGCATTCGTACTCCATGGAGTAATCATTTCGCGGCGTGGGCCCACGAAGAAGCCCTCGACAGTCTCACCCTCTATGAGTGTAGCACCGCCGTAAAGCCAACACAGTTCATTGATCTCATCTTGAGAGAGCTGGTGATCCACTTCTGTAGCGATCACGCTCTTGCTTGGAGTCATGAAAAATAAAATCATACTGCTTGTATATGTGTTTTGATTTGAATTCTATCGTTTGCAAAGTTACTACTTTTTAATCGAAAGCCTACCGATTTATTATTATTTATTTTTTTTCTTTGCATTATTATCATTGTTTGTTTAGGGGAATAATGATATTTACGTCGCAACGGGAGTTCGCCGTTCCTATTATGGACAATAAATTAAGCCCTAAACCTTGCACAAAACCTTTTGTTTGTGCAAGGTTTTATGCTTTTTCTGTTAATAGACCTTAAATAAGTGTTCTTTTGCACGGAAGAATAGAACAATCTGATTACCTTTGCAACCAATATTTTAAAGGTAATTAAATTAAGATGAACAAAATCAAAACAGTTTGCTTGACAGCAGCGATTGCCTCAAGCAGCTTTTCGTTTGCAGGAGGACTACTTACAAACACCAATCAGAACGTAGCATTCAACCGTATGATGAGCCGTGAGGCTTCAATCGGCATCGACGGTGTATACTTCAATCCGGCTGGCGTTGCTTTCTTGGGTCAGGGCCATCACCTCTCGCTCAACTGGCAGTTGGCTTATCAGGACCGTTCAATCAAGAACGACTACCAGTTGTTCACCAACAACGTGAACAATCCTATCACACCACGTACATTCAAGGGTAAGGCTTTTGCCCCCGTCATTCCCTCACTTCAATATGCTTACAACAAGGGACGCTGGTCGTTCCAGGCTAATCTGGCACTTGCCGGTGGCGGTGGAAAGTGTACTTTCGATAACGGACTCGGTTCGTTTGAGAAGATTGTGAGCGAAACTGCAATGGGAGCATGCCAGTTGGCACAGGTTGTTGACGGCGTTGCAGCCCAGTATGGCGTTCCTGCCGTATTCTCAAACAAGTTCGGTAAAGACGGCAAGTACACCTACGACAGCTATATGCACGGCCGTCAGTATTACTATGGTATCTCGATAGGTGCAGCTTATAAGGTAAATGACAACTTCGCAGTATATGGCGGTGTGCGTACCGTATATGCATTGTGCAACTACTACGGATATGTACGCGACATCAAGGTAGGCAACATGCCCCTCTATCAGGTGCTCGACCCCACCAAGACAACTGCTGCTGACATCGAGCTTAGCTGCGACCAGACCGGTCTCGGATTCACTCCGATGATTGGCGTAGACTTTAAGACTGATCGCTGGAACTTCTCGGCCAAGTATGAGTTCAAGACTCGTATGCGTCTTAAGAACAAGTCGGTAAACCAGACTCCTTCAATCGGTAACCTCGATGGCAACTTGCGCAACGCATACCTCGCTGGTGGCGTGCCTGAGGCAGCTGCCGATGCTATCCTTAGCAATCAAAATGTGCAGGGAGCAACTACTATGCTTAAGAAGCAGTTCAACGCCGAGCTTGGCGAAGCAATTGGCGAATACGAGGACGGCAAGAAGATTGAGGGCGACATTCCTGCTCTTCTCACTGTAGGTGTAGGCTACAAGCCAATCGACGAATTGCGTATCAACGTAGGTTTCCACTGGTTTGACGACAAGCACGCCACTTCTTACAACAACCGTCAGGAGAAGCTCGACCGTGGTACATTCGAGTACAGCGCAGGTGTAGAGTACGATATCAACAAGAAGTTCACCGTAAGCACCGGCTGGCAGCGCACAAGCTACGGCATGACCGACGACTACATGGACGACAAGTCGTTCGTTGTCAGCTCTAACTCGGTAGGTGTAGGTGGCGTAATCCACCTCTCAAAGAAGATGGATCTGCAAGTAGCCTACTTCCATACTTTCTACGACACAATGAAGACACAGAAGGACAACTATTCAGCCGACTTCACTCGTAACAACAATGTGTTTGGAGTAGGACTGGACATCAACTTCTAAGTCTCATCATATAATTTGCTTAAAATAGGCCATATAACTTAAAGTTTCGGCAAGTGGTTATCGGCAATCGCATTGATATTAATTTATCGTGTGATTGCCGTTTTTTTATGTCCTCTCAACACAATATTTGCATTTTTAAGTCCTCAAAACTATGAGTTGAGCGCACAAGGAAATCTTTAGCTCGAAATTCTTGAGTTTTGAGCAGTTTGAGATATGTTGTTGAAAATCACTGTGTTGCTACGTTAGTGTTGAAAATCGGCAAAGCTATCAACGTAAAAAACACTCCCTTTTATTGCAAAACGACCACTTTTGCCTTTCATTTTAGCCTTGTTTGCATTGCAACTGTGGCCCTTTTACACTTCAACTGTAGTCCTTTTGCAATGCAAAGAAGCCTTGAATGGAGATAGGGGGTGGTATTTTACGTCGAAAAACCGATAAAAACCGCCTCAGAAATCTCTAGAATCAATTTTCGTTTTGTAACACTTTTTTACTGCTTGTACAATATTTGCATGCCGTCTTTTATTTTATTCGTTCAATAACTTGCTAATAATGAAACTTTTTTGTAGCTTTGCTGCGAACAATAATAAATGAACTATGAATATGAAATACGAACCAGTAAAGTACAATAGTCGCGAGGAGGCTATAGCCGCTTTGCGTCGTATGAATCAGCGGAAACGAGAATTGGAGAAAAGAGTTCAAGAAGAGTTTTTAAAGGCACGTAAAGAGGCTGATAATTGTTATGCAAACCTTTAATGATTTTATAGGCTATTTTAGCCACAAACCTGAATAAAAATCTGTTGAAGTGCCGAAAATGTGAAGTTTTACACATTTTTGGTTTCTCTTTTGTGTAGATTTACACATTTTCGGCACTTCAACAAAATGCAAAGAGCTGTTTCTTCCTATTTTTACTTGACCTTTTTAAGGTTTAGAATATAACTAATGATCTCAATGCCAAATATGAATACCCAAAATTTAGCAAGTGAAGATTCGTACATATAGCTAATACCTCAAATCCGCAACCTATAGGGTTTAGTGGGATTTTGCTTGCAAAGCGACA
>OLFZ01001815.1_pt1 | contig 16700 bp, 10 predicted proteins | sample 1604861 | NCBI WGS metagenome assembly OLFZ01 (sample SAMEA3888895, study PRJEB22519) | human gut metagenome | biome: human gut; feature: human-associated habitat; material: faeces | place: Denmark | collected 2011 | reverse complement strand
ATTTTTTCATTTCACTTACATTTTTAAGGAGTCAACCATATGTACAAAAAGACACTTTCCAGATATCCCATCATGCATTGTATATTCTGCAATCTACTACTTTAAGCAGAACTTATAAGAATAAGAAAAAGAAAAAAACGAGGGTGTGTCATAACACCAGTTAATGACACACCCTCAAAAAAATATTGATACGTTTTGTTCTGAATAATCAGAAAACAGGTATTTCTAAAGAATTAGAAGAACAAGTAGCGGTTGTCAACTACATGAGCCTTCATATAAAGCTCGTTCATGAAGTTTCCGGCATACTGCATTGCCTTCTGACGGCACTTCTGCTCCATAGCCTTCTCGTCGAACTTAACAGAACGATTGGTCTTGTTAGTAACCTGGAAGAGGTAAACACCGGCATTACCCTTAACTGCATGAGAAGAGAAAGCACCCTTCTTGGTGGCAGAAACAGCACCAGAGAGAGCAGGCTCGCTGGCTCCAGTAGCTGCGATAAACACAGGAGCTGCGAAAGTGATCTGGTTGACAGAAGAAACCTTGCCACCCTTAGCCTTGGCAGCTGCAATGCTCTTCACACCGTTCAACTTCTCCTCGATCATCTGAGCCTTCTTATCCTTGATGACCTCAGCCTTCACCATCTCCTTCACCTGAGCGTCGTCCAATCCGCGGTAACCGATACGATGAATCTTGTCGAGAACAATAACCAACAAGTGGTTGTTGTCGCCACACTCATAGAGAGGAGAAACAGCACCTTCCTTGCTGTCAAAGATCCACTTCAAAGCTTCACGTGTAGCGTGGATGTTGGCTACATAGTGAGCATTGGTTGTAACGTCCTTCAAGTCCTGAACCTTATAACCGTTCTTCGCAGCGTTCTTGAGCAAGTCCTCAGACTTCTCGTTGGCGCTTACGAAGCTTGAGAACTTGTTGTAAGCTGCACGATAAGTATCCTGTGAGAAATCGATAGGCTTCTTGATCACAGCAGCCATGTACTTCTCAACCATACCCTTCTTGTCGAGAACCTGGAGAACAACATAACCCTGCCCCAACTGAATCGTGTTCAAAGCATTGACAGATGCAGTATTCAGAGTATTGATGAAAGTCTTGTTGTCCTTGTCCATGCTCTGAGCAAACTCATACTGCTTGGTAGTCATCCAAGCCTTCTCGCCAGTCTGACCGTACTTCTTGGCAACAGCCTCGAAGTCAGCACCACCAGCAATAGCTCCCTGGATAGAGTCTGCCTTCACCTTAGCCTCGGCTACAGTATTGGCAGCCACCTGGATGGCACGATACTGGATTGAATCGGGCAACTGCTGCTTGCTGACGAGCTTGACGATATTCAAAGTATTGTCACCAGCATTAACCTTCACTGCAGAAGTAGCACCCACTGCGAGAGAATCGAGTTCAGAGGCGATATCTGATGGGAAAGCTGTCTTGCTGACAGGCAAACCAAGGTAAGCCACAGTAGAAGCAGACTTGCGTACAACCTCAGCAGGATCGGCAGCCTCTGCCAACTGCTTGTGGAAAGAAGCGAACTCCTTGTTGAGAGCTACGCGGTCAGTCTGAGAAGCACTTACCTCTACATCAACGAACTTGATGTCACGGCTCTCTACAGGCTGCTTGAAACGAGCCTTCAGTTCATCATACTTAGCCTTCAGATCGCTTTCCTCAACCTTCACCTTGTCGTCCTGAATATCAGAGTAAGGGAAAGCAGCCAACTGAATCTGGCTCTCCTCGTTCTCCTCCTTGAAAGCCATCTTAGCCTCTACAGGGTTAGAGAGGAAGCAGTGAGCCAAGAGAGACTGATACTTCTGAGCCAAAGTCTGCTGACGAAGAGTCTTCTCGATGAACGACCAATACTTGAAGATCTTGTCATACTGCTCCATCATCTGAGCATTGGCAGAAGGATTAGCCTTCTGAGCCTTGTAATCAGCCAAGAACTTCTGGAGAGAAGCTGCATCGAAGCGGCCAGTCTGCTGATTGACAAACGGAGTCTGCTGAAGCATAGGGTTAGTACCTGTCTTCAAAATATCCTGGAGCTCAGCGTCTGTTACGGTAAGACCCAACTTGCTGGCTTCCTTAGCCACGATCTGGTTCTGAACGTATGTGTTCCAAACCATATCCTTGATTTGATTCATCTGATCCTCAGGGAGATTTTCCTGTCCCTGCTGCATCTTGATGACTTCGGTGTACTCATCGAGCAACTTCTGAAATTCCTGTACGCTGATTTTCTCACCTAACACTTCACCGATTTGCTGGCGCTCGTTGTTCTTTGCAGAATCGCACGAACGGAAGCCTTCCTCGGCAATGAATGCAAAGAGGCCAAAACTAATGATACATACCAGTATCACGCCTCTTTTTCTAATTGTTCCTAATGCTGCCATTACGTTTTAATTATTATTTTTGTTTTTATTTTTTGTTTCTCGTTGAAGGCTCATTATCAGAAATGTAGCCAATTGCTTGCAAAAATACAAAGAAAATTGCAAATAAGGGAATTTTTTACTATGTTTTTTAGCCTTATCAAGCAAAAACTGCAATTTTTATAAATAAAAAAAGCACTTGTAGGCTTAAACAAGTGCTTTTTACTGCAACAAATGCAGACGTACCAACTCTATCTTGCGGGATGTGGACTTGATGATTTTGAACTCATACTTACCGAACTTGATGATTTCGTTCAGCTTTGGGAAACTCTGATATTCGTGCAGAATCAAGCCACCCACAGTCATATATTCATCACTCTCGGGAAGATCAAGATCAAAGAGTTCGTTCACCTTGTCTATCTCCAAGCGTGCCGACAGCAGATAATCACCGTCCTCGGTCTTTTTGGCAACATACTTGGACGAGTCGTGCTCATCTTCTATATCGCCGAAGATTTCCTCCACAATGTCTTCCAGGCTCACAAGTCCGCTGGTTCCACCAAACTCGTCAACCACTACACCCAACGACTTCTTCTGTTGCAGGAAAATCTGCATCAGCTTCTGTGCCTGCATGGTTTCGGGCACAAAAGGCATTTTGCGCACATGGTCTTGCCAGCGGGCAGGATTGCGGAAGAGTTCAGAGCTGTGGATATAGCCGACGATGTGGTCGATATCCTCTTCGTAGACAATGATTTTAGAGTTTCCGCTCTCTATGAATTTCTGGCGGAGCTCATCGAGCGAGGCATGGCTCTCTACGGCCTGAATTTCGGTTCGCGGCACCATGCAGTCGCGCACCTTTGTGTCGGAGAAGTCGAGTGCATTCTGGAAGATCTTCACCTCGTCATCGATATCGGAGTCTTTTTCTGCATTATCGATACTCGACTGCACCAGGTAGTCGAGGTCAACCTTCGAGAAGCCTTCGTCCTCAGCCTCCTTGTCCATCTTCACTCCCACCAATCTCAACAGGATTCTGCTCAGGAAAGTGCTGAACACACTGATGGGCCACAGCACGACATAACAAACATAAGCCATGGGGCTGAAGAAGTTCAACAGTCGGTTGGGGTTCGCCTTAAAAAGGGTCTTGGGCAAGAACTCGCCCGTAAAAAGCACGATGATGGTCGAGAGAATAGTATCAGCAGGCACAGTGAAAGCCGCATCCATACCAAGAAAAATTGTATTATCGAACAGTCGCGCTATCAGTATGCCATACACCACAAGGGCGATATTGTTGCCCACGAGCATGGTGCTGACAAAGCCGTTGGGATGGTTATAGAAGAGCGAGACCAATCGCTGGGTCACCCCGTTCTTGTTCTTGTCCTTATCCATCTCGGCAAGCATTCGGTTGGAAGACACAAAGGCTATCTCCATGCCACTGAAAAAGGCAGAGAACAAGAGAGTAACCAATATGCCTATCACAAGATTTATTCCTACTTCCATATATTTTTGTCTGTTTCTGTCATGACATTAGTGCATCAGAGGGATGGTAGTAGCACGCTGCGGAGTGGCTCTCTGTCGAAGGTTTCCCTTCACCGAGTCGGGCTGCGAGCGCAAGGTATCGCTTGCTCCCGATCCTGTCATGTCGCTCTTCTCGAAACTACCCTTCGAGTTGCTCACATAATAACGCGTCATCTTCTCGTCGCTCCAGAAGTGCGTGCCCTGCAAGGTACGCTCAGGTGTGATGAGCTTACTGAACACATGGCTCGACAATTCGTGCTTATTCTCATCCCATGTAAGTTGCTCGCTCATAAAGCGCAAGCCGTCCTTGGTGAGAATTCTCACACGACCATAGAGTTTCCATATTCTGAGCTGATCGAAATAATAAGCCGTGTCGCACTGTATATAACTGTTGATATGAAACTTGTCGTCGAACTGCTCCAGGAGTATGCCTTTGTCAAAAATCCATTGCGACGGATGCTTGTTGACATTCACCTCCCATCGCTCAGTAACAATGCGATACTTGATGACGCCAGAGTCGCTGATGAGTGTGTTGACACCATAAGAAGTCATCATTGCCACGGAGTCGCGTGCCCTGATGGCAGGAGCCGTATGCTCCACCTGCTCCTGACATGCAGCCATCAGCAGGAGAGCGATAAGTCCATATATAAAATGCCTTGTTCTATACATTAATAATATATAAATATTTTCAAGCTTTCTGAAACATCTCTCACTTCGAGGCTTCCAGAAGTTTCCCAAAACATCTCAAACATTTCCGAAACATTCCGAAGCATTCCGAATCTTCCAGAAACCAACATTCAGCACAGAAATTCCGTACTGTTTACTGCATCTTCCACTTCTTGAACCAATCCTCGTTGAAGGTGAAGCCTATGTTGATGCGGAAAATATTCTCCTTGATAAGGTCCTTGGCAGAGCGTTTCACCCACTGACCGCTGATATTGAGGAATGAACGGCTGTTGTAGGAGTTGACGATAGGAATACCGAAACCGGCACTTACCGCAAATTCCTTGGGTCCGTCCTGTCCATTGATTTTCACATAAGGAGTGGTGTAGCTCACACCGGCACGATACTGTACTCTCTGCAAGAAACGGCGGCTGTACTCGCCATAGCAGTACTGTGCACCGAGGTTGATCTTATGACGATTGCTGTAGCAACCATCCTTCAGCACATAGTTTCTTCCGTCGAAGACAGGCGCCTTGAGGTCTTCCCACATCTGTAGAGTGTAGTCGAGACCCACTTTCCACTGTGCCGCATGATTCCACATCAATCCTGCTCCCACCATGTGAGGCAGTTCAAAAGCCTTGTCAACAGAAAAGGATGTGGTGTCGAGCGAGCCATCCATGGCATTTGTCTTCACCTGATACATATCGGCGCTGGCACCTAAATTATGCTTGGGCGAATAGGTAAGACCCAGTGTCACCCAGTCCTTCTTCGACACACGCTGCGTATACTGCACACCGAAGTCGAGCTTATAGCTTCCCACTCTTGCCGAATAGTTGCGCGAGAGCGAGTTGATATACGAATTGCTGTAGCTGTTGGTGACGGTACGGTTGTACTTGCCCCACAGGTAAGAGATGTTGGCACCCACCGACAGTCCCTTCACTGGCATGTAGCCCAAACCCACGTAAGCCTGATGGAATCCCTCATCACCCTCATAGGTATTGGTGTAATAATCTTCCTTGGTTTCTTCGTTCACCCATCCCGACACAGAATAGTTATAGCCCACGTTGGAGAAAGGCAGGATACCGAAACTCACACCCATGTGGCGGAAAGCACGGAAAGCAGCGACCACATAGTCCAAGTTGGCATTCTTGGCGTTCTTCTTCACGCCGTTCTCATTGAAGTTGCTGATCTGACCCGAGATGCCGGCATCGAAAAGGAATGTCAGCGAGTCGACCGAAGAATAAGAAGCCGGGTTGATATAATTTACCTGATTGTGCTCATGAAAGCCAAGTCCCACTCCATTCATACCTGCATTGAAACCAGAAGTCTGGTCGGACAATAAGCCCAACCCCCACTGACTGTATGGAGAATTCATGCCGCTCTGGGCATTCACTGCCAGAGCCAAGCTCATCATGAGAGCCGCAAAAAATAGTTTTTTCATCCTATGATAATTGTTCAAAATTATATTCAGAGTGCAAAAGTATTGAAAAAAATTGAGATAAAAGAAGGAAAATCCAAAATAATAAGGTATTTTTGCATCGTGAAACGTTTTAAATATAATTTTAGGTGCATTTTTGCCGTTTTGTTAATCATTTTAACGACTAAGGCTTCTGCACAACAGACGGAAGCACCCCAATGGGTCGATTCCGTGGATATTTCACTCCTGACCTGCGGACCGGGACAGGAGGTTTGGTCGTATTATGGACACACCGCTCTTCGCATAGAAGACCGTGCCCATGGCAGTGACGTGGCTGTCAACTGGGGCATGTTCTCCTTCAACCAGGACTTTTTTGTACTGCGCTTCGTCTTCGGGCTCACCGACTATCAGATAGGCATCATCCCCATGGATCGTTTCATGGCGGAGTATTCCTACGAAGGCAGATGGGTAAGACAACAGCGCCTTGCCCTGACACGAAACGAGAAACGGAACATCCTTACTGCCGTGGAGAAGAACAACCAGGAGGAGAACCGCACCTACCGCTACAACTTCTTCTACGACAACTGCACCACACGTGCACGCAACATGATCATCGAACACTTGGCGACCAACAGCACCAACTTCGAGATCAAAACGACCCTCTCCACCTATCGTGAGGAGATTCACCGCCTGAACGCCCATCACCGTTGGGCACGCTTCGGAAACGACTTGCTCCTGGGCTTCCGAGCCGACCGTGCAATAAACAAACAGGAATGGGAGTTCCTGCCCGACAACCTCTCCATGGACTTCGCAGTGGAAGCCCGTAAGGACACAGCCCAGCAGCCTATTCCGTCGACAACAGTTTATCCACAAGAACCAAGATACATCAAACTGGTAGACAGCACCTTCTATCTCATTTCACCCAAGGAAGTAGTGATGGCTGCAGATGCAGACAAGGAGAACTCTCAGACAGGAACTACTATAACCGACGTCATCTCTCCTTTCGTGGCAGCGACAGGCATCTTGGTGATTGTTATCCTGCTCAGCCTCACGGAATGGCGCAGAAAGAAGAATTTCTGGTGGATTGACACAGCCCTGCTCGTACTTACCGGACTGCCAGGACTGATTCTCCTTGCCATGGTGTTCTCGCAACACCCCACCGTGCAGATCAATTTCCAGACACTCATCCTCAACCCGCTGAACCTCATCTTCGTATGGAGCGTCACCAAGAAGATGCGTCAGCATCGTGTGCACTGGTATTACAACGTATGGGCAGCACTCATCGTCGTGGCACTTTTCCTGCAGATATGGCAGGACTACGCTGAGGGCATGGTCATTTTGGCATTATCTTTGCTCGTAAGAGTAGCAGTGAAGTCAACTCAACTCGACTTGCGAAGAAAATAGACCTCACAAAAGATATAGACTTCACGAAGGAATCAACCTCTTGAAGATACAGACTTTACGAAGGAATTCAACCTCTCGAAGGAAAATCATCAACACGAAGCCAACAAAGCTTCATAACAAAAATAGAATGGTAAACAGATATATCACCGCCCTTTTGGTTGTCCTTGCGGCAACAGGCATGGAAGCGCAGACCTATCAGCAGGCACTGAGGTTTGCGCTCACCGATATATCCTACGATGAGTTCATCCAGCAGCCCGAGGCCAAAGCGCTTGAAGAAGACATTCTGAGCGTCATCAAGGCCATCAAGGAAGCATCCGAAGACCATCAGAAAGCACAACATCATTTTCCGTCGGCAATACAGAAAGCCGACACTTCTGCCAATCTGACAGAATCCAATCCTTATATTTGTTTTACTCCCCCCACAGAGCCCAAATATCAGGCTCCATACGGAAGTATTGTTATTCGCGGACCCGATTTTTAACATTTATCACCCAAAACGTTGCTGATTTACAGATATTATTTGTACCTTTGCAACCCTGAAAACAATAAAAATCAACGAATAATAATAAAAAACAATATATAAAATGAACTTTAACAAATTTCTGCAGTCATTGTTCGGCAACAAGTCTTCCCGCGACATGAAGCTCATCCAGCCTATCGTGGAGAAAGTAAAGGCCGAGTATCCTAACATCAAGGCCCTGAGCAATGACCAGCTTCGTGCAAAAACCAAGGAAATACAGCAGTATGTACAGAACGCCGGCAAGGCTCAGAGAGAGAAGATTGCCGAGCTGAAAGCCACTATCGAAGACACACCTATCGACCAGCGTGAAGATATCTTCAACCAGATAGACAAGTTGGAGAAAGAGGCACTCGACAACTACGAGGTTGCCCTCAACGAGGTGCTGCCTACAGCTTTCAGCATCGTGAAAGATACAGCCCGCCGATTCGCAGAGAACGAGGAGACTGTAGTCACAGCTACTGAGTTCGACCGCGAGCTGGCTGCCAATCCTGCCAACGACTTCATCACCATCGATGGTGACAATGCCATCTACCACAACCACTGGACAGCAGGCGGAAACGACCTGAAGTGGGAAATGGTTCACTACGACGTACAGCTCTTCGGTGGTACGGTGCTGCACCAGGGTAAGATTGCCGAGATGGCTACGGGTGAAGGTAAGACCCTCGTCGCTACACTGCCTGTGTTCCTCAACGCCCTCACTGGCAACGGTGTGCACGTGGTTACCGTGAACGACTATTTGGCCAAGCGTGACTCCGAGTGGATGGGTCCACTCTATATGTTCAACGGACTCTCTGTCGACTGTATCGACAAGCACCGTCCCAACTCCGACGCTCGTCGCAAGGCTTACATGGCCGACATCACCTTCGGTACCAACAACGAGTTTGGCTTCGACTACCTGCGCGACAACATGGCGACAAGTCCTGCCGACCTCGTACAGCGTCAGCACAACTACGCCATCGTCGATGAGGTCGACTCCGTGTTGATTGACGATGCCCGTACACCTCTTATTATATCAGGTCCTATTCCTAAGGGCGACGACCAGATGTTCGAGCAGTATCAGCCATTGGTAGAGCGCCTGTACGAGGTACAGCGCAAGCAGGCTACCGAGCTGCTCGCCGAAGCAAAGCAGAAGATTGGCGAAGGCACCAAGAACAAGGACGCCAAGATGCTCGAGGACGGATTCCTCGCCCTCTACCGTTCCTACAAGGCACTGCCTAAGAACAAGCCTCTCATCAAGTACCTCTCTGAAGAAGGTATCAAGGCAGGCATGCTCAAGACTGAGGAATACTACATGGCCAACAACAACCGTGAGATGCCAAAGGCCGTGGCTCCACTATACTTCGTCGTAGACGAGAAACTCAACTCTGCCGACCTCACCGACAAGGGAACCGAATGGCTCGCCAAGCAGGTGAACGACCGTGAGCTCTTCGTGCTGCCCGACATCGCCACAGAGATGAGCCAGCTTGAGGCACGCACCGACATCAGCGACCAGGAGCGTCTCGACATCAAGGACGAGATGATGGCTCACTACGGCGTACAGAGCGAGCGCGTGCACACCTTGCAGCAGCTCCTGAAGGCCTACACCATGTTCAACAAGGACGACGAATACGTAGTAATGGACGGCGAGGTGAAGATTGTCGACGAGCAGACAGGCCGTATCATGGAAGGCCGACGCTGGAGCGACGGCTTGCATCAGGCTATCGAGGCCAAGGAGCATGTCAAGGTAGAGGCTGCCACACAGACCTTTGCCACCATCACCCTGCAGAACTACTTCCGTATGTACCACAAGCTTTCGGGTATGACAGGTACTGCCAGCACCGAGGCCGGTGAGTTCTGGGACATCTATAAGCTCGACGTGGTAGAGATTCCTACCAACCGCCCAATCGCACGCCACGACCTCGACGACCGTGTCTACAAGACAGCCCGCGAGAAGTATCGTGCCGTTATCGACGAGATCGAGGAGATGCGCAATGCCGGTCGCCCAGTCTTGGTAGGTACAACATCTGTTGAGATTTCAGAATTGCTGAGCAAGATGCTCAAGATGCGCAATATTCCTCACAATGTGCTCAACGCCAAGCTCCACCAGCAGGAGGCTCAGATCGTAGCCGAGGCAGGACGCTCTACCAACGGCAAGGGTGCTGTCACCATCGCCACCAACATGGCAGGTCGTGGTACCGATATCAAGCTCACCCCCGAGGTGAAGGCTGCAGGCGGTCTTGCCATCATTGGTACCGAGCGCCATGAGAGCCGCCGTGTAGACCGCCAGTTGCGTGGTCGTGCCGGTCGTCAGGGCGACCCAGGCTCTTCTGTCTTCTATGTATCTTTGGAGGACAAACTGATGCGTCTCTTCGCCTCTGAGCGTATTGCCAAGGTGATGGACCGCTTGGGCTTCGAGGACGGCGAGCGTATCGAGAGTCCAATGATCAGCAAGAGCATCGAGCGTGCACAGCGCAAGGTGGAGGAGAACAACTTCGGTATCCGTAAGCACCTCCTGGAATACGACGACGTGATGAACAAGCAGCGTACCGTGATCTACGAGAAGCGCCGCCACGCCTTGATGGGCGAGCGTATCGGTATGGACATCACCAACGTCATCTGGGACCGCGTGCTCTATATCATCAACAACAACGACTACGAGGGCGCCAAGGAGGACTTCCTCAAGATCCTGGCCATGGAGATTCCATTCACTGCCGAGGAGTTTGAGGGAATACAGCGTGAGGAACTTTGCGAGCGTGCCTTCCAGGAGGCCATGGCAAGCTTCAAGCGCAAGACCGAGCGCATCCAGGCCACAGCATGGCCTATCATCCAGCAGGTGTACGAGAACCAGGGCGCTATGTACGAGCGCATCATGGTGCCTATCACCGACGGCAAGCGCATGTACAACATTCCTTGCAACCTCAAGGAGGCTTACGACACCGAGGCCAAGAGCGTGGTAAAGCAGTGGGAGAAAGTCATCATGCTCCATATCATCGACGACGATTGGAAGGAGAACCTGCGCCAGCTCGACGAGTTGCGCCACTCTGTACAGAACGCCAGCTACGAGCAGAAAGACCCATTGCTCATCTTCAAGCTTGAGAGTGTGAAGCTCTGGGACTCTATGATTAACGAGATGAACGACCGCATCGCCAGCATTCTGATGCGCGGACAGATTCCTGTCATGGAGCAGGAACAACCCGTACAGGAGGCTGCACCCGAGCAGCACCCACAGCAGAACTACGTAGAGCAGAAGGTGGACATCGACGCTGAGCGCGAGCGTGCCGAGCGTGCCGCACAGCAGGCTGCTGCCCATCACGACACACGCGAGGGCGCACAGCAGGTCAACCACACTCCTTACCGTGCAGAGCGCATGCCTCGCCCCAACGATCCATGTCCTTGCGGCAGCGGCAAGAAGTTCAAGAACTGCCACGGCAGAAACCTGTAACTCAACTTTCGCAAATAAGGAAGTCAGAGAACTTACTAAAGTTCTATAATCATAAATAATGAGAAAATACCTATATTTGATGACAGGCTCATCATTTATAGGTATTTTTTTCGCATTAATAAGGCATCAATATACAGTTGCCGAGATATTTTTGTATTTTTGCAGTTCAAACGACACAACACGACGTGGCACACAGTTTGCATGCCACGCACGATAACAGAAAAAAGAAGAAAAGGAGATAAAAAAAATATGAAATTATCCGAACTCAACACAGGCGAAAGCGGCGTCATCGTCAAGGTTTCAGGACACGGCGGCTTCCGCAAAAGAATCATCGAGATGGGATTCATCAAGGGCAAGAAGGTAGACGTACTGCTCAATGCCCCACTGCAAGACCCTGTAAAGTACAAAATCATGGGCTACGAGGTGTCGTTGAGACACAGCGAGGCCGACCACATTGAGGTGGTTTCGGTCAACGAGGCCAAGAAAGACAAACAGCTCAAACACGCTGACGAGGAAGAACGCGAACAGGTCATCAACTCGCAGGCTGTCGACTCTGAGGACCCCGACGAGCAGGCACTGGGCGACAAGATGCTCGTGGCTGAACAGGAGGCCGACCGTCTGCACCATGTCATCAACGTGGCGCTCATCGGCAACCCCAACTGCGGAAAGACTTCCCTCTTCAACTTCGCCTCGGGCGCACACGAACGTGTGGGCAACTACAGCGGTGTCACCGTAGACGCCAAGGTGGGCGAAGCCGAATACAACGGCTATCACTTCAACCTGGTAGATTTGCCGGGCACCTATTCGCTTTCAGCCTATTCTCCAGAAGAACTCTATGTGCGCAAGCAACTCATCGAGCATACGCCGGATATCGTCATCAACGTCATCGACACCAGCAACCTGGAGCGCAACCTCTATCTCACCACTCAGCTCATCGATATGCACATCCGCATGGTGTGCGCTCTCAATATGTTCGACGAGACCGAGAAACGAGGCGACAACATCGACTACGACAAGTTGGGCGAACTCTTCGGAACACCTATGGTTCCTACCGTCTTCAAGAACGGCAGAGGCGTAGACCAGCTCTTCGACACCATCATCGAAATGTACGAGGGACGCGAAGGCTCCAATGCCCACTATCGCCACATCCACATCAACCACGGACACGAGATAGAACACGGCATCGAGCACATACAGGAATATCTGAAGGCCGATGACAGCATCCGCCAGCGCTACTCCACCCGATATCTCTCCATCAAACTACTCGAGAACGACAAGCATGCCGAAGAGTATGTGAGCCACCTCAAGTCGGCAAAGGAAATCTTCGCCGCACGCGACGAGGCTGCACGACGCGTCAAGGAGGAAACCATGGAAGACAGCGAGACTGCCATCATGGACGCCAAGTACGGCTTCATACACGGAGCCTTGCAGGAGGCTGGCTACGAAACGGGAAAGGCCAAAGACACCTATCAGGTGACACATCTCATCGACCGCATCCTTACCAACAAATACGTGGGATTTCCCATCTTCGTACTGCTCCTGTTCATCATGTTCTCAGCCACCTTCGTCCTGGGCGAAGTGCCTAAGGGATGGATTGAGGACGGAGTGGCTTGGTTGGGAACAGTCATCAGCACCAGCATGCCCGACGGACCGGTGAAAGACATGCTCGTCGATGGAGTCATCGGAGGCGTGGGAGCCGTCATCGTCTTCCTGCCGCAGATTCTCATCCTCTACTTCTTCATCTCCTACATGGAGGACTCTGGCTATATGGCACGTGCTGCCTTCATCATGGACAAGTTGATGCACAAGATGGGACTTCACGGCAAGTCGTTCATCCCACTCATCATGGGCTTTGGCTGCAATGTACCAGCCGTCATGGCGACACGCACCATCGAGAGCCATCGCTCGCGACTCATCACCATGCTCATCCTGCCGCTGATGAGCTGTTCGGCGCGTCTGCCTATCTACATCATGGTGATAGGAACCTTCTTCGCCCTGCAGTATCGCTCGCTCATCATGGTGTCGCTCTATCTCATCGGCATCCTGCTTGCCGTCATACTGAGCCGCGTGCTCTCCAGCTTCGTCATCAAGGGCGAGGACACGCCTTTCGTCATGGAGCTGCCACCCTACCGCTTCCCTACCTGGAAAGCCATAGGCCGACACACCTGGGAGAAAGGCAAGCAGTACCTGAAGAAGATGGGTGGAATCATCCTCGTGGCAAGCATCATCGTGTGGGCGCTGGGATACTTCCCCCACAACGAAGAGTTGGGACAGCAACAACAGCAGGAACAGAGCTACATCGGAAGAATAGGCAAGACCATTGAGCCTGTCTTCACACCTCAAGGCTTCGACTGGAAACTCGATGTAGGACTCATCTCTGGCGTGGGAGCCAAGGAGATCGTGGCGTCCACCATGGGCGTGCTCTACAGCAACAACGACAGCTTTGGCGACGACAGCGACTACAACGACGAGGACGGCAAATACGAGGTACTGAAGAAGCAGATGACTGCCGACCTGCAGAAGACCTACGGCTATAGCGATGCCGAGGCTGCCCACAAAGCGAGCCTCACCGCCTATTGCTTCCTCCTCTTCGTACTGATCTACTTCCCCTGCATAGCCACCATCGCGGCTATCAAGGGCGAGACGGGCAGTTGGAAATGGGCTGGTTTTGCCGCCATCTACACCACCGTCCTGGCATGGATCGTCTCGGCCCTCGTCTTCCAAATCGGAAGCCTGTTGTAAATTTAAGTCAAGAATTAGAGAATTTAAGAAGGCATTCCTGCTGAGCTTAGGATTTAACGAGAATTACAAGAAGGCATTGCGGTTGATTTCTACCGCAATGCCTTCTTGTTAAATCGTACCAATTCCTAAAAAAATCAGCAGAAATGCCTTCTCTAATTCTTGACAAAATCAAGAACTCTTGACCAAATTAATTCTCTAATTCTCTAATTCTTGACAAAAAAACTTTTCTTCCGGGATAAATTAATTCTCCAATTCTGTACCAAAAAATTCTATTGACGATTCTTTACCCGCCTGCTCAATATCGCGATGATCAGTCCCAACAACGAGGCGATGCTGAGAGCCACACGAAGATTGAATGCCTCAGCAAGCCATCCAATGACAGGAGGACCTACCAGGAAACCGAAGAAGCTGATGCTCGACACGATGGTGATGGCGATGCTCGCCTTGACAGTGCCCAACTTGCCCGCTATGCTGTAGCAGATAGGCACCGAAGACGAAATGCCGAAACCGACCAAGAGAAAGCCCAGAGTGGCTGTAACAAGGTAAGGCAACAACGTGGCGAGAAGCAGTCCGCACAGAATCAGCAGTCCGCAAACCTTCAGCACTCTGGCGGCGCCATAGCGCGTCACGAAGCCGTCGGCCAGGAAACGTCCCAAGGTCATGGCACCCATGCCTGCCACATAACCTGCACGGATGAAAACCTCGTCGGGCTTCACCACAGAAGTGAAATACACACCACTCCAGTCATAGACTGTCCCCTCACAGAACATTCCGGCAAAACCCATCAGACCCAAGAGGAAGAGCACAGGGTCGATGGTTCTGAACGAGAACTTGGGCACATCTTCCTCCTCAGCCCTCGCCTGCTCGTCGTTCACCAGGAAGTGGAAACCAGCAGCCAGGATCAGCAGACTCAATGCCAGTACCGTTCCGAAATGAGCCTCTATCGGTAGAATCGTATTGGCAAACACAGCACCCACGATGCCGCCCGCAAAACCACCCAAACTCCAAAGGCCATGAAACGACGACATGATGTTGCGGCCATACAACTTCTCCACTAAGCACGCCTGTGTGTTGGTGGCAATATTCATCAGGTTCGCCATCATGCCGAAACCCACAAGGGACAGCGTAAGATGAAAAACCGTGCTGCTGCAGCCCATAGCGAGGAGCACGGCGGCATAAAGCACCTCGGCAACCACCAACATCTTCTTGCTTCCCAACTTGCTCACCAGCACGCCCGAGAAACCCATCATCAGCAGTTGTCCCAAAGGGATGGCGAGCAGAATGCTGCCCAACTGGCCATTGTTGAGATGCAGCAGATGTTTCACATCCGGAATACGGCTTGCCCAACTGGCAAACACCAGTCCCGGTACAAAATAATAAGCTGCCACAGCCACTCGCTTGCGAGCCAAGTCGCTCAAATCACTCATTCGAAATGTCATCCTATATATCTTTTAACATGAAACTTAAAAACGCGGCTACAAAATTACGAAAAAATAAACTTTCATCCATCGATTTTTTCCCAAAAAGATAATGCCTTGTCAAAAAATAAGTGTAACTTTGCCCTTCGAACAACAAGAAAATCCAACGCAAGCATAAAACCTTGCCAGTACAGAACAAATAAAACTAAGCGAAATGAAGAAACAAATCCTTGCAGCAGCCCTGCTGCTCCTCGCCCTCACCCTGCCAACACAGGCAGCCAAGAGACAGAAAACCAACACCCCACAGCAACTCACCTTCCAGCACCCCTGGCAGGGCAAACGAGTGGCCTACTTCGGCGACTCCATCACCGACCCCAACATCAAGGCATCAAAGGTGAAATACTGGGGATTCCTGCAGCAGTGGCTCGGCATCACGGCCTACGTCTACGGGGTGAGCGGACGACAGTGGAACGACATTCCCCGCCAAGCCGACAAACTCAAGGCTGAACATGGCGATGACTTCGACGCCATCCTCATCTTCATGGGCACCAACGATTTCAATAATGGTGTGCCCGTAGGAGAATGGTACACAGAAACTTTCGACAGTGTGAAAGTGGCACGCCACAAACCTGGTGAAATGGTGCAGCGCCGTCACCGCCACTTTGCTATGGACAAGAACACGCTCAAGGGCCGCATCAACATCGCCATGTCGAAACTCAAGCAGATGTATCCCACCAAGCAAATCGTTGTCATGACACCTGTCCACCGTGCTTATTTCTGCTCGGGCGAGAAGAACATCCAGCCCGACGAGATGTACGAAAATGCCCGTGGTGTATTCTTCGACGAGTACGTCAAGGCTGTCAAGGAGGCTGGCAACGTGTGGGCTGTTCCCGTCATCGACCTCAATGCCCTCTCGGGTCTTTTCCCTCTCTACGATGCGGGCGCTCAGCTCTTCAACAAGCCCGACACCGACCGTCTCCACCCCAACGATCCGGGTCATGAGCGCATGGCAAGAACCATCATGTATCAGCTCGCCTCCCTGCCCTGCGTTTTTTAGGCTTCCATCATTCTTGAGCTTTTCTTAACACCTTTTGGGGTCATAATAGACGACCGGCGCCTGTCATCTATTGTGACCTCCCTTGGTCTTAATAGACGACCTCGCGGGAGCATGAGTGCAGGTTTTTCTTCTGCAAAGAAAATGCAAACGAGCGCAATGAAAGCTTGCTTTCAAATTGCCGAGTGC
>OLFZ01001810.1_pt1 | contig 16754 bp, 15 predicted proteins | sample 1604861 | NCBI WGS metagenome assembly OLFZ01 (sample SAMEA3888895, study PRJEB22519) | human gut metagenome | biome: human gut; feature: human-associated habitat; material: faeces | place: Denmark | collected 2011 | reverse complement strand
CTCTTTCAAAGAAAAATCCTCGGCGGAATGCCGAGGTCTTTGTCTACAGTCTGAAGTCAAGTATTATACTTGGCTTCTTTTTAATTGGAGGAAAAGGAAAATGACAGTAAAAGAAATTTGTACAGAATATAGTAAATTAGGAAACGAGACATTAAAGAAACAGTGTTTGAATAAGATTAAAATCACACCTTATGTACCTGTATTAAGAAAAGACGCACTTGCTGATATTATTGCAAGAAGAACTGTGTTTGAATATGAAAATTATATTGCAGAGGATGGAACAACTAAAACTCGTTTAACTGAAAATGTAAAGGTAAATACGTTTATTGGGTACATACTGTTTTGTCGTACTGTAATTGAAGAATATACAAATTTGGAAATTGATAAAGAACATTTTGATACTGATTATGATGCACTCAAGACCTCTGGGCTGCTTAACATTTTAATGGGTGGTGAAAATTCAATTATTCCAGAGGAGGAAATTGCAGAACTGAGAACAATTATCGAAATGAAGAAAAATGACTTGCTTACAACTGAATCTTCTATTGATGTATTCGTAAAAAGACAGGTTGATAGATTTAAAGACTTAGGTGAATCCACTCTCACACCACTTGTTGATGCTGTTAGTAAGAAACTTGATAGTTCGTCTGACGATGATTTGAGAAAGATTCTTGACGATTATAAACTTAAAACTACTGCAAATTTTAAAGAGGTGTAGAAATTCAAATTTCAAGAGGTGTTTTATGTCGAAGAAAAAGAAGAAAAAAGTAAAGTTAATTCCTAGAAATATAAATAAGGCAGTAGGTTCTGTTAAAAATCTTAACACTACTACTCCTGGTCTTTTTGATTATAAAAAATTGGGAAAATATGAAGATGGAGGTATAAAAATGATTTCTGCAAATGAAGCTAGAAAAATCACAGAAGAAAGTCGATTAAAATTGCAAAAGTCTATTGATGAAATTGATTATTGTATTGACGATGCCATTCATGAAGGAAAATTTTCAATTATGGTTAATGGATTCATTAGCAAAGAAACTACCGAGATTCTAAAAGAAAATGGCTATAAGGTGAATGAATCTGATACGCATTTTCATATTATTTGGTAAATGTCATAAAATAAAAAAGCCGTGGCTGGTTTGCCACGGACTTCTTCGTTCTCCTTTCATTCCTTGTGTCTTTCTACTCCTTATAGAAAGAGCACTTAATATCAATACCACTAAATAATGCTAACTTCACATGAATGTCTTTCATACGGTGGTTTCGTACATAAATCCAAACTGGAAGTAAGACTATTAGCAGCATGATGATGAATAAAATTGCTATCATCAATATGCTCCTTTCTATGACGCAAGTCATGTATCTTTGTGGAGAAATTGTGTTTCTCATCTGATAATAATGCATAACGAATTGTGCCACTCTTGCACACAATCTACTATCAGACAATTTAATTATAGCACAAGGAATGGAAATTATAAATAGGCTCTATGCGTGTCACATCGTATAGGGCTTTTCTTATGGTGAGTGGTTACTACTGCTCTCCTATTTTAGTGAAAAATAGTGAAAATTTTGGAGGTGATGATGAATGGGGAATTTCCAATTAAGTCCTGAAAACAAGAAAAAATTACGAGAAATTGCACAGAAACAAGCGGAGAAAATAGCAAAAGAATTTGAAGAAACAATGAGTAAAAAATATGAAAGTCTTCTTGACTGGTATTACGCTGAACCATATCAGACTAATCCTCCACATTATAAAAGAACGTATAATCTGAGGAAGTCATATAGAACTTTTATGTTCGTTTCACCAAAACAAGTTTCAAGTAGTTTTTTAATTACTGGTGATGATATGGATAATTATAAACCTGATTTTTCAGGTGAAGATTTATTACGTGGATTTTTCTTTGTTCCTGGTACTCCATCTGTAACTTGGCATGGTGGGGATTGGCATGGCGGACGTGGAACTATGGCAAAATTTAGTGTCGCAGAAGAAATGTATAAACATTATCACGATACAGTTAAAGATTTTAGAAAGAAATATGAGATATAGAAAGGAGTTGTATAAATGGTTGAAGAATTAAAGCTTGCCATCAAAGTTGATGATGATTCTATTGAACAATCATTATTAAAGCAATTTGCTAACGCTCAGAAAATGGCAGATAAGGTGGTTCTTGACTTTAAAAATGTCAATTTTGATGACAAGGAAATCGAGGCTAAATTCAAAGCATTACAGAAAAAAGCAGGTCAAAATCCTATTGATTTATCTGTTAGTAAAGACACCATTCAGATGTTATCACAGATTAGTGATAAGCTTGGAGATATTTTTAAGATTACACAAGGAAAATCTATTATTGATTCCTCTTCTACTATTAAAGAAATTGACAAGATAAACAAATCTCTTAATAAAACAAGTGAAATCTTAAATAAATCATTTTCAACAAAAAATAAGACAGAAGCTTTTAATCAATTAAAGGAAGCATCTGTTGCATATGAAAAGTTTTATGGTAATGAAAAAGCAATGGCTACACAAGAAGGTACTCAAGCCGCTTATAATTATTATAAAGCATATGAAGAAGCTTTAAAAAAAGGTGTAGCACAGACAAGACTAGAAAAGGTTACTATTGATGTAGAAAAAGGTTATAATTTCAATTCATCTGATTTATCTAGTCGGAGAATTAAAGAATTTGAAAATTATCAAAAATACGGTGGCGATTTATCGGATTTATCTTTGGAAATTGCTTCGTTAGATGGAAAATTAAAAGATTTTAGCAGTGCTTATGCTGAAGTAAAAAAGAATCTTGGCGAAGCACCAATAACACCAGAGATAATTTCTAATATAGAACACTATGTTGAATTATTGGATAATGTGAGATATCTGAAAAGCTGGAATAAATCTGATGATAAAGATATTATTGCCCAAGATGAATCAAGTGCTAAATATTTTTTAGATAGTGCAATATATAAAGCACAAGAACAGAATTATAATTATACAGATTCATTAAAAACACAAGAAATCCAAGCAATTGCCACTGCTGAAGCAGAAAAAAAATTAGCAGAAACGCAGAAAGAGGTGTCTTCTACCGCTTCTCAAAATCCAAAGAAAGACGCATTTCAAGTTGATAACTCTTCAACTACAAACGCTTCTACTTCTGCTATTAAAGAAGAGAATAATGCATTAGAGCAAACTGCTCAAAGTGCTGAAAAGGCAGCTAATAGTAAGAAAAAATTTGCAAAAGCTAATCAAGAAGTTAAAGATAGTGCAAATGCAAGTGTTGGTGCAATCAAAGATGAAAATAATGCTTTTGACAAAAATAAATGGGACAAGAATGTAAAAGCAATTCAGAAATATATGGATGCTGTTACAGAATTAAATCATCTCAAGGCAAAAGATAAAGGAACTGGCAAAAATGCAAGTGTTATTGCTGACCAAGAACAAGAAGTTGAACGTTTAAAAAATATTGCATATGAAGCAAAAAAAACATTATCGTCCATTGCTAATTCTAATAAAGCTGATGTTAACACATGGGAAAAATGGGTTAATGTTATGAAGCAATTTGACCAAGCATCACAAGGGTCTACTAGGTCTATTGCAAGATTAGAAGATGCTATGAGAAATGCAAATAATTCTCAGATTGAATATATGAATTCTGTTATTAAACGTTTTCAAAATAGCTATGATAAATATTCAACTGATGCATCTCGAAATGGCTATAATCCGAGTGTTGAGTTTTTTGATAAACTTTCGTCTTTCAATTCTAGTTTAAATGACTTAAAGAATTTATCAAGTTCAATTTCTAATGGTGAGTTTGTTAAACAGGAACAGATTGATAGTTTTAAACGTCTTACTCAAAATGCAGAAGAATCTCAAAAAGCATTAAAAAATATGTCTGCTTCTGAAAAAGGTATGAAATCTGTTTCTGTACAAAAAGAAATTGATAAAATCAATCAACTTTTAAGAGAGAATACACGTTATTCTAAAGAAGCAAAAATTGAACTAAGGTCATTAATTACTCAATTAATGTCTGGTGATCCGACTGTTAATCTTGAAGCAATTCATACAAAGGTAATGGAAATTAAAAATGCTGAAGAATTAGCGGGTAGAGCTGGAAAAAACTTTTTCGATATTTTAGCATCAAAATCTTATTATGGATTTATTGGTCAGATGCAAAGTTATTTGAGTATGTATGTTGGTTTCTACGGAATGATGAATTCTTTTAGGAATGGACTATCTACTGTTCGTGAACTTAATACTGCTCTTACAGAAATGAGAAAAGTATCTGAAGAAACAACACAAAGCTTAAAAAATTATCAGAATACGACTTTTGATGTAGCAAATGTGGTTGGTACTACTGCAAAACAGATACAAAATTCCACGGCAGATTGGATGCGTTTAGGTGAATCCATGTCAGAAGCCGCTGAGAGTGCAAAAGATGCAAATATTCTTTTTAATGTATCTGAATTTGAGGGGATTGACGAAGCAACAGAATCTCTTGTATCTATGAGTCAGGCTTATAAAGATCTTGATAAAATGGATATTATAAATGTCCTAAATAATATCGGAAACAATTATAGTATTAGTACAGACGGTTTAGCTACTGCTCTGAAAGATTCTGCAAGTGCATTAGTTACTGCAAACAACGATTTAAATGAGGCTGTATCTCTCACTACGGCTGGCAATGCAATTACACAAGATCCATCAAAAGTAGGAGCAGGTCTTCGTACCATTTCTCTTAGACTCGTAGGCACTGAAGAAGCAAAACAAGAACTTTCAGATTTAGGCGAAGAAACAGATGGCATGATTACAACTGTTTCAAAACTAAGAGATACTATTATGGACGCTACTAAAGCAGCTTCCGCAGATGGTAAAGGTTTTGATATTCTTGATGATAATGGAAATTACAAGAGCACATATGAGATCATGCAGGGGTTAGCAGATTTATATGATGATATTGTAAAAAAAGATAAAGAACTAGGAACAAACAATCTTAATCTTTTATTGGAGACTATAGCAGGTAAGAATAGATCGAATATTGCAGCTAGTATACTCCAAAATGGAGAAATGTTAAAGTCTGTGTATGAAGATGCACAAAATTCAGAAGGTTCAGCAGAACAAGAATTAAACTCTTATCTTGATAGTGTAGATGGCAAACTTCAACAGCTCTCCAACAGAGCACAAGAATTCTGGTTCAAAGTCATTGATTCAGAAACTATTAAGAACGGAATAGATTTATTAACAAACTTAACAAAAGGTGCTACAGATTTTGTAGACACAATAGGTATCCTCCCAACACTCTTAACAGGAATTGGTGCAGGTATTGCCGTTAAAAACGTGGGTGAACATTATATAGTTCCAGTGTCTATATAGTTACCGTCTTGCCCACCCATACTAGCATGGTAACATGGAACAAGTTATATTTATAACGAGGAGTATGGTGGTTATTGGTTCTATATTATTTGCACTGATATAGTTTTTCAATAATGTAAATAACAGCCTAAACTGCAAGGTGTTTAGTGAACAGACATCGAGGACTCAACAGCAAAATAAAACTATCATTCAGGAAAAGTACGAAATCTTGAAAGGAAAACTTAACTCGAAAGGGATTAAGAGTAATATCTTATTTTGTGTTATTGGGGCAATTCGCAGCGAAGCCTAGTCGTACATTAAAATGCTAGGAACGTTCAGAGACTATAATGGTTGCGTGGAGAATTTCTTCATGATTGTATAGTCCAGGTAGACGCAAGTATGATGCGTGTTCATGTGTACATGAGTATAATAACTACTCTCCTATTTGAGTGCAACGGATAGGTAAAATGTTATAAATATTAAAAAAGTTAATTGTTATAATTTAGTTGAGGATCTTATAACAATATCAAAAATAAACAGAGAATAATAAAATGAGGACAGTCGTGATGACCTGTCCTCTCAGAGAATAATATATAAGATGAATATAAATACAATTGGAGAATGGTAATATTAATTAGCTTTCTTAAAGATTTTATGTTGTTTGGTTGAAATTCTTGCTATAGCGTCTGCTTTCTCATCGGACATTTCTGGATGATTGGCAATCTGATCAATGGCGTGATCTTGTGATTTAAAATATCTACGCTGAGCAAGTAATCCGATGATTGCACACAATAAAATAACAATGTACAATCTAACTACCCTCCTTTCCTGTAAGATGTTTCATTTTCAGGAATTTTGTACTACCCAGAACGGGCTGAAATGTTCATCCTAGTGCCACTTACATAGGCACTTCCACATGGTATGAATACCAAGCATTTGCCGTGACAACGGACTACAATGTGGTAATGCAGTCGCAGTTTGCTTGGTATTATATTACCACATACTTCCAATTTCATAAATCCAGAACATAGGTTTTTGTCGATTTATGTAATACGAAAAATAATCAAAATTTTCCAAAAATCTTTACAAAGAATTCCATCTGTGTTATCTTCAAAATAATAAAAATTTTCAATTTTTTGAAGGAGGTAACACATATGGAAGATATAAAAACAAGTCCTAAAAGTTTGCGTTCATTGGTAGGCGAAATTAATAAAGGAAAGTATAATTTTGATTTACCAATTCAACGTAGGGCTGGTATTTGGAAACCAAAAGAAAAATCACTATTTATAGATACTCTTTTAAGAAACTATCCTTTGTATCCTGCACTTGTAAATAAACATAGCGATACAAAAGAAATTGATGTAGTTGATTTTAAGCAACGTTTTACTACAATCGCAGCCTTCGCAAATGACGAATTTAAATTGTCAAAAGATCTGAAACCATTAACAATTGATGGAACTGAATATGAAATCGCAGGAAAGAAGTTTTCCAAACTTGATGAAGTTGTACAGTCAAGATTCAACGATAGAGATATTTCTATTATTACAATGACAGATGCAACTGAAGAAGAGATTTCTGATATTTTTGAACGTATCAACATGGGACACCAATTAACAAATGGTCAGAAAAGAAGTACAATTCAAAGTAAAGAAGTCAGAGAAATTGTGTACTCTCTCGCTGCCCATCCGTTCTTTGAAAAGGTTTTATCTGTTGCTCAGTTCAAAAAGAATCTTGATAGAGATATCGTGATTCAATGTTTGATGCTTACAGAAAAGACAGACAAGAACAATTTTACTTCATTCAAAAGTGTAGATATGAATAAGTTTATTGAGTATTATAATGACAAAATTGCTGATCCAAATGAAAAATCATTTGTTGAAAAGAAAATTGATAATTTGCGAAAAGCATTAGATAAGTTAAATGAAGAACTTCCAGAAAATATCAAAATTAAAATTAGCACGATTCCTATGTGTGTTTATGGAATGTATCGAATGGTTAGAGATTCAAAGTCTACTTCTAAGTATATGGAATGGCTCAATGAGTTTTTAGCATCTTATGATACAAATTTAGATTATCTGCAATATTGTTCAAACGCTACCTCCAGTGCCGAAATGGTAAATGGTAGATTGCAGTTCTTTAAAGATGCAATAAAAGAAATATAGGTATTTTTATATCACAAAAACATAAAAGAGCCTGTCTTTAATTAGGTAGGCTTTTTATTATGCACAAAATTAAGGATTAAAAGGAATGAAACAATCAAAATTATTTCCCTGCTACTCTATTCCACTTAGAGATTTCTTAACATCTCATGGAATTAGATATGAGCTAGTAGGACTACATCCTGAAACACATAAAATGTTTTGGGTTTATATCAAAGATGAAAAATTAAATACATTAACGTCAGAGTGGTCAAAGAGAGAATAAATAATTGACCACTCTTTTTATTGCAAATTTTTAATTGAAAGTGAGGAATTATATGAAGAAATTATTTTTTGAAAACTTACCTAAAAGATCGAATGGTCAAATTTTATGGAATAAAAGTATTGGAATGTATATAGATTTTGTATATGAGTCAGTAAGTGGAAAGTTGCAAATTATTGATTATAATACAAATGGGAAATACAACATCGTGTTAAAGTATGGAGATGTAAGTAAAAGTTTAACGTCTGAGGATTTATTGAAAGCACGTATAGGGAAATTGATTGGTTATAAAAAAGAGCATATTTATTTATATAATATAGGCGATAAAATAATAAACGACGATAATAATTTCACAGTAGTTGATTTAACCAAACAAAAAATTAATAGAAAAGATAATAAAATAGAATTTAAATATGGTTACAATGTAAAATGTAATACTTGCGGATACGATAATTATTTTATTTCAGAAAGGAATTTAAAATTGGGGCAAAAATGTCCTTGTTGTTCCAACAAAGTAGTTGTTCATGGAATTAACGATATACCTACAACAGATCCTTGGATGATACCATATTTTCAAGGTGGGTATGATGAAGCAAAAAACTATACACATACAAGCAGTCATCAAATAAAGCCTATATGTCAAAATTGCGGGAAAGTTTCAAAATATTTATATAAAATATCAGAATTACATAAATATCACGGCTTCCCTTGTGAATGTAGCGATTCATTATCTAAAATTTCGAAATATATGAGAAGCCTTTTAAACCAATTGGTAAATTTAAATCAAATTGATTCATATGATACAGAAATAAAATTCGATTGGTGTAATTTTTATAATGTTTATAAAGAGAAAGCATCATATGGAATTTTTGATTTTGTTATAGAAAGTATGAAACTTATTATAGAAACAGATGGTGGATTTCATAGAACAGATAATTTAATGAGTGGTCAGACAGCAGAAGAATCAAAATTTATAGATGATGCAAAAGATAAATGTGCAATTGATAACGGCTATAAAGTTATTCGAGTTTCTGATCAAAATGATTTCAAACAATCAGTCTTAAATAATTTAGGAAAAATATTTGATTTAAATGATATTTCATGGGAAAGATGCGAACGAGAATCATTGACAAATTATCAAATAATAGCAATAAATTTAAAGAATGAGAATCCTAGTTATACAACTTTTGATATAGCAAATAAATTAAAATTTGGAGAAACTACTATTAGGCGTTGGTTAAATTATGGAAGAAAAGCTGGTATATGTAATTATGATGCTGAATTTGAAAAAACTCGATTTCAATTTCATAAAGGCAATTTACCACTTAATTTGAGAGAAGTTATCTGTCTTAATAATGGAATGATTTTCAAGTCTAGTGCTGAATTATCTAAAAAATCTGAAGAAATCTTTGGTCAAAAAATATCAGTCAGTTCAATTTCCACATGTTGTAATAGAAAGGTACAAAATATAAGAGGATTCATATTTAGGTTTTCATCGGATTTAACAAGTGAAGACGATGCACTTTTAAATAAAAATTTAAACAAGATAAAATTAGAAGAAGTAAATAATAAAATACTTATAGAATTTGAAAAATTTGTAAAAAATAATCCAGGCTTAGTTCCTAAATTAGATGCATTATACCAAGAAAGAAAACAATGTAGTTAAAAATCAGTAAGATTTAGATTGAATTATTGGAGAGAAATTTTAAAAACTTTATAAGGAATATAAAATTGTATATATATTATAAGAGTCAATTACTTTGTAGCTGACTCTTTTATTATGCAGAAAAATTAAATTTGAATATATATTTACAATAGTATTGTGTCTAATAATGTTATATAATGGAAATACGATAATATATCGCAAATTTCAAGGAAAGGAGGAAATATGAAATTGGCAAAGTATATATTACCAGATCCAGATGATAGGTCAAAAAATGATCCTTGTATCATCATGGATACTAAAAAAGTCTTAGGACTTTATAATCAGTCTCACGATGATGAAGAAATGCAAAAGGTTACACCTAAAGTTCAAGAATGGACTATTGCCGAAGCACAGAAAAATGGTTGGGATGAGGCAAGATTTATTGGAAATCAATGCCTTTTGGAAAACAAATTTAAGAATTAACATTCAAAGAAAAGAGCAGAATATTAAGTTCTGCTCTTTGTGATATATTCAACTCTTCAATACATCCAAAAAATCAATAGATAAAACATCCATTCTATTTATCTTTCTTATTTCGTAACTTATCAATTTCAGACATATATTGAATTAATTTATTGGTAGCATCAATGGTTTGTGCTAATTTTTGATTTGAAAATGTAGATACTAATTGCTGTATAAGTGGATCATCTTCTTCGATTAAAACTTTTTTAGCATTTTTATCTTTTAACAATTTTTCAATATCTTTTTTATTATTAGGAATTTTACTGATATACTGTTCCATGGTATCAAGTGTAATTTCAAAATCCTGATTAATGATTTGATTTTTTATTACATCTGCTTTTAATTCATCAGGAATTCCCTTATATTGTTTTCGAATATTAATCCAAAAATTTTCTGCATAACTTTCGTCAATTTCCTGAATAACAGGTCGAGATTCCATATCTGGCTGCAAATATAATTCTATAAGAAGATTATTTATAATACCATCTATTATAATATATCGCGCTATTAGAAATAAATTACTATCATGATATTTGCATTTATATATTTCTATATCTTCGTCACAATAAGAATCTAAAGAGAATACTTCATCGTATGGCATTCCATTTAATTGTAAATTCTCATAATTAGGAATATATTCCCATTTAATTTCTTTACTATTAGTCATTTGTATAAGAGATATTAATAAATCATTGTCTTGACTATTATTTAGTTCTATATCACGTCCAACTACTTCATCTAATGTAACATTAAAGTAGTCTGCAATATCTATTATTTTATCTATAGATGGGGAACTCTTAGACCATCTGCTAATCAGTCCAGCTCCAAAATTTAATTTTGTTTCTAATTGAGCTGGTGTGATGTTGTTTTCTTTACAAAGTTTTCTAATTGATTTTACTAATAATTCATTATCCATGCCATATACCTTTTTGATGTTTTTTGCATTTTTTGAAAAAAATACATTTTTGTAATTTTCATATTGACTTTTGATTTATACTACTATATACTATGAATATACCACATATTTGATGTTTTAGTCAAATATGAAAAATCCTTACTCCACCGACCAAAGTTTAGTAAGGATTTAGGAACGTGTATATCACATTTGTACAATACATAGTATACACGTTCCTTTTGAAACATTCAATATATTTTTTTCAAAAGGAGGTATCATTATGGATAATGATGTTGTTTTATCAGTCATCCAAGAAACTGAAATTCTTGGAAAGAAAATCAACTTTTATATAAATAGCACTTGACTTTTCGCCTATCATAAAGTATTATTATCTTGTACTTGTTGATAGACAGAAAGTAGGTGTTATATGTCTACGAAAATGGGACGACCTCTTTCTGATAATCCAAGAAATCATAAACTGTTTGTTAGATTGACCGATAAGGAAAATGAGGACTTGGAAAAATGTTGTGATATTACAGGAAAATCAAAGGCAGAATTAGTTCGAAAAGGCTTGAATTTCATAACAGACAAAATATTAGAAAGAGAATAAAAAGTGAGAACCGCCCTCTCCTCCCAAGATTGAAGCGATTCTCATACATAGTCTATTACTAGACATATTCATTTTACTCTATGTCAAGATAAAAATCAAGATATGGAGGATATTAGATGAATGAGATTCAAGAATTTGTAAATAAAAATTTTGGCACTATTAGAACTATCGTGATTGACAATGAGCCTTGGTTTGTTGCAAAAGATATTTGTGACATTTTAGGAGTAACAAACTCAACTATGTCATTGAAAAATTTTGAGTCGGATGAGGTGACTAAGTTAAACTTAGGCGGCTTATCAGGTGAAACGAATTTTGTTAGTGAATCTGGATTTTACACTCTTGTACTTCGTAGTAGAAAGCCAATTGCAAAACCATTTAGATTATGGGTGACTCGTGAGGTTCTTCCACAAATTCGTAAAACTGGCGGTTATATTCCCGTTAAAGAAGATGAGCCGAACGAACTAATAATGGCAAGAGCTGTTCAGATTGCAAACGAAACGATCAAACACAAAGATGAAATCATTGTCAATCAGAAAAAGAGAATAAAGTCATTGGAAGAAACAGAAAAGGATTGGAAGCTCCTAATGAACACAAAAGGAACATTCTCTGTAAATGAAATTGCACACTTTATAGGAATTGGTGAATACAATCTATTTTCTTACATGAGAAATGTTGGACTGCTTTTCAAGAATGAAAATGGAGATAATGTTCCATATGAGAAACCTGTTATGAAAGGTAAGTTCACTGCTATTCCTGCTATTGCACCTGATGGAACTGCTCATTTGCAGACAAGAATTTATCCTGACGGTATCTCTTACATAACTAAGCTGCTTCGTAAATATGGATATTTGGAGGTGGCATAATGGTAACAACAGTTCAACCAGATTTGGTACATATCGTCATTCTTGATATTTCAGGTGTCTATGTACAGATACATGATCAAGGATATTTTAAAAAGGACTCTCTTGATAGTATTTTGGGAGAATATAATGATGAATCACATTGGCGTGTGGTTGCGTTGGATTAATACATATAGCAGGTTTTGGAGAATATAAATAAGTAGAGCCTGTAATTGGTGTACAGACTCTACTTTGATGATGCTACTCTCCTACTCTTGACACAATGATGAAACTATTGATGATGAAGATTATTGTTCGTAGAATTCGCTATGAATTTTGATTCTTCCCATTTGCCCGATGGTTAGGTCAAAACTCTTAATGTTTTTAGAAAATGCTTTCTTGATGATAAAGAAACATAATCCTATTACGAAGAACAATAACATAATGTAAAATATGGCTTCCATTTTTCACCTCCTTTCCGTGATATAGATAACGGTCGGGAATTTGGTGTGGAGAACCCACAAGATGTTTTTCTTCCAAGAGCGTTACACTCACTTTCCTCCTAAGAACTAGGAATGTGAAATTAATAAGTTGCATGACAGGACAGACTGTGGTGCGTTCACAGTCTGTCCTGTACATTGATTATCTTATCATCTCTTAAAGTTCTTGAATATCCCAAACATTAGTTCAAGCACCTTATCCGACATATTTCGACAAATTGGAGATGTGTTTATAGTGTATATAAGATATATAATAAGTTTTAATTATACAATTTATTATTATGCGATGTAGCTAAAATACAAATGATTGGGAGCAGATTGTTTATGAATGAATTACCAAAAGTATTATATTCTGGAAAAGTAAATATTGGCAATAAGGAATTGTCTTGTGCCGTATTAGATGATGGAACAAGAATATTGACTAATACAGCAATATTTCAGGCTTTCGATAGACCACGAAAAGGAAAACCATCAGAAGAATATCGTTTAAAGAATGTACCAGCGTTTATTACAGCAAACAATTTGAAACCGTATATAGAAAAAGAATTTGAGGACAATGATTTTTCTGTTAAGTATAAAAGAAACGGTAGAATTCTTACTGGTTATAAAGCTGAAATATTACCTAGAATTTGTGATATATATTTATCTGCAAGAGATGATGATGTACTGACAGAAAATCAGAAACCATTAGCGATTGCAAGTGATATTTTGATGCGTTCTTTAGCTAAAGTTGGAATTGTTGCGTTAATTGATGAAGCAACTGGATATCAGTTTGAACGTGATACAAAAGCTTTACAAGAATTATTTAAGCAGTATATTGCAGAAGAATTTCTTCCATGGGTTAAAACATTCCCCGATGAATTTTACATACAAATGTTTAGATTAAGAGGATGGGATTATAAAGGACGTTTAAAAACTCCATATGCAGGACAGCTTACTAATTTTCTTGTATACAATAGATTGCCAGAAGGAGTACCAGATGAATTGCGTCGTTTGAATCCAATTTTAAATAAAAGTGGATATCGAAGACATAGACTCCATCAAGGACTTACAAAAGAACATGGTTATCAACATTTAACTCAACAAATTTCTACTTCTACAACAATGATGAAAGGCTTTGATACATGGGAGGAATTTGAACCAGTGTTTAGAAAGGCATTTAATGTTCCAGATGATGAAAAAATTTAATAGGACTAAGTTTGTTAAAAATGCCTATTTTTTCATTTATAAAATTCTAAAAAGTGGCTTAAAATAGGCATTTTTTTAATGGGACCATATTTTAGATATAAGAAATAATGAAGAGCAGGATTAATCTCCTGCTCTTTTATTATTAATCTTCATCATCGTCATCTTCGTATCCGCTACATTCTTCTTTGTGATCGCATAGTTCACATTCACAATCATCTGTAAAATTTCCTGTTTGCCAGCATAATTCTGTCGGCATAAGTAAATCGTCTTTTTGCATAAACTCATCTCCTATTTAATAACAAAGTGTTAATTTTGTACTGTTCTTTCTAAAAATCACTCTTACAATCATTACAATGCCACTGATGTCTCACCTTCTGTGAAAACAATCCGAACAATGCAACACTACCAGCTTTCGATACACCACTTATCTTCTTACAATTCGTGCTATGACAGTACGGACATTCCACACTTGGCTTTGAAGGTTGTACTTTTGGTGTAGGAACATATGGTTCTTGTGTGATGTATTTTTGATCAGGATTGATTCTACACTCAGGTCTTGCAAGACATTCGTAATGGTCTTTGATTGGTTGCTTTACGAAGAAATGATAGTCATTCCATGCTTCCATAGCATTTGTGGCATGATTATAAAGACATGGTATCATATCATGGTCTTTAAATGGTTGAGCAACATTAATTGCCTCTTCTATTGTGAGATTGACTAATATAGTATTATCATATCTACCAAAGACTAATTTTTCAGCATCTTTTTCCGAGTATCCTACTACTTCCATTAACAATTTTTTAGCAATTACTACATTTTCAGGAATTTTTTCTTGTTTTACATTTAAAGCAAAAGTTAGATAATAACCCATATTTCTACTCTCCTATCTTTTTTAATTATAGTAACATATTAAATAGATGACCTCAACCATTTATTTACAATTTGTCTGAATTTAGGTAACTATATAGATAGTTTAAAAAAGATTTCGACAGCTAGAAGTGGATTATCTGACCTTAGTTATAGATGGTGGATGACAGACGAATCTGGTATGCTGAATGATACTTATCTTAAAAAGTATTCAGATCAGTTAAAAGGATTGAACTTACAGCAGGCACAGTTTACTTTATCTACTACCGCCCTATCTTCCGCTCAGAAAGAACAGGTTTTAGTCGAAGCAGGTCTAATTGCTTCCAAAGATAAAATAAAAGCTTCTTTAGTAGCATCTACTCTTGCACAGAGTATTGACAATGAAGAAAAGCGAAAAGCTATATTAGAACAATTAGGTCTTTATAACGCAGAAAAAAAAGAACTTCTTCTTAATAATTCATGTACAGAAGCCGAATTACGAGAAGCACTAGCAAGACAGCTCAACAATACAGAAAAAGAAGAAGAAATTATTAATACACTGAAACTTAACAGTGGAATGGCTAAAGAATTAACATTTACAGAAATGTTATCTTTATCTGTTGAAAAATTAGGTTATAGATTAGGTATCACAAATGCACAAATGGCAGGTTTCAAACTTGGTGTTGGAATATTCGCTGCTGTTGCTGCTACTGGTACTGCCGCTTTTGCTCTTTATAAGAATTATCAGCGTCAGATGGATGAAGCTGTTAAATCTGCATCTGAAGCAGGTTCAGAGATAGATGAAAACACAAAATCTATTAATGAGCAGATTGCAAAGGTAAAAGAACTTCGTGAACAACTTGCCGATAATTCTACTACACAGGAAGAAGCCAAAAATATCAAACAGGAACTGCTTGGTATTCAGGACAGTCTTGTTGAAAAGTATGGTAAAGAAGCTGAAAGCATCAACCTTGTCAATGGAAATCTTGAGAAACAGATTGACTTGCTGAATGATTTAAGCGAATCACAGTTAAAAGATTACTTCAAAGATGAAGAAAATCGAAAAGGTGCTGATGAATCCACAAAGCGGATGACTGAGAAGAAAACCTATAATTTAGGTAATATCAGTTCGGACAGCGAAAGTTATGATATTGTTACAGACATTGTAAAAGACTTCAAAGATAAAGGTCTTGAACTCGTTGGTGGTTCGGGTGGTATGGCAGGTGCTGCATTTACCATCAAAATTAAAGGCGATGCTAAAAGTGTTGAATCTACCATTAGCGAAGTAATGGACAAATTGGATGAAGCAAAAAAAGGTGCTGATGAAGCAACTGTCGCACAAATTGAATCCTTACAGGATAGCATGTCAAAAAGTTATTCTAAAGCAAGTGATATAGTGGAAGAAAACGAAGCTAATTACTTGAGAGATTTAGCTAATGATATGCGTAATATGGGTGATGATTCAGGTGGTCCATATGATATCTATAAGCAATATGCTAAGTCCATAGATGAATTAAATAAAGCATTGGCTGATGGTGAAGGTGTTGAAAAAGCAAGAGCTAATTATGAGAATATTGGCAAATCCGTAGACACTGTTTTAAAAAAGAATAATGAATTCAAACCATTATTCGATCAATTAAATGAACAGTTGGATGATGCATCTATGAATTTATATAAATTTACAGATGCATTTAATAAGGATTCCAACTTAAAATCATATGCAGAAAGTCTTAGACTTTTAGGATATACTGTCGAAGATGTAATGGCATTTAATTCTAAAGATGGAATGATACAAGAGGGAGAAGAAGGCTTTGAAAAATTAAAGGATAAAGCTGATGAATACGGCATATCTGTTGATACATTGATTGACAAATTAGTTGAATGGGGCTTTGTACAAGACGATGTTGCACAAAAAGTTGACGATACAACAAATGCTGATTATATTGGCA
>OLFZ01001805.1_pt1 | contig 16785 bp, 5 predicted proteins | sample 1604861 | NCBI WGS metagenome assembly OLFZ01 (sample SAMEA3888895, study PRJEB22519) | human gut metagenome | biome: human gut; feature: human-associated habitat; material: faeces | place: Denmark | collected 2011 | reverse complement strand
TCACGCACCCACGAACAGTTAATCAATAATAAGCTGATTGGCGTTCTGCTATGGGTGGGTGCGTGGCTACGGCGGGACGCCATAGCCTCCTAAGTATGCCTCGACAGCTTGTGAATTGCAGTTTATTTAGTTGAGAGTTATGATATGTATGATAGTTAATCATATTGATTATAATATACTTAATAAGAGTAATCATCGCTCGGCTTTGCCGCTTGCCTTAGCAAGAACTCTCAAATTTCAAATCTCAACTCTCAACTTCGTTAGATAAATTCCTGTTTATCGGTTAGTTTGCCAGACAATATTTGCATTTCTAACGCTCAATACTCCTCGTTCAGCGCACTAAGAAATCTTTGGTGCGAAATTCTTGAGTTTTGAGCGTGCAGCGATAACTTATTTACGCACAGTAGATTATGCCGATAGGGGAAGAAGTGTGCAATGAATAAGGGATATAAACAAGCATAATTGGGTGCAATAGCGCCACTTTTACACCCTAATAGTGCCACTTTTATCATGCAATAGCGCCACTTTTACTGTCTAATAGTGGCACTATTGGAGTGTAAAAGTGGCTCTATCGTATGGCTCGGGTGCAGTTTGCACAGCAAAACACCGTAAAAACAGCAAATCAGAACTCTAGAATCAATTTTTATTTTGTAACATCTTTTTACTCTTTGTACGATATTTGCATGGCGGACGGCGGACGCCGTCCGAATTAGGAATTTTGAGTTTTGAATTAAGAATTGTGCGCCAAGGCGCATTGTGAATTGTTCAATTTTAAATTGGTAGAGGAATTGCAGTTTATCAGTGAGATTATAAATGAGCGAGAGTACAAACTTAGGAGGCTATGGCGTCTCGCCGTAGCCACGCACCCACGAACAGTTAATCAATAATAAGCTGATTGAGCGTTTGCTATGGAAGGCTGCGGGGCTACGGCGAGACGCCATAGCCTCCTAAGTTTGTTCCATAGCTTAACGTCAAAACCTAAATATCATGTCTTCGTGTCCTAAAGATACTGTCTTCTTGTCTTACGATGCGACGTCTTTACATCGAATAACGGACAGTATTTGCGTGTTATTTTTGGGATTTTCATCTACCCATCCATCCCAAAAATTTCGTTAAATCACTTGTAAAATCATGTACATAAATTGCCTATTGGCTTGTCAAATCGTGCGATGACCCTTATTTTGTTAAGAATTGGCTATTTTTTGTTAAGTTTATACAACGGACTTGAGCGAATTTCAGCTTATTTTGCAGTGCTGATAGACATAGCGTAAGGCATGTCGTCTCATGTAAATATCACTAACCACAAATACCGTACAATATGAGACCGCAAGACTATACTATTGAGAACGAACCTTGGCGACATTCATACGATGACGTCGAGGGCAAAATCAGGGAGCATGTGGAAAAGCTGGGGACTGAACAGGAAATAACCAAGAAACCCAAACATCACATTATTAAACACAAAACTAAATAGATAACATATTATTCACCTTTCAAATCATTTTTAATATGAGGAAACAATTATTACTAATGCTATCCCTACTGCTATATGCCGTAGGAATGGCGGCACAACAACCTGATTGGGGCTATAATCCCAATGCCTATCCTGACGAGCACGTCATTTATGTAGGACTCACAGAGGGAAGCCTCGACAATTGTGGTCAGAAAGAGTTACCAGAGAACACTTACCTCGGAGCATTCATCGATGGTGAGTGCCGCGGACTTGCGAAGGTACAGAAAAAGTCGCTGTCGGTGGCTTTGACCATTAACTATTTCCCTCTTCGTGTAAAGGGAGATACTAATGACGAAGGCAAAGCCATATCTTTCAGATTACTTTATCCAGGTGGTCAGCTATCTTATGTTTACGACTTACAGCCTGCAGCCGATGCCGTAACCTATACTAATAAGAAAACCACCGGTACGCTGTCAGCCCTCTTCCCGCTGAAGTTTATCCAGCCTCTATATTATAGTTTCACCCAAGAGACAGTATCAGTTAAGGTGGGTGAGCAGATCAATTTGTTGGATTATATTACATTCGAGCCAGCGAATGCCAACATACCAGAATTAAACTGGAATATGTATGAAGAGAGTGAAAATGTCAATATCGAAGGAAATAAGCTCACAGCCATTAAGTCAACTGGCAAGTATGGTTCCGTCGGCGTTTTCCCTAAGCTTTGGGACATGAAGAATACGGGACAGTATTCCGACATTAATATTCGTGTCATCCAGCCTGCCACCTCTATTGAGCTTCGCGACGAGTATAAGAATGGCATCACAGTTAACTTGGGCGACACTGCTGCCCTCAACACCGTGCTTCGCAGCGGCTACACCACAGCACCTGCCGACTGCAACGAGGAGCTGACATGGAAGAGCAGTGACGAGACTGCCATCCTTCCGATGGAAGGTAATGATATTGGCAAGTTTAATCCAGTAAAGACCGGCACATACACCATGACGCTTAGCGGCGAGAATGCCAGCGTGGACCTTAAGGTCACAGTCATTAAGCCGGTAGAGTATATTAATCCGGTTGGTAGGGTTAAGGAGATTAAGATGTATATAGGCGACAACCTTCACAGCATCCTTCCGTCTGGATATAAGGTAATGCCGGAGGACGCTACAGACCGCAGCGTGAGGTACGAAGTTTTGCCAAGTTACAACCAGGATCAGGAATTTAAGTATAATGAAATACTTGAGGACAATGGTTCTGAGGGAATTTTCGCCCGTAAGCCAGGTAGAGCTCGCATTGCAATTATATCTAATCAGAATCCGCAAGCCTCTTGCACATACGAAGTAATCGTAAAGGATGGTCCTACGAACATCACGTTCAAGCAGGATGAGATGACTTTCTTGATGCCAATAAAGGATACTGACAAGTGGGACATCTCTGAGGATATCCGTAACAACATCATCATGACACCGTCATGGCCTAAGTATGAAGAATATGAGTCGTACGATATAGCACAAAGCAATTTGGATATTTCTTCTCTTACGGATGCCGTAAAGCTGTATTATGATTTCAAGAAAGACAGCCTTTCTGCATCTGTCGTTAAAGTGGGTGAGGGATGGATTGATATCAGCTATTCATCTGAGCGCACCATCGCAACTGAGGAAGGACTCCGAAATGATGAGTATGAAATTTCAAACCACTTCCACGTAACAATCATGGAGTCTCTTAAGGGATTCAAGGTGGACGGATACGTGGAGATGGTAAGCACCGAGACACGCGACTTCGTGCTTACTCCCGACCCCGTAGGCGCAGAGGTTGATCCGTCAAGAGTGGAGGTTACTATAACTCCTGACAGCTATGTTTCTGAGGAATGGAAGAGCATAGTAGAGATTGTTCCTACGGATGAGACCATGCTTAACTACACCATCAGACCTCATAGCGTGGGCAGAGCCATTATCAGCGTGAAGCTCGACGGCGTAGAGGTGGCAACATCTAACGTCCTTATCGGTCAGCGCTACATGCAGAAGGCAGGATGGAAGTGGGCTTCGCTCTATGGCGGCGACGTATCATGGAACTCTCCTGAATACGAATTAGGCAACGTGGTGGAGGAAATCCGCTCAGAAGACGCCCTTCTCCATAACGACCCCGAATACGGATACTTCGGCGATATCAACAGACTGGAGTCTGGCACATGCTATAAGATTAAGGTGAAGGAAGAGGAGCCCGGTCTGCTTGACTTGAGAATCATGTACACCGGCGCTTACGAGGACATGCGGACTCATCGTCAGATTGTGCCGAAGTGGAACTGGCTCGGCAATCCCTATCAGTATGACCACGATATCAACTCGGTGTTCTCTACCGAAGATACATACGCAAACAAATTCAACGTGGGCGACCGCATCGTATCGAAGGACGACGGTTTCGCTGAATACAATGGCGAAAAGTGGACAGGCACCCTTACCACTCTGCGTGCCGGACTCGGATATATGTATTTCAATGCAGGATCAGAGAACGTCGACATGGAATACCTGCGTGAGGGCAGTATGCCTCAGGGCACTCCGGTGATGAACGCTCCCCAGCACAAGCAGAGCGTATGGACATACAACAGCGCTCCGTTCGCTGACAACATGACCATCATAGCTGACCTTGGCAACGATTATTCGGCAGAACGCTTCACGGTGGGCGCCTTCGTAGGCGACGAGTGCCGCGGTGAGGGCGAGATGATAGACGGCAAGTGCTTCATCACCGTTCATGCCGACAAGGGCGAGACCATCTCGTTCAAGCTCCATGACGCCGTCAGCGGCGAGATGCGCACCATCAACGAGCAGATGCCGTTCGCAAAGATGGCAGGTTCGCTCCGCGCTCCGCAGCGTCTGACTGTAGGTGGCATCGTCACCGGCATCACAGCAGCCGACATCGCATCTTCGGGCATCGCCATTGTGGACGGACAAATCACAGTCCAGGGCATGGACGTGGCTGACGTCATCGTATGCAACGCATCCGGTGCTGTTGTCTCAACCGGCGAGACCACCGTTACCGGCCTTCCTTCAGGCGTTTACGTAGTGAAGGTGAAGACCAAGGACGGCAAGACCGTTACGAAGAAGCTTGTCAAGTAAGTTGACTATACTAATATAACTAAAAGTTTCGCATGTCACGAGACATGCGAAACTTTAAATAACCACTAAAAGAACCAAAGCGATGAAAAGCCACTTACACATAACCATACTGACGGCTGTGGCAGCACTCTTTCTGCATACCAGCGGCACAACAGCACAGAACATCACGGAGATTGCGAAGAGCGATCCCCTTATCATCACGGGTTCCGTAGGTACACAGAACACCTACTTTCACTCAACGGCAGGCAGCGCATACGCCTCGCCGCTGAGCAATACGCTGTTTCTCAACCTCAACATCAGCATGTATGGATTCAACATGCCTTTCTCGCTTTATTACTCCAACAACAATCTGGACTTCAACTATCCCCATATCTCCTTCAATCTCTCGCCGTCGTACAAGCAATGGCACGGACATATCGGAAGGTCGTCGGCAGGATTCTCGCCCTACGTCATGAGTATGTCTTACAACGGCGTGGGTCTGGAATATCGCACGCAGAAGTTCCGCGTAGGAGCTTTCTATGGCACGCTGCGCAGCGCCGTCAACGACGACCCTACGTCGCCCTCGCCACGCAATCCGCAGTATCGCCGCATAGGATGGGGATTCAATATAGGCTACGGCACGGGCAGCAACTACCTCGACCTTTATCTGCTCCGCGCATACGACCGCCGCAGCTCCATTGACGAGTACTGGCAGGAGCGCATCTCACCGCAGGAGAACATCGTGGTGGGACTGAAGGGAGGCGTGAGCATCAAGAACTGGATGTCGCTGACAGCCAACGTAGCCACATCAGCCTTCACCACCGACACCCGCGCGGAGAAGGTGACGGACAGCAAGGTGGCAAGATGGGACAAGGTGTTCGACACACGCTACACCTCCATGGCACGCTTCGCGGGCGACGCCAACCTCAACATCAACGCGGGCGGCGTGAACGCCTCGCTCTTCTATCGCATCATACAGCCCGACTATACGTCGCTCGGCACCTACTATATGGCTAACAACTATCACAGCGTCGGAGCCAGCCTCGGCACCACGCTCTTCCGCCGTGTGTCGGTGGCAGCCACGTTCTCCGCTCAGGAGGACAATCTCTCCAACAAGCAGCTCTATACCACGCGGGGCTTCGTCTATTCGGCTTTCATAGCCACACGCATAGCCAACCGCCTCAATCTCTCGTTCGGCTATAACGGCTATCTGCAGACGCAGGCTGACGGCACGGCACACGTAAACGACACCACACGCGTACGTCGCGCCATGAACACCTTCACGTTCACGCCGTCCTACGCCGTGGACAACGACCAGTTCGGTCATGCCTTCTCGCTCTCTGCCAGCCTCGTACAGAACAAGGACCTCAACCGCTTCGCCACCGGCGTGAGCGACGTAACGTCCCTCGCCATCGGAGCCAGCTACGGACTGGAGGTGAAGGCATGGAAGACCAGCTTCCAGACCTCCATAAACCACCAGTCGTCAAAGGGATTCAACACGCGCTACACCAGCGACCTCGCCTCGGTGACAGCCAACCGCGCCTTCCTAAAGGACGATGCCCTCAACCTCTCAGCCACGTTCTCGATGTGCTACAATGAGGTGAAACGACAGTCGAAGAGCCTGTCCATGGGATGCGACATGGCTGCCAGCTACAGCATCAAGCAGAAGCATCTCTTCTCGATGACAGCCGGATTCAACAAGTACGGCGACGTCAACATCACCAAGACACGGTCGAAGCTGGACGCCACGGACATCAACATCAGCTTCAACTACACCTACACCTTCACGCTCCTCGAGATAAAGCGAAAGGCGGAGAAGGAACAGAACAAGTCGCTATAGTGTAACTTTTATTCCCACGATAAAATAAAGATCAAGATATGAACAGACTGAGATTCCACATCCTATCACTACTCATCATCCTGGGTGCCATGCTGCAGGCAGCCGCTCAGGACGTAATGGTGACGGTCAATCCGGTACAGCCCACGCTGCCTCCGCAGGCAATGCTGTACGTAGCCAATCCCGGCAATTACTTTAACGTAAGTCTGATCAACTCTTCTGGCGAGACGCAGAACGTCTATCTCGTCATGGACCTTGAGCAGATAAATCCCAACTCGGGACTTTACGTCAAGATTCCTGCACAGTATCAGCCCGACAAGCCCATCACGGTGCCTTCCGGCGGAACGCACATTCTGAGCATGGTGGAGATGAAGAATCTCTTCAATCATGTGCCCAACGACCGCATCGCCACCACTCCGGGTCTGTTCAGCGACTATGAGGGCGGCGCCTTCGGACTCCTGCCCGAGGGCCAGTATCGCATGCGCCTCGTGGCTTACCGCTGGGAGCCGGGACGTGACACTCCCGTCATGGTGAGCAGCCCCAGCAGCGGACAGTGCATATTCACTATATGCTATAAGGCTCAGGCGCCTGAGTTCCTCATGCCTATGCCCGGTATCGGAAGTTCTTCCGACGCTTCCGTATGCACGATGGACAAGCAGAATGCTCTCTTTACGTGGAAAGAACCCATCGTGACGTGCAATCCCGGCGCGGCACGCTTTACGTATAAGTTTAAGGTGGTGCAGCTTGTCGGCGGTCAGACGCCTGACGAAGCCATAGAGTATAATCCTGCCGTGTACGAGAAGTCGGGACTGATGTCGCCGATGCTGATTCTGCCGCAGGAGCGCATCCGCTCCATGATAGACGACATGACCTACGTGGCACGTGTCACGGCGGAACAGTCAGGCCTGGGTAGCAATTACCTCAACTACTCGATGGTGGAGAACGACGGCAATTCCGACCTCCGTCTCTTCCGCTTCGAGCCTGACGCCACCACCGTGGTGACGCCCCCTACTCCCGACAAGGAGGATAAGAAGGAGGACAAGAAGGATGAGGAGGAAGACGACGACGAGTTCGACTTCGGATTCGGCAGCGGCAAGGAGGAAGTGACCGATTCGGTATATAACTTCCGCAATCCGCAGATCATCCGACCGAGTTTCCCCGGCAATGCAGGAGCCCGCAAGTCATTCACGGGCGACGACATCGGCGTGGAATGGAAGAAGGCATGGTTCGTGGGTGGCGTAGGAGAACGTCAGGACACGGTGAAGATCAATTATGAGGTGCAGCTTTTCCGCGGCGAGCCAGAGATGGACCGCGCCGACATCTTCGCCTCAGAGCCGGTCTACACACACTCCACGTACGACCTTTCTGACTCCATCAAGTGGGAGAAGATCAGCGACAAGGTGGTGGCTGGCGACTATATGGTGCTGCGCGTGCTCCCCAAGAGCGAGAACGTACAGTCCGTGGCGTTCGTCAACGACTCCGTAAACGTCATCGACTTTGCCCTCGCACAGCGCATCAGCCAGAAGTTCTTCCAGTGTTCGTCAATGGTGAACATCGAGAACCTCAAGCCTACGAAGAAGTCTGCAAAGGACTTCATAGGCAAGGTGGTGGGCATCGGACAGTATCAGCTCACCATCGACGAGATGAAGGAGAACGGCAAGGACGGCGGATTCCGCGGCAACGGTCGTGTGGAATGGTCGCCGCTCGGATTGTCGCTGATGGTGAAGGTGGAGTTCGATTCGCTCTTCATCAATACCGACGACATCGTTTATGCCGGCAAGGCCAAGGGCATGAAGGGCGACACATGGGCGTCGAACAACGGCGAGCAGGTGGACAAGCTCTTCTCTGACTGGGGCATTGACAACCTCATCGGCGACACTGGCATACCTTATGCTAAGATGTTGCAAAAGGAAGCGTCAAACAGAGGTCGCGACATCGCCAAGCAGCTCAGCCTCGGCAAGTATTATGACTATTACCATCGAGCCAAGGACTTCCTCACGGAAGGCAAGCTCGACAACATCATGATGCCGATGAAGCTGCCGAAGTCGGTAAACAAGACTCCGGTGGACATCCAGATTGTCAACGTGACATTCGCACCGTCATGGGCATCTATGGACCTTATCGGTACGTTCACGCTGCCCGAAAGCCGCTATACGGACAACAATATCCTCATCCTCGGTGCACCGCACACATGTATCAGCCCCGACCGTCTGTTGCCGGAGAGCGGATCGATGTGCCTGCTTTCCACCATAGACGTGAAGGAACCGTCGTCCGGTTTCCAGATTAAGTTTAAGGCTCCGACCGACATCACCGTGGCTGACGAAGGTCAGGCACCTGCCGACGGATGCTACATCAACTGGCAGGCTGACTCTTTGGCTGCCTTGCACATCGACATCGACATCGCCATTCCTAAGCTGAAGAAGGTGGCTAACGGCACCGCTACGGACGAGCGACCCGTACTGAACATCCAGACTGACATCAAGGACTGGAACAACTGGACGGCAAGCGCTGCGATGGACGACTTCGAAGCAGAGGCTCTTCCGGGCTGGACATTCTGCCCGGGCGCCATTGTCTACGACCACTCCACAACGGTGAACGACAACAACATGGGATCGTTCCCCGCCGGATATGACAAGAGCAAGGCTGACATCCGCACCAACGACAAGGAATGGATGGGCCTTTACATCAGCAAGGTGGGCGTAAAGTTCCCGAAGGCTATGGAGGTGGGCAAGGAAGACGGCGACGGCGACCGACGCCTTACTCTCGCTGCCAAGGACATGTTCTTCGACAAGTCGGGCGTTTCGCTCAAGTTCGGTGCTGAGGACATCATCAGCGCAAAGACCGGAAAGCTCGGAGGTTGGGCGTTTACGCTCGACAACGTGGGCGTGGAGTTCCTGCAGAGCAACTTCGAGAAGGCTTACTTCGACGGCAACATGAAGCTGCCGCTCGTCAATTCGGACATCGCCTACACATGTAATATATATAACCAGAAGCGATTCAAGAAGGACAACGACAACGGCTACGCCTATATATTTAAGGTGCAGCAGGTGGAGGACATCAACTTTGACTTCATCCTTGCAGAGGCAAACCTTGAGCAGAAGCAGACTTACTTCTTCCTCGAAGCAGAGGACCAGGCTGACGGATCGACGAAGACCCGACTGGAATTCTCGATGGGCGGAAGCATTACCATCGGCTATGCGGACGAGATTCAGGGCAAGCTGGACGAGGTGAACAACAAGGTGGAGGCTGCCAAGAACCGCTCGTCATTCGTGAAGAACGCTCTCGACGGACTGCCGCTGAAGCTCAGCATCCCCGGCATCCACTTCACAAAGATGCGTATTGCCAACTGTTCTACGTGGGAATCAATCTATGATAAGGAGGAAACACAGAAGAAGGCACACGCAGCTCAGGCTGAAGAGCTGAGACGTTCGGCGTGGAAGACGCTTTGCGAGGAGAAGGAACGCAACCTCGGTTCTGAGGACAAGCCCATCTATTTCAACATGGGCGAATGGTCGTTGGCTTCTTTAGAGAAGAAGATAGGCCCGTTCTGCTTCGGCATTACACGCTATGACCTCGGCTATTCGGGTGGCGCAATGACGCTCGACCTTGAGGGAAAGATTGGCTTGCTGGAAGACCTCGTAGTGGCAAAGGCTGGCATTCAGTTGCAGGCAGAGGTGAAGAACCTCGACGACATCAGCAACATCTCGCTGGAATATAAGGACTGTCTGTTTAACTCCATCGAGGTTTCGTCCAACCTTCCGGGCATCACTATCTCGGGAAGAATGGACGTCATACGTCCTAACGACAAGGTGAAGGACAAGGGATATAAGGGCCATCTTAAGTTTGCGCTCCCCGGCAATCTCTTTACCTTCGACTCAAACGGAGGCTACTTCGAGCACAAGGAGGAAGGCAACAACTTCACTTGGGGCTACTTCAACATCGCTATCGGCTCGGCTGTGGGTCTGCAGATTCCGCCAATCGAGCTTAACGACATCCACGGCGGCTTCTACTTCAACTGCCGAAAGGACCCGAAGGACGCAACGAAGGCCATCGCTCAGAAGGGCGTCATCGGCGTAACGGCTGGTTTGGGAATAGCAGCGTCGGGTGGCGACAACGTCATCGGCGGCAAATTCTCGCTCACCGTGGTATACGACAAGGAGCACAAGCGCCTCACCACATTCATGCTTGACGGCAACGTGAGCGCTATGGCTGGCTTGGTTAATTCGAGAGCGTCCATCGTTTATCAGAACGACGACCAGTCGAAGTACCTGCGTCTGAACGTCACGGTTGACGCCACGGCGGACGGACTCGCCAAGAAGTATGCGGGTGAGATTACGAAGTACACTGAACAGCTTGCGGACAGCAAGATTCTGAAGCAGATGCAGGCTCTCAACGACACCATAAAGACCACTTACGACAAGCTGGGATCAATGGCTGGACTGGACAATCTCCATCAGGAACACAGCACGGAGGAGAAACACGAGAGCAAGGATGAAAACAAGAGCGAGCAGAAAGATAACTTCAAGGCTACGTCAGGAGCCAAGATATCTCTCGACTTTGGACTTACATGGCGCGACAAAGGTGTGACCTTCGACAAGGTGAAGTGGCATCTCTATCTCGGCAAACCGCAGAAGAGCGAACGCTGCCAGTTCATCCTCATTGACCTTGAGGCGAAGATTGTGGAAGTGAAGATCGGAGCGGATGCCTACTTCTGTGTGGGCAACGAGCTGCCGGACAACGGCGCTCTGCCTCCTATTCCCGAAAACATACGCCAGTTCCTCACCGGTAGCCGCGGCAGCAACGGCGTTCAGTCAGCAGACGTAAGCAAGGCTGAGCGTGCCCGCGAGGAAGCCATCAGGGAGTTCCGCGCCAACGCCACGGGTGGCGTAATGCTCGGCGCAAGCGTATGGGGCTACATCAATGTGGACCTCGGCATCCTCTATGCCGACATGGGCGCCGAGGCTGGCTTCGACGTCAGCATCACACACATCGGCGACGAGGTCTACTGTGTAGGCGTTCCCGGCGCGGCAGGATGGAAGGGATGGTACGGCGAAGGACAGCTCTACGCATACCTCTATGCAAAGATGGGTCTGCGTCTGAACCTCGGCTTCTGGAAGGGAAGCATTGATCTTGTGGACGCAGGCATCGGCGGCGTACTCCAGATGGGCTTGCCTAACCCGAGCTACTTCACCGGCGACCTCCGCATGAAGCTCCGTCTCTTGGGCGGCCTCATCAACTTCAACCGCCGCTTCCAGTTCACTTGCGGCAAGAAGTGTGACATCTTCTACGGCAATGCGCTTGACGACTTCCAGCTTTGGGGCGAATCGTCCATTGGCGAGGAGGTAAGAAAGAACGGATGGAACCACAAGATGACCATCAGTCCTGACCTGCCCACCGACTTCACCATCACTCCGATGGCACGTCTTAACGAGCAGTATCCGCTGCTCGACCAGACTGACCTCCACCGACAGATGAAGCAGGTGGAAGCTGAGAGAGAAATCCTCGAGACCACGTCAACTCGTACGTTCCGCTTCAATCCGTCCACCAGTCAGGTTAAGCTCTACGAGTATAGCGACTCTACAATGCGCGACAGCGTGATACGTTACTATAATATAGAGTTCAATGCCACTAAGGTGACGGTACGAGGAATGCGTAGCCTCAACCCCAACCGCTTCTATAAGCTCGAAATCACGGGCCTTGCCAAGGAGCTTCGTGCGGGCAACTGGCACGATCCCGAGACATACAATGTCAAGAAGGGCAAGTATGAGGAAGTGCCCTGGGAGCAGACCAAGGCGTTCTACTTCCGTACCGGCAACAGCGACGGCATGAACATTCAGGACGGAGGCGACCTCCAGTCGTTGGTGGCTGTGGCTTATCCGTCGAAGTATAACGAGCTGAAGTCGGCTGACCCCGTCATTGCTTATGCCACTGACGTGCAGAATCCGCTCATCGTGCTCAAGGAGAAGAACGTACTGAACCGCCTCTATTCTGACGGCAAACTCAAGTGGAAGCTGAAGAAGGACGGCAAGGTGATAGAGGAGCAGGAAGTGTATGCAGGCTGGGAGAACAGAGCTTCTGCGTCATTCAAAACCAAGGTTATGCCGGGCAACACCTACAACCTCGTGCTCGACTATGAGAAGACCAAGGTGACGAAAGAGACAGTTGTAGCGGAGAAGACCATAAACTTCCGTGAGAAGTACTACTCTAAGTACACCAACGGAGCAAGTCCTAATGGCATGGCACCTAAGACTATCGGCGGCTATCAGGTGATAAAGATAATCAGCTCAAGACGCTATTTGGTACCAGCCATCAAGGATAATATAGGAACGAACTTTAAAGATGATGTCTTAAATGACAAGATAAACAAGGACCTCCGCTTCGGACGCTTCGGACCTGCATTCCATGGTCCATATATGGATGCCAACGAGAACGTCGACCTTTATGCTGACGCTATGTCGCCGCAGACAAGGAAGACAAGGGTGACAAAGTCGTCTGCCATAACGAAAGCTTCGTCGGGTACGACCTCTACATCGGGCAACACCTCTTCGTCCGAGACAACACCGACAAGGCGACAGCCCACAACGCAGACTTCGTCATCCGTCAATTTAGGCACTCGCGTAGTGCCCAAGTCGGACAATTCGTCATCTTCATCGTCTACGGAGGAGGTGAAGAAGGAGCAGTCCCTGACGAGAATACCCAACGGCACGTTGTCGGGAGGCATAAAGAAGACTGACGACGACGCTCTGCAGTCGGGCGTGACCAACGAACAGACGATGAAACCCGTCTTTTCATTGTTCGGCAATGCGTACGACCAGGAGGCTCCTGAAGGCCAGGAATGGTATTGGGAGTTCGTATTCACCTGCTACGACAACCGCGAGACCGAAGAACCGGTGGTAGCTGCCAACATCATGGACCTCAACGTCACAACCATTGACGGCGACTGGACAACCGGCTACAACGGCCGTCCGCTCGACTATGAGTTGCCGTTCATCGGAACAAAGGTCGCCAGGCTCATGTCTAACGGTCCTGACATCAGCAAAATCTCTGACGTGGAGATTGGATATAAGGCTTCTGATTCGGAAAGACAGAAGAAGTATCCTAACACCAATACTCTCCTCGCCTACTACGATCCGTTCTGCTACATCAGCTACCTTGCCAACTGGGCATTGATAGGCGGATGGAACATCGAGTCAGACCGTATACAGACTATGGTGACCACCACCACGTCGCTCACCTACAGCGACCTCGGCGGCAACTACAGCGGATTCCTCGCAGAAGGCGACGTAAACTACAACATCGTGAACGACTGGGAGAAGATTCATAGCAACTCCATCTATCCGTCGGGAGGTTACGGTTCGGAATATCCGCTGCCGCTCATCGACAATGACCGTTACGACTACGTGAATCCTATCAGATGCCACGCCACCATTCCGACGTATCAGCCCAAGAACCCGGCAGGCGACATTCTTAAAAACATCGCCAACGTCTATTACCTCGCTGAGGACGTGGACAAGAAGATAAAGGAGAATGCCAAGGTGGTGCTCGATAAGGGTGGAACCACGTTCAAGACCAAGCGTGCCAACGCTGTGGAAGAATGGAACCTCCAGCACCTCGGAACCGACATCATAGTGTCGCGAGAGGGTCTGAACGAGACTACGCAGATGATAAAGATTCCGTACTATCAGATGACGCTGCTATGGTGTGGCATCATCGAAAACGCCGAGTCAGGACGTAAGGTATCGCTCAACAACATCATGAAGGGAGCCGGAAAGCGAGCCACACCGCGCCAGAGCATGAAGCAGAGCCGAATGGTGCTCTTCACCTTCACGGGCGACAAGGGTTATCCCGAAGCTTCGTTCAAGGCTAAGGAGGCGATGAAGAACCTCAAGAAGATGATTGTCCATACTTACCGTATCGACGACTATGACGTACAGAAGAAGGAGTATACGGTATTGCACAGCAGCAGTAAGCGTGACATCACCATCTACGAGCCGCTAAAGAAATTCTATTAATAGACCATAAAACGTACAGATATGAAGATAATGAAAGGACTATCAGCCGCATTCGCCGCCACCTGCGCTTTCGCCGCCATCACAGCGGTGGCGAGTGTCGGCTCACGAACCGGATATTCCTTCTATGGAGGAACACAGAACGACACCATCCCGACAGCCGGCAAGATGCTGCCGGGAGAGGTGGCGCAGGACACCACGGCTTTCAAGGGCAAGCCATACGAAGGCTCCGACATCATGCTCACGGCACGTGCCTACGGCGACCGCATCGTGCTGAGATGGGCTCCCTCCGACTATGCTGCATGGATGAGGCTCAATCTCATCGGATATAACATCTATCGTTGGGACGAGAAAAGCCATTGCGACACGCTTGCATTAGCGCTCAAGCCCAAGACGCTGGAGGAGTTTCGTGCCAAGTATGCGCCTAACGATTCGGTAGCCACCATCGGCTACGGACTCATCTACGGCGACAACCTGAAGAAGCCCACCGAGACACGTGAGGAACCGGGATCGTACGGATCGATGCTCGAGCTGTATGACGACCAGGTGACGAGCCTTGCTTTTGCCATCCTCGCTTCGGAATGGCGTCAGGACCTCGCGGAAGACATGGCTATGCGCTTCGTCGACCGCAACGTGCGCAAGGGAGCACGCTATACGTACATCATCCAGCCCGCCCGCCGCTTTGAGAACGACAACATGTTCATCAAGGGCAAGGAGGTCAGCAACGTGGAGAACAAGCCCTACGTGCCCGCTCCTTACAACGTGGGACTGACGGACAGCATCACCGGACAGCTCGCCGTGACGCTTTATTGGACTGACAAGCACAACTCTTCGTTCGAGATTGAGCGCCGCGTGGCTGGAACGCAGGAATGGCGCCGCGTCAACAGCAAGCCTTACATGCCGATGTATAAGCAGGACCTCGACGACAAGGACGAGGAAGTGATGTACGTAGACAACGTACCACAGCCCGGAACCTACGAGTATCGCGTGATGGCGCATGACGCTTTCGGCGACACCACAGCACCAAGCGAGACGGTAACCGTAAAGGTGGGCGACATGAAGCCGCCCAAGGGCCCGACCATCACACTCGTCAACATCGACCGCCCCGACGAGACCGACCCCACAAAGCAGATATTCGCCACCATCTCGTGGCAGAAGGACACCGTGGAGGCAGACCTCGCAGGATTCCTCCCGCTCTACTATAACGAGCGATTCACGGGCAACGACTGGAAGCCGCTCTGCGAAAAGACGCTTCCGGCAGACGCAAGGGAGGTGAAGGTGGACGTCACCGGACTCTCCACCGGCATGCTCGTCATGGCAGCATACGACGAGGCTGGCAACGTGGGCTACTCCATGCCCGTGCAGCTCCGCATCAGCGACATGAAGGCTCCTGACGCTCCCGGCAATCTCCGTGCAGAGGTTTCGGCCGACGACGGCACCATCACACTGCGCTGGGACAAGCCAGCGGACGACGACGTGGCTTACTACGAGCTGGCTTACGCCAACGACACCACCCACCACTTCCTTATGCGCAACCAGGGACAGCTGAAGGACACGATGTTCGTGGACACGGTGCAGATGACCGTCAATCAGCGATTCATCTACTATAAGGTGCGTGCAGTGGACTACAGCAACAACACCGGTGAGTTCTCGCCCATCCTGCAGGTGGAGCGACCGCACATCACACCGCCTACACAGCCTCACCTCGACTCGGCTTGGGTGGACAATTCGGGCATACACATGGACTGGGTGACGGGTCTGGACGCCGATATGTACTATCATCGCATCTACCGCCGACTGGAAAACAGCAACACGTGGGACCTCATAGCCATCGTCACGGCGGAGGACGTGCTCAAGGCAAGCCCCGACGGAGTGATACATCTCACCGACAAGCCGCAGACCAACAACACGTATTACTATGAGTATATGGTAGTGTCGTTCAACCGTTCGGAGATAGCTTCCGAGCCAAGCCTCATCTTCTCGGCACGCTTCGCCGACTTCACAGAGGCAGAACTCGGCATCAAGGCAGTCGGAACCTACGACCCCGTGAAGGACGAAGCACGTCTCTCATGGGAGCACAAGGCAGTGGACGGCAAGCAGACACCTTACTATTACTGCGTCTATCGCAAGGGCAAGGACGAGGCAGACTACACCTTCCTCTGCTCCACAGAGCCGGACATGCCGCTCCATACCGACCAGCTCCTTTCACCGGGCGAGTCAGCCAGCTATTACGTCGTGGTGCGCTTCACGGACGGAAGACGCAGCCAGCCTTCCAACAAGGTGACGATAACGGCTCCGGCGAAATAGGAAGAGGAGTCAAGAAGTTATATGACTTTAAATTCTACCTGTTGGCGGAATTAATTTAGTGCATACTTAATTCTGCCAATGGGCTTGTCG
>OLFZ01001799.1_pt1 | contig 16804 bp, 15 predicted proteins | sample 1604861 | NCBI WGS metagenome assembly OLFZ01 (sample SAMEA3888895, study PRJEB22519) | human gut metagenome | biome: human gut; feature: human-associated habitat; material: faeces | place: Denmark | collected 2011 | reverse complement strand
TGCTTACAGCGTATAGCTGCTTAGCACATTATTGAATTATTAACGAACTATTGTTCGTTCTATTAGATGATTTATTTTTTCTTGGTTGGCTTTATAAGTCTTTGTTTCCTTTTTCTTTGTTGCAGCTATTTTTGCCTGTAATTCATCAATATTAGCTTGTAATCTCTGAAGATAACGAGCTTTGATGTCTTTTTGATAAGTCTTTATGGAATCCCAAACAAAACTATGAATCGTAGATACATGAAACAATGGATTATAGTCTATTCGTCGCATGATTTCATCCGTAGCAGCATTAGTATAAGTAATAACAGCCACTTGACGATGTTCACGTATCAACTTATTTCCCCATACATTTTGTATGTTCTCCAAAAGTTTTACCAAAGAATAAGTCTTGCCAGAGCCTGCTCCTGCAAACAAAAAGAAAGATTTTCTTTTCTCATTGGAGACACATTCTTTCAATTGCAAATCTATATTGTTATCAGCATTAGCCATACTCTAGTGTTTTGCGTTCAACTTAGACTTTAACCATACCAATCCTTCTTGGATATAAGCAGGAGTTTTAAGTTCTTTAAATTGTTCGAGATAGAGAAGATTGACGGCAAAAGGAGCTTTTTTATTAGAAGTCAAAGTCTCATACATGTTCTTGCAACAATCTTCAATTGTTTTTGAAGTCTCAATAATTTTCTTAAAGTTGGTTACCAAAGCCAAGCCTTTCAAATTTTCTTTTTGGAACAGGTCAACATTTGATAATGCTAACGCATCCTCAAAAGTATAAGGATATGCTATAGCTTCAACGCCTTCTTTTAACTTAACATTAATTCCTGTCTGATAAGCAACTCTTACATTATTGTGATTTTTCTTATCAGAAGGTAAATCTAACAAGTCATCAATGTTCACTTTCCCTGGCAGCCATTCCTTCAATGTACTATTTTTCGAAATTTGCTCTTTACCTTTCATTGTTGACACACTCCCTATACCATTCGAGTATGCATCGATATCCGTAATAACAAGACATGGTATGTCTAGTTTTTCTACCAAATTACGAAATCTATGTGCATGACTGCCATTTATCTCTATAATTGAGATATAATTGGTTGTCATCTTTTCATTCTCCAAGAACTTTGGCATCAAGATTCTTTCTCCAGAGCCTTCTACAAGAATTACAGCATCAGCAAAGAAAAAATCGTATTGAGACAAGCGAATATATCTTGTTACAAACCGTTCCGTTTCTTCATCCTCACCAAAGACATTTGTCAAATTTACAATTTTGGAGATTGGAATATTTATATCTTCAGAAACTTCTCGATGAAAATATCTCATATCATTTAAGCTAACATCATGAACAATGTGGTTTGAATGAGTACTTAGTACTAATTGTGTTTTATACGGACTATCTCCTTTAAACCTTGAAGATGGATACAATGCCTCATAAGCTTTTCGAACAAAAACTTGTTGGGCTTGTGCGTGAAGATGAGCCTCTGGCTCTTCAATAAAAACAAGATGAATTGGTTCAATATAATCGTCATCAGCCTTTGTTCTTACCATTCGCCCTTCATGCAACCATTCGTCCCTAAATTGAATCAGCTTGAAATACATGGATATAAGATTTTGAAAACCTAATCCATTGTAATTTTCCGGTAAAGTCAAGCCTTCGCCTTCATCATTAAGAGCAAATTGAACAGCAGACTCATGGCTGATAGAATTCTTGATGTCAACATAACTATGAATTTCTATACTTGGGTCATGGAAGCCAGGATAATTGATACTTTTTAGTTCTTCTATTCGTCCTTCAAAAGCTGTACCTATATTGTCATCTAAAGTTTTATTTGCTTCTTGTAATGCAGAGAGTAGTCCGATATCTTCTTTTTCTAATTGAGAATCTTTTGGCTTAATATGCTTTTCATAATATTCCTGGAGCTGCCTAGACAATGTATTTTTACTTACATGGTCATTTGAGTCAGGATCAGAAAAGTCTCTTTCTGCATCTATAGAGTCAACTTTAATAATTGTTATTAATGGATTGCCTTCGTCAAATTCAACACTTGGCAAAGGTTGAACCTCATCATTATTTTCAGGCTCTTTTTTAATATCCAAGATGTAATACCTTAATCTAAACTCTGAATTTAGTTTTCCTCTATTTAGATAATCCCATAAATCCTTAGGATAGATTTCCAATCCTTCTTTTTCTCGTTTCAAGCTTTCAGCATTCATATACGCAGCCTTGAAATCTGCATATAATGTTTCGACATCCGTAGGGGCAAAAATGATTCTAACACCAATAGTTTTACCTTCCCAATCCAATGAAGGAATTAAGTCTTTTACTAAATAGGCCTCCTTTTTATCAACATCTATCCATACATCCATTTGAGGAAGATAATCTATGACGTCATTCAGAGATGGTTTTGATTCCTCATCATTTATCCAATTCTCTGCCACTTTATTGATTGCCTCCCAATTAGATAAAGTAAAATCTCTTGTTGACAAGTTTTTTGAATCCTTCAAAAAGCGTACTATAGCCTGCATACAAGATGTCTTACCGCTATTGTTTGCGCCTACAAGAATTGTTTGCTTTTCTCCAAAGTCAAGCGTACAATTCTTCAACTTACGAAAATTCTGAATATGTATTTTTGAAATTCTCATCGTATATAAATCACCGTTAGAACGTAACTACTGATTTTCAGTAGTTAGCACATCCAACTTTTTTAAAAAAAAAGCATATTATTAATTGGTATTGCCAGAGCTGTCAATTAGGCAGCCTTGACATTCACCTTTTTGTTCGAGTTATAATTACATGGGATTAGGGACATGAAGTCTTGCTCCCCCTCCATCAGTCGGGTGAGTATATCTTCTATATAATCGCCAAAATTAATCTCATTCAACTTGCAGCTCTCAAAAAGTGAGAACATAAAAGCTATGTTTTCCGCACCTAAATGGCTACCGGTATGCATCCAGTTTCGCCTACCCATAGCCAAGTGGCGGAACATTCGTTCGACCGCATTGTTATGCATCTCGACACGACCATCCTGCAAGAACACCTTGAAGGCCTTCTCGTCATCAAGTACATAGTTGACTGCTCGCTGAACCATTGCACCATAAGAAGAATCAAGCTTGATCTTCTTCAACAACTTCATCAACTTGCCAACTATCGATGCACTGTACTTAAGTCTAAATCGGCGTCGCTGCTTTGCAGTATGCTTGCGTATCTTCGACTCTCGCTCTATCTGGAAGAGGTAGTTCATCATCAAGATGATTACACGCACACGATGGTCAGAGATATAAGCATCCACGAAGCGATGGCGGGCATGGAACCAGCAAGCTGTACGCACCAGTCCCATTTCCTCCAAATCCTTCTCAATTGTCTCATACAAGACTGCTCTGTCTGCAGTAAACACCCTTATACAAGAGTCCTTGAAGATGACATCTTCCTGCACACTGTGACTACGGCTACCCTCCTTATATTCCATCACACAAAGCTTGGCTTCCATGGAGAGGGCAGCATGGATGTACTCCACATTGTACTTAAACTTATCTTCCTTACTCTCACGACTGCGAACCACGATTCTTGACTCGTCATTCTGGGTATAGACACACTGACGGATACGCTCAAGCATCACAGGTCCCAGGCGTTCACGAAGATAAGTCATGATTTGCTGCATCCAACCGTTCAGGGTTGACTGAGCTACCTTCATACCCATCTGTGACAACATATCCAACAAGCGGTTTTCGGAGAGATGATAGGCAAACTTCGACTCCAGATAGAACCTACAGAAGGATGGCATCAAAGGATTACCCTTGATGATACTCTGAGGATACTTGCTGCTCTGAGGATCAGAGCCAGGTACATTAAAGCGTGCTATCTTGTATTCCTTGCAATAAACCTCTTGTTTCTGATAGAAGAACAGACGGACTACCCACATATCCTTCTTACCCTTACGTATGATAACCTTTGCATTCTCTGGAAGATCAGATTTATCTATGCCGAAGGACTTCAAGACTCTAGCTGTTGTTGTATAACGCTTGCGAGGGAGTTGACTATCTGATTCCTGCTTTTCTTTTTCTGTTTTCTTAGGCAGTTTTACAGCTGGTTGCTCTGGAGCAGAAGATGCCTTAGACTCTTCCTCCTTATGCTTTTCATCCAACGCCTCGTCAGCAGCATCACTGATTTTCTTTTTCAATCCATCAAGCCCCAACTCACTGACCTCAGCATCGGATGTATCCAATACACCATTCAAGAGCTTGGTCATATCTGAGTTATGAGCAAACTTCCTATGAAGGAGAACCTCGATGATAGTTTTATAATCAACCTGAGCCTTGTCTGCTATATCCAACAAGGCATTTGCCTTTTCATAATCATCTGCCTTGGAATGAAGTCGAGATACCTCTGCTCGTAATTCCGAGTTATCAGATTCCGCTTGGGTCAAAGCCACCTCCAACACATAGATACGAGCATTTGCATCTGATAAATCTTCGCTTAACATAGAGATACGCTCGTTTGCCTTGTCAAGTTCCTCCGACAACTCTGTATTACCTTGCTCAATCTGCTGTTTGAGCAAGCCAACAAGCTGTTTGGACTTGGCAAGGTCATTGCTAGCTTTAGTCAACATTGACTTATACGTAGCAAGCTGCATTTCTATGTTACTCTTGTTATTTATCATGTGTACAAAGGTACTAAATTTCTGCGACATATACAACTGTTTCTTGTTAAGAAAAGTTATATAACTACTTGTTTTTCAGAAGCTTATAAAATTTCAAAAACAACTTTTCCTCGTATTCCTTGTTTTTCTTTTCCAAAGCTTCTTTTGCTGTCAGAAGAGATTTGCGCTCTCTCAATAGAGCAAGCAGTGCTTCCTGCTTGCCCAAAATATACTCTTGTATCTCTACCATCGCATCCATGATTTCAACCTGACGCAGATTCATTCGAGAAATTTCCTCTCGAATCGCCTTTTCATCAGATGAACCTTGCTGTAATGAGACTTGAAGCTCTGCAACACGAGATTGCATACGCTTCAGTTCTGCATGCATGGATGGTATCAAACTCTTAATATCAGTATTCATAATATGATTTCCGTTTGTACGGATGTTGATAGCAACAGTATCAATGTCTCACGGCTTATCTTATGACAGCGAGCTGCCTCCAAGAAACGAGGCTTGAGAAACTTACCATCATCAAACCACTTCTGGTATAAGACAAAACCATTGATATCATAATGTAATATTTTAACCTTGCGATAATCCTTGGAATAGAAGATGAAGGCTTCATCATAACTATAAGGATCATGCTGCATTTTTTCACGGATGATTCCTGCCAAGCCCTCACGACCATTGCGCATATCAGTTGGCGTGGAACTCAAATAATAAGTTGTTCGAGAAGTGAAGTTCAGCATGGCTATGACATTTTACGCAGCAGTTCTGCAACTGCAAACAGGTTAGTACACTTGATTTCCATCTCATCACCAGTCGGAGACTTCAAAATCAGTCTCTCAACTTGCCAACCTGCAGGAGTTTGTTGCTCGGGAACAAAATTCTCCTCAACTGTCAAAGCGATAAACTCACCTTCGCCTAGCTTCTTGTTTACATCTGATTGAAGCTTATTTGAACGATATGATTTCTTAAACTCAATGAGCCAGTCATAATCCACTGCCTCATCTTTACAATACTTGCGCAAGCTACGACCTTTACGGTTTTGGTTGTAATCCTGCATCACTTTTTCGAAATATTCCCTTGTTTCCATTATCAAACTGTTTTGATTACGGATGCAAAGGTAATATATTATATAGGTACCGCCATACGGGCTAACGGTGATTTACCCATGCACAAGTAGTATTTCAGGTCGTCTGTTAACTGACAAACTCTAGCCATAAGCCTACACTGTTATACTAATGTAAGCCCGAAGCTGTTCGATACTGATGTCAGCAGGGAGAATTAGTGTCACACCATTGGGATAGTTTAATTTTAAATAAGGATTGCGATGATTGCGAACATTTGTAGACTCACGCATATTCTTCGCCTCATTATCACCGATTACAACCTCGGCGAACTTTGGCTTGCTGTTTAATTGTTTCTTGCCTTGTACCATAATTTGAATAATTTAAAATCATGGTGCAAAGGTACGAAACTTTATCTAGGCACACAATACGGCTTTCACCAAATACTTACCTCCTTTATTGTTTGGTCTAACCTGCGGATTCGAACCGCAGATAAGCTATCCATGCGTTAGGCTGATGCTGACCAAGCTATTGTTGGTAACATCTTCTCATCATCATACTATTCTTCAGGCTTATTTTCTGCTAAAAACTAACAGATATCATGCTCAGAAGTTGTAATAGGTGACTAAAAGAATTCATACTATGTGGAAAAAGAAGCAAATGTACTTATCCACATTACCATTTTAAATGCTAAAGCCATCATCCTTGGCTTTAGCTACAAGCAAAATTTACTCATATCTAATTATTTATTAAATTTATAGTTTAATAATTCTCCTTGCCAAGCTCGGAGTTTTTTCGTCTTTCAATGGTTATTCTACTTCTCCACTTTTTCAGAGATTACATCTACTGCAGTTACATGATGGTGCAGAGACAATAGCGTAGCTATACTCAGACAGACTTAGCCTGTTCCGGTTACTGCTACTTTTATTTCGTTGAAGTTATTCATTGATTCTATAATTATGTTTAATGTTATGTTGTCAAGTTTTACAAATCCATATCAATACTTTCGTCTATTGTACCTAAATAAGCATTTATATCTATTGCAGGCACTGTACCTATCAACTTTAGATACTGCACAAGCTGTAAGAAAAAAGTAAAAACTGAATTTTCCGGATGCTTGTTAAAATTCACGGCTGTTACCTTGCGAGCGTTATAATGTTCGAAAATAGCCGTGTTTTCAGTATCGGTAAAATCAGCAAATCCCTTATCATATTCTATATAGAAACTATATTTATCAGCACAACAACAGAAATCAAGACTTTGCATACCTGTAAGACTTTTAAGATTCTCCTCTATTGTGCAGGTCTGCTCATAGCCACTTGTTGATGATAATATACCTCCTAAGATTGGACTAAGAGGGCGTGCTTTATGTGTACAGCCTGTACATATCATAGGAATAGAGGTACGTTTTAGTTTTCTAACGCTCTCTATTTTCTTTCCAGCATACTCGATATTATTCTTGATATCTTGCTTAACTTCAAACACAGCATAAACACCTTCAGCAGGAATGTACTTAAATCCATTGTGATTTAAAATAAAAGGTGTATAGAAAACATCATACAAAACGATGTCTATCTGTTGACTCACATTTCCCTCATGGTCAATTACCATCGCCTTATCAACATCGTATCGCTTTGGTAAGTATGAACGAAAGAACTCTATCCATTTGTCTTCCGTAGCATCGCCTTTGCTCCCTTGGTGATTTATGGAGAATCTATTGATTTTCAAAGCTGCATTCATCTCATTCTGCAAGCCAGTGAACATTTCTTTCAAATCTATCATATTTTCAAATTTTAACAATTCACCGTTATCATATAAATAAGCTTTATTGTCTGTAATACAACTATCATTTAATGAGATTATAAACAATAATGGAGTTGCCAATGCAACATGCCTGTCATTGGCTACACCCACCATTGCTTGATAATCAGTATAGCTATATTGTGTTGTTCCTTTCGGATGCGTATGCCATTCACCTAAATAGGAAAGTCCTTGCTCTGCAAGCTCTTTCCAGATTTGATCCATACCATTCGTTTCGCGCATAAAAGAAACATAAGAACTTTCCGTTTTAGAAGGCACAACCAAATGCTCTATAAAAGCTTCGTGCCCATCGTCGGAAATACGACCAGCAAACATTCCGCCCGTTTCATTTGGAAAAGCTGCAAAGGCTTTACTATACATCTCGTCTAAAATGCTTTGACTGATTTTTAGCGAAATTTTTCTTGTGGCAATAACGTATTTCATAAGCGATTGATGGTCATTCCATCCTGAGTTTCTGAAACATAAAAGTTACTTTCGGGTTCGACTGAAGACAACATTCCAATGATATGTTTTAACGCAAATTGGAGTTTTACTGCAATGTCATTGTAAGAAGCCTTAAATGTCGGACTCCAACAACCCGTTGGGTAATACATATCTACCATATCAGATTTGACTATCTGCGTAAACATGAATTTGACAGTATCTGTGATATTGCTTCCCATTGCACAAACAAGTTCGTTGGCGTGATTACTGATGGATATATTAATGAGCTTTGCCCTGACATTCAGTTTGTCAAGTGCATACATCATTCCATCGTCGGTACTACAGTCAAAGATAATATCGTATCTATCAAAAATCTCTTGTATTACAATCTTGGCTTCATTGTCGTCCATTGTAAGTTTTATCCCCAAATCCAAAGTCTTTGGATGTATTTCGCACTGCACAAATGGAGATATAGACTGTAATATACTACTTAACTCGTAGGACTTATCTGAAACACCTGAGAGAAAATTATATTCTGAACGACAGATATTGCCAGGTTCCTTTAAGTCTATATCATATAAACCAAGATACTTGGCTCCACTCCGTGCAAGTGTTTTGGCAACCATGCTTCCAATAGCACCAATACCTATAATCAGAATTTTCTTATCTGATATTGAAGATGGCAAACAGCCTCTTCCAAAGAAATAATCATAGGAGCAATTGTAAGTGGAAGCCCACTCTATAAGGACTTTTGTAAATGAATGATTGATGAATGATCGCCCTCCGCATTTCACTTTTTCTGACCTTATGGGAAAATCATCCGCTTTAAGCATAGCTATTTGCCAACGCACTTCCCCATTAGGAATTTTGTATCCACAAAACAAAGGAACTCTTTTTGCTTTTTCTTTAATTTGTGACTGCTTGTAAAGAAATTCCATCTGACTCCATGAAAATAAGGAGGACATATCATTATACATCTCCAATACAAATTTGTCATAAAGGGAAGGAGCGTGACCCAAAAAACAGTATATTCCTTCAAAAGGATTTTGTTTTTCCTGCACATTTCTCCATTGGCAGACATATTCATCTCCACTTATCTTACTATGAAAGTTGTTTGCCAAGAATGTATCCATTCGCTTTCCATCATGTACACCAGGCACAAGCATTGTTAAATCAACTGTGCCATAGTCATTCTTGGGAAATTCCTTTTGTGTATCAGTGTAGAGAAAATTATAATAAATGTCACCTATGAGATTACGAGCAACTACAAGTTCATCATAATGTTCATCCTTTTCCTTTCTCACGTAATACTTGTCAACCCATTCTTTGAGGTATAACAAATCTATCTTGAATTGTTCCTTAGAATTTTCGACTTTAGGTGTATGCAGGCAAAGAAAGCCAGAACGCATGATATGAGGATATTCTATCAGAGAAGTATTGAAAAAGTGGATGGATTCACTATTATCAACTTTTACGGGATAAAACGGAGTTATACGGACTTCCCACTGCAGAGAAGGGTGTCCTTTTTTCGTATGAACATCAATGGAAAATTTCTTGAAGGAATTTTCCTCCATAATATTTCCATCCAATTCTACAAAGGATAAGTCTTCAATAACTTCTTTGATAACTATCTCTTCTATCATTTTTAGCCAAATCTTTGCGGATTCTTAGGGTAAGAAACACCACAGAACCCTTCTTTTTGCCTGTAGCCTTCGTTTTTTTTCTCTTCAAACTTCTCGTTTTTCGGGAAATAATAAGGTAGGTATATCTCATCGTTAGACTCTATGTTTCTTAATATAATATCCATATCATTCTTCAAGTACTGTCGCTTGTAAGAATCCATTGCTGCAACAACATCATTGTTGCCATTTCCAGGGTCATAAAGATGAAAAGAATTTTCAGCGATATTGTCACGAATGTATTCCATTGTTGTTTTCAAGTCTTCCCATAACCCTGCAGATTTCTTTCCATCAAGAGCCTTGATGCTTATCAACTCCAACAAGAACGATTTATAGTCTTTGTCTTTATGCTTCTTCCAAATCTTTAACAAGCGAATAATCTTACGTTCAGTATTCCTTCCACTAATATGTTCAATCTGTTTGCTGATGTTGGTCTTTGTGTATGTTCCTTTTTTAAATCCCCAATGATCATCGTTGAAACAAAGATTCAAGTCCTTTGTCTTACTATAGTCATCGTCAGATAACTCTCGGCCGGGAACGACGTCAATCTGTACGGGTAACTCATCGCCCTCTTCTTTTGGAAACTCCAAGCCAACAGAAACCTTTTGTTTTCTAACTATATCACTGCCATATTTATCAACCAATACACTATATACATCATCAAACATTTCCTGAAGAGTGTCGAAAGAATCATGCTTAAAAGGTTCTACTACATCCATGTCAAATTTAATATTTGTAGCAGTATGCTTTGCAAAACTTCCTGAATTGAAAGATGAATATTTTTCGTTACCATAGTGGTCAGAAATAACTTCTTTTATTTCCTCTCGCTTGGTTTTCACTTTATCAACAAATTCCTGTATATGTTGTAACTTATGGGTTTGCAACACATCCTCTAAATATTTATTTTTATCAAAACTCATTTTATTTTTTTACTTATATTTTATTGTTAACTAAAACGTCATTAAAATGTAAGTATCTGCTCAACGCCGTATTGCATATCTCAAAATAATATTGTAACTTTGCACGGCGGCATCATTTTTCTAATTTTGAGACAAGAATACAAAGTTTAGCCCTCCATCAGCACAAGCTAATGGAGGTTATACCTTAATTTGACTAAATTTGAAATTCATTTTTATTGTTCCTCATCTTCCCAGAACTCAGGAAAAAGAGTTTAAAGTTTATCCTTTAACGTTGTCTTTATATTTTTCAAGGAAAGATTAGACTTTCAATATCATTATTTCAAAGTATTATAAAAGTCTATGCTATCCATTGTATTGTCGATATAGCGGCGTGGAGAATCGGATACAGTTTTTCTAATTGTGTTAAGATTTTTTATATTATTTTCCATATTCACAGCAAACCAACTTAAAATATAATGCTTAGAAGCACCACCTTTCAAAGGCACTTTATAATCAAAAACAAGTTTGCTCTTTACCAATTCTTTCTCAGCCAATTCTTCAACCGTATTGTGCAACACAACACCATAAAGAACGACACTCTCCTCCAAAGTGTAAGCATCTATAATCGGCTGACCAAAGAAAAATGGTTTGATACCCATACAGACAGTACACTCACCCTTTGCTATCGCTCCTTTTATTGGAAGTCCAAGGCTTATTGACTTTTCTACGATTCCACCAACCTTTTCTAACAAAGAATGAAACGCATTCTCTTTATTTGCCGAAACATAAATGATGATACTGTCAGAGAATATCAGATACTGGTAGCCTTCATCTTCCCGAATTTTTTGTGATATAAAAGTTGCCAAATCTGACAATTTTCCCTCTATTGTAGAAAAATTTCGAGCAACCATATCCTTAAAACCCATTATATCCAAAAAAGCCACCAAACGGTCTTCTTTGATTTGGGGATTAAATTGTGGTATTAGACCTCTACCACTACTTATCTCTTTGGATTTTTCTAATTCTTCCATTATTCAACTGTTTGAGGAGTTACAACATAAGAATAAACATAAACAGCACTACCATCGCCTTTACCTCCACCACCAGAGCCACGCATCCCTGACTCAATAAAATGTTTCTTTACTTGGCGAGCAACCTCCTCATTGTCAGCTACAGAAAAAATCCACCATTGGTGATCCTTATCAACATGGTGATCTTCAAACAAGCGCTTGTTAGCATTATTTGTAATGCCTACATAAAAGTCACTATAATATCGACAACCACTTTCTTTCATGTGGTCATCAAAAGCCTTGATTATATCTTCATATGTCATAAGTCAAATATTTTAAAATTCGCCTCAAATTTACTAAGTTTTTTGCAAACTTGCAAATTTACAGCATCTTTTTGTATCATTTTAACCCAATTGCAAATAGTAGCCAAGCAAAGCATCACATCTTTTGTATATCACCAATACTGCGTCCTAACTATTTATCAATGGTTTAGGCATATAAGTATTTTTTCATTCAAGCCACAAAAATTAGGTTGGATGCTTACAGATGTCCGTATGACTTGGAACGTGCGATTTCGTCCTTGCGCCAACTCTTAGACAAATCATACCCCCCAGATATTGGCTGCCATAAGCATGTTTACTTTTGTATCTACTGTTACTACCGTATCAAATGATCCGGTCAGTAATGGCGGTTCTATTCTTATTGTTATCATAATTTTTTCGACTCCCCTGTCCCCCTCTTGCGAAGAGGGGGTCCTTAACCCCTCCCAAGCCCTCGCCCTTTCCAAAAGGGCAAGGGATGTAACCGCTCCTTTCAATAGTCTTTACGACCCCTTCGGTTCCCCTTGTAGGGGACAGAAACGTCGCTCTGAACCGCTGCGCTTTAAGGTTGGCGGGGCATCAGAGCCCTCGCCAGGATTGTTTTAGCGGGGATGAACCCGCAGGGGTGAATACTTATAAAATGGTGGTGCGGGATGGGACCGCAGGGAGACTTAGTCGCTATTCGACTTTTGACAGGATTACATCTGGAGTTGTTCCCATCAGGGTTATAGCGGATATCTTGTGACCACCATTGGCATTTAAGGAATGTCCACAGTGATAGAGGGTATCATCTATGATGAGCCAACGATCATGAGACTCGTTACTCCATTTTCTAATGTCTATATGATTGTTGGGGAAGAGACGGTCATGTTCCTCCATCAAGCGTTGCATTCCTTGTCCTACACCTACTGTGTAAATTGTGGCTGCTACATTTGGCTTACGAACATCAAGTACACTTAGGGTTAACGATGAAACATAGCCATCTATGATGATTACTCGATGATTGGCTGTACGAATTAAATTCTCTAAAGCTACTCTTGCTGTGTAGAAATCACCTTCAAAGAAGACCATCTCTGCTGGAGGGGTTGAGGTTCGAATGAAGAAGTCGAGCTGCTGTTGCTGCTTAGCTTGCGTATCTTCTATTCGAGTCATGCGTTGTGAATGTTCGTCAAACCGTGTATCTAATTGGCGCTGCATAGCCAATAGTTGCTGATTGACAGAATATCCTTTAAGAAGATAATCCTTTAGCACACCCGTTGCCCACTTTCGAAAGGCTGTAGCATTGATGCTGTTGACACGATATCCAACAGAAATTATTGCATCCAAATTATAGAACTGTGTCCTGTATACTTTGCCATCAGAGGCAGTATGTTCCAAAATGGAACTAACTGAATTTTGATCCAATTCTCCGCTTTTAAAGATATTGCCAAGATGCTTGGTTATTGCAGGACGCTTGGTGCCGAAGAAATCTGCTATTTGCTGTTGGGTAAGCCAGACCGTTTCATGACCTGCATCAACCTTCACTTCAAGTTTTACACTTTCGTTTGGTTGATAGAGTACTATCTGTGAATCATCAGCCATAGGCTGTATATTATTGTCGTTTGCCATAATCATACATTTTTATTGCTAATATAGCGACAAAAGTACGATTATATTTCGTAATTACCAAGGAATTATGAGAAATTCTTTCGACTCCCCTGTCCCCCTCTTGCGAAGAGGGGGTCCTTAACCCACTCCCAAGCCCTCGCCCTTTCCAAAAGGGCAAGGGATGTAACTTCTATGCTATTAAGGAGATTTTTCCCAACCACCCCGTCCCTCCTTCATAAGGAGGGCTCCACCGCTTTTCCCAAGCCCTTTTCCCCTCAGGGGACAAGGGATGTAACCGCTCCTCCTCGTCGCTCTTAACCGCTGCGCTTTAAGGTTGGCGGGGCATCAGAGCCCTCGCCAGGATTGTTTTAGCGGGGATGAACCCGCAGGGAGTGAATACTTATAAAATGGTGGGGCGGGATGGGAACGCAGGGGCGCTATAGCTGATTTTCAAGTTCATCCACTACATCGTCTCTCAGGGTTTGAGGGACTGTGGCTGCACTCGCCATGATGCGTAACAGGGAGTCTTTTATGTGCCATCGTGATGGGGTAACTTCGAAAGAGTACGGGGATTCATCTGTAGAAATTTGGAAAACTGACGGATGGAAGTGAAACCCCATCTCTTCTCTATCAGACGAATTTCTTCGGCAGCGGTGGCAATCCACCTATTCGCCCCTCTATTCACGTGATTTTCGAAAAAGTATATCTTTGCAGCATAATCAGTTGACTGATAAACATGTTTTACTATATAATAATAAGGTATATGAAGCTAAAAGCAACTTATACTCGCCGTATCTTGGCGATGATATATTTCCCCGACTGCGAACCAGCGAATGCTGTGCGCCGTCGTTAATTTTTATCACTTAGAATCATACGGAACTTGGTCTATTACTGGCACCTTATGAAGCAGTACATAACGCTGCAACAATTGTCGCCAAACCAAAAGACGGGTTCCTTTCCATATCTCAACGGCTGCCGCCGTGAGTTGAGTGAAGAGTGAGGAACGAAGAGTGAAGAATTCATTTGCTCTTCTTCCCAACTCTTCCATGTCTTCTGTGTAAACGATGTCTGTTTCTATCGAAAAGCCACCTATGCCATTGACCTTTTCAAACTTATACTCGCTTTGTGTGAGCAGGTATAATAAACGAGGATATTTCTTCGCCTCCAAGTTGGTGTGGAATTTTTCTCGTTCATCCTCACTTTGAGAAGCGTAATAGTCATAGAATCCTCCCCATGAACAGATAGCCTTTACCTTACCACCATCTGTATTCACCAGTGCAAAATGGGCATCATACTCATAGTCCTCATCGAATACCGTGGTGTTTTTGTCTGACTCATTATCTTTATCCAGGAAGACATCTCGAAGATTACAGCGAAGAATAAGTTCCGTGATTCCATTATGACACAAAACCGTAAAATTTTGTCCTTCTGGGATGATTTCTCCAGAAGTTGGTGTAAGAAAGGGACGTAATTTGGCATCAGGAATCAGTTCTTCCAAGCACTCCCCAAGGTTGATTTCACCTGTCGGAAAATTCTTGGAAAGGATACGAAAGTTATTTCGCATTCTTTTGTCTATCTGGTCCAAAACTTTTTGCTGCTGGTCAACAGTTTTCTCTTCTTTCTTGTTATTGTACGCCTCATCCGTCATTCTCCGATTGCGATAGACAGTCAATCTCTTTTGATAATCCAAGAAAAGATTGTGCAATGTTTTATAAGCATTCTCGGAAGGCTGTTTTGCCTGAAGATAGCCAATCATCTGATCGATGGCGCGCCACACGCCCACGGCCTCTGCTTTTGGACCCTTTGTTGCCTCATGCTCTATCTGCATATCGTATTGACGGATATTGGATACATTGAGGCAGTGGTTATTTCCAAAGCGCACAAAAAGATGACGGTCTTTCTTGCCTTTTCTCTTGATTTGTTTGACCACGCCAACCCAACCTTTCAAAGGCCCACTAAATATGCGGATGGTATCATTTTCCAAAATGAGGTCATCATATCGCTTATCAACAATACTCAGTCCCTCTATGCCATCCGCCATTTTATCGCAGAAATAGATAAAATGTTCCATGTCTTCATCTGGAATCGTGGCATTTTTTATAACAGCGTCCAGGTTTAAGTCCTTGACATCCTTACAAAGAAGATGTGCAGTGGAGACAAGCTTCTTTTTCTGTAGTTCGCCTGTTTCCAAATTTCGGACTGTATCTTCATAGACGAAATAGCCCCAATATGTCAATATTCTCTTCAAAGCTTTTTCGCTGTCAGCCTTGATGAACAGCAATCCACATATCATTGGACGAAAACGGAAACGCTCTTCTCCCTTGGCATCGACATACTTCATCCGGCATTTTGGCAGATAGACTAACTTCACTATGCCAGAATATGTATTTTCAAGAAACTCTTTCGTTTTTTGTTCTTGAAATTTGTTTGTATTGACTATAAACCACATTTTTAGTGAAGAATGAAGAATGAAGAATGAAAGGAGCGACCCAATATTAAACGCGTTTGACCGCATGATACATCTCGGTTTCTCCTGAAAAGATTTCTCTTCCCGGATTATTGGTTTTGTGAAATGTATCACAGCATTGAAAAATCAATAGACTAACTTCCACTAATCTTCAATACTTTTATGTCTTTCAGCCTTCTGCATACATGATGCATGTAAGCCCGAGTTAAGCAAATTGTATGTCATACGCCCTGCTTATATGAAAGCCATATTTATAGTTCTATCCTATTCATTTTTCCGATCTCTATGTAAGAGATACAGAATCATACTGCAAAAATACGAAAAATATTGTAAATTAGCGAATTATGCGTGTTAAAAATTTAATATCACACCCTAAAACTCAACAATCATTCGGTAATGATTTTGAACAAGCCTTCCCCCCTCAGATTATCAGGAAATTACGAAGTTTTCAGTATCTCTTACATAGAGATTCAGAAAGAAGGTATAAAAATAGCATATTTTGAGGTAATAATTAGTTTTTCTACGTATAAAACAATAATTACACATCATAAAAACAAAAATTACCCCCATAAAATGCAAGTTTCATGTATCTTTGCGTCAGAATTAAAACAAAGGGCGTTGTGAAACGCTAAGAATCATCTTTTACTTATACAATATATATTAGAGAATATATAAAAAGCCAGTTCCTAAGAACTGGCTTTTTTATTTTAATAGCATATCAATTTCACAAATGACATGCTGCTTTTATTATAATATAGATTAGTTGATAATTTCATCTTCCTCATCTTCATCCTCTACTACTTGATTCTCAATTTCCGCTAAAGGCAACTGACGATTTATCGCAGCATTAAAGGAAATGATAGTCTCGCTTCTGGACAAGCCTAAAGGCTGGA
>OLFZ01001798.1_pt1 | contig 16807 bp, 15 predicted proteins | sample 1604861 | NCBI WGS metagenome assembly OLFZ01 (sample SAMEA3888895, study PRJEB22519) | human gut metagenome | biome: human gut; feature: human-associated habitat; material: faeces | place: Denmark | collected 2011 | reverse complement strand
GACAGGAATCCAAAGTTTGAAAATAATGTACGATTGCTGCAAAATGTTGTCAGTTAAGAACCCTCACTGCTTGCGGTGAGGAGTAGTCAGAAACAGGTTAGCATTAATAAAATGAGATTGAAATGCCATAACAACAATTGGCAGTATATGGCAAAGAGAGCTGTATAATTTGCAATTCATTCCACCACCTATAGAGGTTTGGGATTTCTTGCAAGTTTTTGTTAAATCTCTGCAAGCTGTACCAACAGCACTGAAAGAAAGACATGAGATTTTGGTAAATTTCAATCAATTAATTACATTTGAAGCATACACTTCTTGTACAACTAGAAATTTGTACTGGTCAAATGGTGTTTTAGTCGTATTCGAAGAATACAGCAATTACAACTTTGAAGCTATCGACGATTCCTTCGAACACAATCAATTTTGGCAATACTTTTTAGTATTATACAAAAAAACATTGCCAGACAAATCTCTAAAAGCACTTTTAACAAACAATTGGTTAACCCTAACCCTAGATTCATATGAGCTTATTGCTTATGTCGAAAATTTCCATAACGATTATTTAAAAGTCTGTTTGTCATACGACGGGAAACGATTAAAGTCCGAGCAGAAATGTGATTTGCTAGATCAATTTTTTCAAGCAGTCAACAAAATTGCATTAGAAAACAATTAGGACAAGATTATCTTGTCTTTTTTTACTTCCTGTTTTGCAGTTTTCCAAAGTGACGTGACAGTTTCAGACGGGAAAGGTTAAATATGGTACAATGTATTGTGAACAGATAGGAGGCAATTATATACGATGGTTTATAAAAACAAGCGAAAAAAACTAAAAGACACCCCACTTTGTTTGGGTAAGTCGTCTATGACTGTTTTGGCAGGTATGACGGCATTATCAGGAGTTCTGGGTTCTGCTGGATCTATGACTGTATTTGCAGAAGAAGTTGAAACTTCAACTGTAAAAGGAGAAAGTACAGACAGTACCGTATCCCCTACAACAACTACAGATTCTGGAAATCAGAAAGATACAGTCACTGAAGAAAAAGCTACATCCGTAACAGATTCTAAAATGGACGAATTAAAAGAGATTGCAGGAATCAAAACAGAAACTACAGATACAGCGACTGAAGAAAAGCAGGTGACTGAAACTGAAGTCATGCCTGATTTTAAAATCACAATGGATGATGAAAAAGAAAATCAGGTAGGTGATATTGTTGAATCACTGGCTAAGAAAGTCAATACAGATACTTTAAAAGCCATTTCATCTGTAGACAAGACAACAACTACATTAAGTACAAATGGTGAAAAAGAAACAGGCAAATTAACAAATGCTGTTAAAAAGACTTCTGAAACAAATATTATTGGTCAGACATTATCAAATGTTAAAGAAGTCAAGGAAAGTGTGACAGGTTCTAAAACGGATTCTAAAAAGAAAGATACTTTCCAAAAGCTAAATACTAAGAAATCATTTAGTTATTTATATGATGATTATTTGGTTCAAATGAAAGATCTTGATGTAAACAAATCAGGATATCAGGATGCAACCGTTGAAATCAGACAACTTTCAGCGACAGAAAAGCAGATGCTTACATTAGCAAGCTCATCTGAAAAGGCAGACACAGATAAAGCTATCAGCGGTCTTAATAAATCAGGCGTTATGTCTGAAACCGTAAAAGTTCAGATGATTGACACATCAGCTCCAGTTGTTACGTTAAATGACACCGATCGTAATATTAAGGTTGGAAATGGATTCGATGTTAAAAATTACATCACATCTGTTACCGACAAAGAAGATGGAGAATTAGAATATACCGTTGAAGGAAATGTAGATACAAACACAGAAGGTTCATATACTGTAAATATTATTGCAAAAGACAAAGCAGGAAATGAAACAAAACAACCTTTGACAGTCAATGTTCAAAAAGATACACCAGCACCTGCAGTAGTACAGCAACAAAGACCTGTGGAAACCGTCAGTGGACAAGCTTCAGGTGGAGAATTCTACGATAGAATCGCAAATGCAGCCTTAGCACAGCTTGGAGTTGGACAAGACTGTACAGCTCTTGTTTCGAATTCGTTAAGAGCTGTTGGAATCAATTTCCACGGATGGCCATATCAGTATCTGCAATTAGGCCAGTTAACAAACAATCCTGTTCCAGGAGATATTTGTGTTTATAGCGGGCACGTTGCAATCTATATCGGTAACGGCATGGCCGTACACGGTGGATGGTACGGATGGGGTACTGTTAAATATTCAGTAAACTGTAGTAATGCGTTTATCGGATATGTGCATGTAGCCCATTAACCATTTTTAGTTAAAAAAATAACTAAATAAGGTAAAAAGGTACAAAAAAAACGAGAAAAACCAATAATTAAGGAAAAATATAGAGGAGTCTGTATAGCGTTCAATGTTGACAGGCTCTTTTTTGTTCAAAAGATAGGAGAGAAATAAAATGGGTTGGACAAGACAACAAGTAAAAACAAAAGCTAAAGCCGTAATGTCGGCTTCGTATTGGAAAATGTTTATAGCGAGTATTCTTTTAACAGCAGTTGCTGGAGGTACTCCATATATTATTGAGGCAGTATTTTCGCCTGCACCTATGCCAATTGATGTAGATTATGCTACAGTAACAAATGTTATTTTAGGTACATCCGTATTCGCAGGTGTTTTGGAACTGCTTTGGCTGTTCTTAGTTGCTGCACCACTTGAAATCGGTGTTACAAAATATTATATTCAGGTATCAGAAGACAGTAATGCAGCAATGGATCGATGTTTTGATGGATTTAGATACAATTGGAAGAATATTGTATGGATATATTTTTTGATGGTTATAAAATTGTTCCTTTGGAGTTTGTTATTTGTTATTCCAGGAATCATTAAGGCTTTCGAATATTCTATGATTCCTTATCTGCTGGCAGAAAATCCAAATATGACAGCAAAAGAAGCTTTCGAAACTTCCAAGAAAATGACAGATAACGAAAAATGGAATTTGTTCGTATTAGACCTTAGTTTCATTGGCTGGTATCTTTTGGGACTGCTTTGCTGTGGTGTCGGAACAATATTCGTTGCACCTTATGTTAGAGCAACTGAGGTTCAGGTCTATTTTGTATTAAAAACAAAACTAATGCCAAATATTCCAGATGAGCAAGTTGTTAATGAGTAGCTTTTTTCTAGAAGATGATTTGATTCGTCTTCTTTTTTTTGTGCGACGGGAGTAGAAAAAACAGTCTTAAAAAAATAAGGTATAATATATAGTAAGGGGGATAATGTACTATTCCACGCCTATGTTTTCAAAGGAGGGTGATTATGCAGAAGAAGAAAAAGGAAATGCCAAGCAAGCAAACTAAACAAATCAAAAGAAAAAAGAAACGAATCAAATTCCAATGGGATTATGGTGTTTTCGGTGTACTCTTTGGAGTTGCTATGCTATGTCATCCATTTATAGTTTCTGGTTCAAGCATGCAGCCTTCCTTTCATGATAAGGACGCTGTATTTACAATGAAGTCTCCTGTCAAGCCTAATCGTTTCGATGTTGTCATTGTTTCCAATGATAATACAAAACAGATTTCAGGAAAGAATTCATACTGGATTAAAAGAGTCATTGCACTTCCTGGTGAAACAGTATCCTACAGCAATAATAAACTGTATATCAATGGAAAAGCTGTAAAGCAGTCGTTTAAGACCGAGACTCCAACTTCTGATTTTGGACCTGTAAAGCTTGCAGATGATGAATACTGGCTGATGGGTGATAATCGAAACAATTCCTGTGATTCTCGTTATGTCGGTGCTTTTACAAGAAGTGACATCAAAAGCGTATACTGCTTTTCCATCAGTAAAAAGGGAGAATAGTTGTGTCTTCCAAGAAAAAACATAAAGAAAAACTCATCTGTTTCGATGAAGAGTTCTTTCAAATCATAATTACTGTATACATGCTGGGAATTGTTGCAATGCTTCTTACTCATACCATTTGAGAGCTTCTCTCGTTAAGAGTGAGCTCTTTTTTATATGTTTAATAAACAACCGGTTTCCGCAATCTGAGGTTGAAAAAAAAGCCTACAGCATTAAGCCGTAGGCTAGAAGGAGGATTATCTTAATTCTTTACACAAACCGTAATAATTCGGAACATTCACAAATCGAATCAGATTCTTCTTATCTCTTAAAGCAATTCTCAGATTCAGGCTGAGAATCTTTTTATTCTGGATATCATCAGGACATTTCGGGAATGAGAATAAGCATTTATCTTCATAGATGGGTATCTGAATTCTTTCTATTTCAGAATCTCCTGTCAGAATCAGATAAGGTTTTCCATAAACATTCGTATCAATTGAAATACGGTTCAATTTCTTAGCTTTATACTGAATATTTCGAAACCATAGAGGAGAAATATACCATGTCTTACTTAAAATCTGTTCAGATTCTTCCTTAAAGCTGGTATGAAGTTTGATCATGTGCCAGATACCGCCATAGGTAGACCAGAACTGAAATGAATCATTTTCAATTTTGAGATGACTGTTTGCAAGAACTGTGTTTAGATTTTTTTCCTGACATGTTGTATGGACACTGTAAAGAGCTTCTAAAGACATTAATTCAGCAGGTTCTGTCAGACATCGAATTTCAACAGGGAAATCACAGCTCATCTTATGAATTTCATTCTCAGGAATTTCATTAGAAATATCAGGTAAAATTCCTAGCGTTTTTGAAGTTCCTGCATCTATAACACGTGCTTCCTTGTTTTCTATTTCAATATCAACACCTCTTGATGCGTTTACTTTTGAGAGGGCTGCTATGAATTTTTCTGCATCGACCAGTATTTCATCGGAATCTTCTTCAGCTATGATGTCAAACAAAGAATATGTATTATTCATAAGTACAGTCTGAATTAATGTTCCGTCTTCAAACTGGATTTTTAGAAGAAGTTTTCTGTCTGGTCCATCCATAAAGTATTTCAAAGTGCACCACGTTTTCATGTTCTTAGGCAGGCGGAAATCTACTGGAAAATCTTTTTTAGAAAACATCAGTGTCTCACGCTCCTTCGAGGTTTGAATTCTTCACGGACAGCAAATGTGGATGCTTCGTCTTTATACTGTCTTACATAATCTGTCATATCCGCAACCGTCTCAAATGGATTCTTCTTCATTTCAAGTCTGAACCATTCAGGATGAATGATGTTGTTTATATACCATTTTGTAAGTTCGTCTTCATTCAGATTTTCAGCAAACACTGGATTATTGTCATATGTCCACTTTAAAAGAGATTGAATGTATCTTTTTAGAAACATATTTCGGTTATAGGTTTCTTTAAAGATTGGTTCTACGACTTCTTTCTTTTGTGTCGGTGTTTTGGGTTTATTGTTTTGAAATGTTCCTTCTGGAAAGTTAAAAACAAACTGCATAATAACCATTCCTTTCTATTCACATATATTATATCACATATAGCGTTGCAAATCAGAGTTTGATACGTCGCAATATTCAAGCAATATAGAGAAGTATGGTATAATGTATAGTGTAGGAAAAAAATAGTCAGGAGGTTGGTTAGATGAGTATATTTGCATACGGAAACAAGGCAAAATGCGAGCCAAAATACAACGAAGATAATTTCCTTGTCAGGAAGGTTGGAAAGTATGTGGTTCTTATGATTGCAGACGGAAACGGTTCTGAACCAGGAAATGTAGATGCAGGAAGTTTATGTACTTCACTTGCTGTTGATTGGGTTGCACACGGATTAATGAAAGCCAACGGAGAAGAAAAAGACTTGACACCAGAACAGGTTGGTGATGTCTTGAATTCAGCTTTGTTTGGATTAAGTCGTGTATTCATCTCTATCAATGCTCTTGATGATAAATACAGTTCAATTTATACGTCTTTATCTGTAGCTGTTATTGAAGAACTGACTCTGGATATGATTTGTGCTTCTATTGGAAACTGTGAAATTCATAGAGTCCGTGACGGAAAAGACGAAATCCTAAACACGATTCATTCTGAAGCATACAAAGATTTCCAGAATGGAAATTTAACTGAAGATGGCTGGAGAGAAAGTCCTAAGCGTGGAATCCTTTATTCAGCTCTTGGAGGCTTTGACGAGCCGTCAATTGATGTATTTGAAACGACGTTGCAACCGGATGATATCGTTTATATCTCATCAGACGGTTTATTTCACGTAACAAACCCTCAAGGAATTCTCGAAGAACTCTTCGATCATGCCGATGATATTCCAACAGCTGTAGACAGCGTGCTTGAAAAAGCTGTAGACTACAAGTGTCCTGATAACTGTTCACTTATTGTTGGCTATGTGCAGAATGATGTAAGAGGTAGAGAACCTGTAAGCACCACACCTGTACAAAGACGAAGTTCGAATCGAAGCACAGGCCTGTCAGAAGCCAGAAATGCATCTGAACATATCGGAGCAGCATCTGCAGACAACCGTCGTCAGACTATTGAACCAAATAGACGAGAGTCTTATCAAAGACAATCTTCTCGGCCTACAAGACCTTCTGGCAACAGAAGATATTAATGTTTTCAACCATAGATATGGTCGAAATAGATAAAGCTTATATGGACATTATGTCGGAAAGGAGAAAAATATATGGGCTTAAATAAAGTATTGGTTTCTGGTATCGTTGCCGAAGAACCTGAATTTATCGCAAATTCAATGTACGGTAACGCTCTGGAAGTAAAACTGGATGTCAATCGTAGAGACATCAACAAAGTAGAAAGATTAACCTGCTACATTTACAACGACAATCTGATTGAGCGAGCATTAAACGAAGTTGAGGTAGGGGATTATTTTGTAAGTCAGTCTGCCAGACTGGTTACTTTAGACTTCTATCGTGAAAAATTTCTTGTCTGTCCTCATTGTCATGAAACAGTAAGACAATTGAAACGTGCCTCTCAGACGGATATTATCATTTTCGATTTCGATGTGATTCGAGGCATTTCTCTTGAAGAATCTGTCGGAGTCAACCGTGTATTCGAGCTTGGGCTTGTACGTAACGATATTCGCGTATCTTATCGAGGAGATGGGGTTCCTAACTGGACAAAATTCCAAATCATTGTAAACCGTCCAAAAAGCGTTGAAAATCGTTTAAAAGACTCAGTACCAGAAGCTGTAAAGGTAAGCAGTTTTGATATCCCTAGCGTCGCATGCTTTGGAAAAGTGGCTCAGAAAGCTCGAGATAAAGTCAAAAAAGGTGACTATCTTTGTGTAGAAGGTTCTATGCAGGAACGTGAAGTTCGACAGGATATCGTATTAAAATGTCCTCACTGTGGCAAAACATCAGCACAGTTCTTCGAATTCACTATGCGTGAAATCATTCCAGCATCTATTTCTCCAAGTCGTTTAACAATTGATGAAATCAAAGAACAGATGACAGAAAGCGTAATTATGAACGGTGTCGGTGAAGAAGTCGAATCAAAATTCCAAGCAAAAGAGACTCCTGTAGATGAAGTTGTAGCTAACATTGAAAACCGTATTATAGAACAGAAACTGAACGCAGAAAAGCATCACGCAGAAAAAATGGCTAAACAGGCTAAAAACTAGAAGCAACAGGAAGGTTAAGTTCGGTGTATTCTGAATTTTCCTTCCTTTTTTCTTAAAGAAAAGGAGAAGCAGACGATGTTTGAAGATAGAAAAGAAACCGATTTAAACAGACAAAAGTTTAATGAAGAAATCTCATCTCTTTTCGACGATGATGATGACGACGATTTCGATGAAGCAGATATCCGTTCCAAATCTGTATCTAAAAAACGTCGTAAAAGAAACAAGAAAGAAAAGCAGAAAAGAAGTTCAGGAAAAGCAGATTATGGTTTTGATGACAACAAAGGCGGATTATTCAAGAGAAAAAACCGTGGCAATTACGAAGATGTATCCTTTGATGATGACTTTGACGAAGATCTTCCAGAATCAAAGCCTAGAACATCTGAATTCTATGACCGTGACGGAAACCCAATCGAAGTTCGTACAGTCAAAAAACCTCCTCAGCATGTGTTTTTGAAAGTCTGCATCACACTTGTTCTGACAATTCTTGGATTAGGCCTGTGGGGCTATTATAATACCGATTTTGACAAGAACGGTGTTGGGTATGTTGTTCCTTTAGAATTGTATCCTAAAAGAGCCTATATGAATAAAGCAGACGACCTTCTTAACTATATACTGAGCATGGATACGACATTTGACGAAGACACTTATTTTCTTGCAACAGATTATGCAACAATGTATGCAAAATTGAATAAAGAAGCATCTGAACTTAAAGAAAAAACAAATGAATTTTCAAGATATCCAAGTGTTCCATCGGATTTTAAAGGATATCATACGGATTTAATAAACATGTCCATAAGCATTCAGGAATGTATCAAGAATCTAATAAAGAGTTATGATGACCCTGAATACGAAAGCTATCGAGAAGCTGTTATGATTGATTATTATAAAGATTTGAACAATATCAAAAAAATGCGCCAGGATTATGAAGCTGACTTATTCAGCAATATGCCGATTGGAGAGGAAGGTGAAGAATAGTGGCTTTTTACAAAGATACATACCGTTCCCGTCCAGGAAGTAATTATCGAAGACGTCCATTACGAAATCAGGACGAAGTTTATCAGAAACATCTTGAAGAACAGGTAGATGAAAGCAACTCAGCTCTAAGCAAGGCTTCAGGAAAAGCCAAGAAACTTCGTGACATGATGATGACAATTGCAGAAAAACTGTGTGATGAAGAATACAGTGAAAAGCAGCTTGGTGGACCCAATCAGATTTTCAAGCTTTCTGACGAGGAATTACGAGATTTTATTATCCAGAACTGTTATGAACAGCGTAGAAATCTCATGGCAAATATCAAAGAACTTCAGAAGATGTATGCACAGGAAAAAAAAGATAAAGAAGTTCTTGCACAGGATATTATTCGGTTAAAACAGGAAAACAAGGACTTGAATAAGCAAATTGAAAATATGGAGTATTCAATAGCTCATACTCCCTCAGTCAGACAATCTTCACCACCTCCAGCAGAGCAATATCAAGAAACGCAGACGAGTGTCAGAGCTTCTGAAAATCCTTCTCAGGAAGATTTAAACGATTTAATTCCTGATCAGAGTCAGATTGTTGTTATTGACGGAGAGCCTTACGACTTGTCTCAGGTAGCTGGAGATTTAAGTGAATATCAGAAGCTGTCATTAAAGCTTATTGGAGATACAGGTGCTGCTGAATTTGAAGATATTTACAGCGAAGCTCAAAAAGTTCCTAGTCTTGCGTCCAATAAGTCGGATGCACTTCGAAAATATTTCACAGCATTGGAAGACCAGAAACTTATTGAGAAATTGAAATGTAATGTTCTTAGAAACGCTAAGCTGACAGTATTAACCGAACTTGGAAAGAATGTTTACAAGTATCTGTTTGGAAAGAGTCCAGTTAAAAGTGAAGTAAATAGGATAGAGGCTATGCATGACAATCTTGAACATGGATACGGTATCAAGAAGATGTGTAAAAATCTGGAAATGCTTGGATTTATGAATGTAACAATGGACAGAGCAGAATGTACCATTACATTGCCTAATAAAAGCCTGTATATTCCAGACGCTATTGCGTATTCACCAGATGGTAAAAAGACATACTGGGAATATGAACGTGGAAATCATCATGAAGGTGATTTTATTGAGAAACTTGATAAGGCGGCTGTTGCGATTGGAAACAGTTCGATTCTTCATATTATAGTTGACAAGACAGATTCCAAGAAAACTGTTGAAAAGGAATGTTTGGCGTTTAAAACTCAGAAATTCAAATCCGGTTCAAAAGTAAAGCTAAGCGTCCGTATTTTGCTGTTATCTGATATGACTGGTGATATGGATAAAACTCCAATTATGCAGCTCGGACGAGATGATAAAAGAAGATAGGTTTTTTCCCAATGTCATTTAGTTAAGAATGACCAGACTGTTTAGATTGATACATCTAAGCAGTCTTTTTGTTCACCACCACGACAAAAAGTGCAGCATTTATGCTACATTGTTGAACATATAGGACGTAAGTGCTAATCAAAACGGTAATTGAAGGAGACTGGAGCTTTTGGCTTCAGCTTTCTTTTATTCTGCCGATTTCTACGAACAGGAAGAATTTCTTTTGCAATCACATCACAGATGTATGATGAAACTTTATACCTTTTGAGGTGCTCACGAATAATATGAAAAGCTCGAACAAAGTTGAGTTGATATTCATATTTACGATTTCGCTTGGCAATATCGATTCCATTCGTGATACGACTGCAAAAGTTGTAAAGAAGCATCTTGGCATAGATTTCCTGCTCAATCAGATTTCGTTTCTTAGAATGCAGTGTATTTAAATCTAAATCATATTTCAGTTCACGGTAGCTTGTTTCGATTTCCCAGCGAAGATAATACAACTCTTTGATATCCTGCATACTGAATTCATCTTTATCTAGGTTGGTCACAATACATTCATATGTATCCTCTGTAATTTTGAATCGAACTACTCGACACTCAAAATCATAAAAAGGAGTTTTATCAAAGCAGTCAAAGCGCTGATTCTTTGGTACAAACTTATAGATTTCAGGATGTGCTTTGATTTCATTTGTTTGTTTTGTAGTTAGTGTACGTTTAACCTGTATATCAAATTCATCATCAGGAAATGGACCAAAACTGCGTAACATCCCAGTGGAATGAATATCTTTGACTCGAACCAGATACTTATCTCCTGATAATTTAATCTTCTCAAAAGAATTGATGGATTCATACCCTCTGTCTGCAATAAAGATAGCTTTGTCACCTCTATAGCGTTCTACGATTTTATTAAGCGCCTCTCGTTCATCTTGTATAGCTTGTCCCTGAAGAATGACATCATCATAGGTATATTCTAAAATATCATAACTTGTATTCAAATGATAAGCAGAGAATGGTTTATCCGAATTGTTAGCTTTTCGGATAGTTGTTTTATTATCTTTGATTTCAGAAGTAATAGGCAATGTAGAGCCATCTACTGCTAAAAGACGATATCCTTTATATAATTTAGGTTTTCTTGTTCTTTCATTAAATAAATTGAATAAGGTATGAAAAGCGTCTGGTCGAATCTTATCTCTTGCCTGTACAAAAGAAGATACAGTTGGTGTATCTAGATTGCAGCCAAACAATTTATAAAGTTCATCTTTTAGTGAGCCTCCCTCTAAAAGCAGAACATTCATCAATGTGTTTCCAAACAAATGTTTTCGTTTGCGAGTGAAGTCCTTATCTGGATTGATAACAAAGAGTGAAGATGATTCATCCAATTGATGTATACATTGTTTTAGCATCTTTTTCATATGTTTGAATTTGTTCATAAGTATCCTCCACGTAACAGTGTACTTATAAACAAATAACATATTTAGACAGAACAATTCTTTACTTATTCTTAGTGTTTTATAAAAAATGTATAAAAAAACACATTCAATACATGAATGTGTTTTAAAATGAATGTTTCCTTATATAATCATTTATTTCTCTTTTATTAGGGGTTCTTTTATAGATTTCATAATAAGTTTTTTCGCTCACAATATTATGCTCCAAATATATAAGTTCTTTTATTGCATGTTCTTTATCTTTTTTATCTAACATTGGAACAGTCGTGATTCTAGGCTCTGAATCACACGATATTGGTATCAAATGCAAAATTTCTTCTTCAACCAAAATAGCTTCTGTGATACTTTCTGAATATTCTAAAGGTTTTGTATTACTAACAAATCCGTTTTCGGTATAACAAATATAACGTGTTACAACCTTTTCCTTATTGAATTGGCTTTTTAAAAAATGAGCTCTCATTGGAATATATTCATTTCTAGCACATAAAAATTGTTTCAGATTCATCTGATACAAGTAATATAATTTATCTGCAACATCAGATTTTGCATATTCTTCAATTGCATTAAAATGTCGTCTTATATTGACGATATTAAAATCACGTTCTAGCCAATAATATGGGTTTCTTAAAAAATCTACCATTAATTTCTTCTCTAAAGCAAATGGATTTTTATATAGAGACTTTGCTTTGTCTGGAAACTTTTTTAAATATTTCTTATTGCTTTTGTATTTTATTAAAAAATTTCTAAGGTCGGGTCCAATCAAGTTATTGATTGTGTTTTGAGATGGCGTATATAAAGAATTTATACTATTACAATCTATAGGAATCATATTTCGGTAATTTAAAAACTTTATATCACCACTAGGAGTGGCTACTGTAAAATAAAAGTCTTTTGTTTTTTGGCTATATTCAGCACAATGACTGTATGAAGGTACAAGCCATATAATTCCATGCTCTTTTATTTCAGCTATTACAAAAGGCCGATTTCCTTCTTTTGTAAAATCTTCACTAATTCCATTTTCTATAACATAAGTTTTCTTAACTGTGCAAATTTGCCCAACGTTTAATTCTGATAAATATATCATGTATTTCACCTATAAAAAAAGGCTCCTATCGGTGGGAGCTAACACCATGATATCGACCTGCTCTTCACTTATATCCCGCTTATCCTTTTGGAGGACTGAGCAAGCGGCGAGATATTGGAGTAGCTAACTCCTTTATCTTCATCTACAGTATACACTATATACTGCAAAAACACAACTATTTTATATAATGCTTCTATAGTATGAAAAACGGGTGCCGACTTTTAAAAATGTCTCTTTACACCTTTATATAAAGCCAAAGTATGAACTATTTGTTCAAAAAGTTTTATTGCTTTGATTTCACTAAACCTACTTTATTTAAAGCACATTTGCCAGCTAGAGGAATCATTTCTGCTCCCTCAGCACCCGATTTTTAGACTATAGAAATATAATGCGACACATAACGCAAAAAAGAGAGTCATAATTTATTGCTTTCTTAACAAAACTGATATTTTTAACTAAATGACATTGAGGTTTTTCCTGTCTTTTTTTTTGGTTCACTATAGACGTATAGCTATTGTTTGTACTTTTCCCAAAGTACTTCAGATGAAAACTATAGAGCTTGACAGAATCAACTGCTAATAGTGAGTCGATGAACTCCTATGGACATTTAGTCCCCTACTATATTTCATCATACAAAACAATAGCTTTTAGCAGACAGTTATCGTGCAGACTGTTTGCCAGAGGCTTGGGAATCCTTTGTTCTTATGTGCAGGGAAAAGAGGAATCTAGTGAGTATGGTGAAAGCCTATTCCATAAAGATTCCTCTTTTTCTATAGTCCCAATATTCCAGGGACATATAAGGAGGATAAAAATATGGAAAAACAACAAAATTACTATGTCATGCCTTTTGATGAGCTAGAAAGCTCATCATACCCGACATTAGAATTGATTGAGTGGCTAGCACAGCCACATAAATCATTCAAAAAGGCTTGCCAAATCGCTGATGATTTGGCAAAAAAAGCAACTTATAATGGTCGTATAGTAGATCATTATGTAGTTGTGAAGGAGTCACATGACTATCCATATGGTCATGGAATAGATTTCTTCCAAAAAAAATATGAGGTGATTTACAAGGCAACTTGTAATGAGCCTTATCCGCGTAATATCACGGCAGTGTGGGAAAGCCACACAAATGAAGAAATGGTCATAAAACATGGCCAGTCATATTTTGACCAGTATTTTGACTGGGTTCAAGATATGAGAAAATCATGGGATGGATACAACATTGCATGGTTCGCTGATTGCTTGTCAGCGGCTCGCTTCTTGAAAAGGAATGGGCAAATGCGAACGAGTTAATTCTTACTGTCCAGAAAAATGGACAAAGAATCAACTTGTCAAATCAGTTTTTCCGATTTGGCAACGTGCTGAGCGCGCAGTGTGTCGCCAATTGGCTTGGAAACAATAACCCAACATACTATAATTGGTATGTTGGTGGACAAATGTTCCCTAGTTATGGGGATGCTGTTATTCATGTATTGGAATCGAAGGAGCTAAACTTTGATGACATTACAAGAACGAAAAAAGAGGACGTTGCTGAATAAGCACGTTCCTTTTTTTATGGTTCAATGTTAACGTAACGTTACAAGGAGCGAAAGTTCCTATCAAATTCGCCACAAAACAACTTTTAATGTTCGGTACGCGCAAATCCGTTCTTAGAAGTTAAGATGGTTACTATTCTCGAGTGCGTAAAGAGATAGTAAATCATCTATATAGGTGGTGAATGACAACTCTCAAAGCAGTTCTTTTTGTGCGACATCAAAATGATGAAGAATATGTTGTGAGAAATTTTAAGTGAAGATTGGTTGGGGAACTAATCTTCATTTTTTTATGCAGTTTTAGATAAAACAGGTTCACTATAATTGTTTAATTATGCCGTTCGTAAGGCTTTTGTCTTAATACGAACTAGAAAAGGAGAAAATATATGGCGGTTGTTAAATTTATGGAAAGGTATTTGAATTCCAAAGTTTCTGGCGAAAGTGAAATCATCCCAGGAACGTCGTTTAAGTGCAATGAAGATATATCTGATTTACACTTAAATCCTTGGGTATCTAAGGATGGTACATTTATGTACATAAAAATCAGATGGAAACCATCTGAAGCTATTAGTCATTCTCAGGACGAAAAATGTGTAGTTTTATATAATCCTGAGAAAAAAATCATTGTCGCAAAGGCGGAAGGTGGAAGTGCAAACAACATAGAGACATTTATTATCTATGTTAATGGGCATGAACTAAATAACGTCGCGGCATTTGCATCAAATATCTATTCGCACCTTTTATTGAAAGCTGTTATTGCTTATGACAGATATGAAAACAAAGGTGACGATTTGGATAGAGCTTTCAGGCATTTTGATTTTACTCAAGGATTGATTGAAAGAGATCAGGGACAGTCACTTGTAGATGCTGGTGGTGCTTTATACTACCAGACTCTAAACCTTTTAAAAGGCAAGGACTGTGACAATCAGCTTTCAGATGTTGAACTTGAATCTCGCTTAAAAGAAGTTGGTGTTAATGTAAAAAAAGATTTCAACACCACGACTTTTGATTTCAAGAATTCTGGATTTGTTGATATCACTGCGTTTCTTGTAAACGACTATAGTCGTTACAAAGATTTGTGGTATATGGCATTTGGAATTCAAGGGGCAATTCCTGTTGCGGAATTATCCGCTTTAGGCGTTGAATCCGTTCTTGCAGGTGGCAGTACAAACGTCTATAAAGAGAAATACTGGAATGGTATTGAAAAGTTTTCATCTGAAGAAATACAGGCAATGCCTCAAAGACTTCAGGTTGGTTACAAAAAAGCAAAACAGACTTTCTTAGCCAATCGAGAATTCTTTACAGAAGAGGACTGGATTCTTGTAGCGACAATGGATAAATATCCAAATTACAAGTTTGGAGCTTCAGGTCCACACGGATGTGGTAAAACAACCATGATTCGTGCCTACGCAGGAGCATTAGGTCTTCCATTTGTTGAAATGGTTGGTTCAGCAAACCTTCCAGAATCTAAGATTATTGGAAAGATTGGGGTTTGTGAACAGAATGGTGCATCAGTGACATTCTGGCAGGATGGAGCACTTGCTATGTGTGTTCGTTATGGAGGTTTATTCCTTTTTGACGAAGCAAATGCAACCGATCCTGGTGTAATGGAAACATTAAATACCTTATTAGATGGTTCAAATGTTTTGATTACTGATGAAGAAGCTATTCAGGCTGAGCCTCGTTTCTACTATGCGGAAGCTGTAAACCGTGGTGATGCATATGTGGGTACGGAAAAAGAAAACGTATCTCATTTGGACCGCTTGGATGAATGCATTTCCTTTGGACGCAAAACGACAGATGAGCAGATTGCAATATTGAATGCAACAACAGAGCTTCATGACAAGAAGATTCTTAAGAAAATTGTTGGTATTGGAAACCTCGTATACCAACTTTTAGAAGAAGAAGGAGATGAAACTGAACAGTTTACATCTATTCGTCGATTACAGGCATGGATTCGAAAAGCAGGAATTACAGGAGAATTTGTCGATTCATCTGTTAAGACTGTTGTGAATCAGTTGTGTCTGTATCAGGGAAGTCAAAGTAACGATGTTGCTAAGATTGTTGCTTCGGAGTTTGACGTAGCATCTGATGTGATGTCTCAAATCAAGGAGACGTTTAAGAACGTTCGCTTTCCAGTATAATTTAATGGAGTAGATTGGATTTGTATCCAATCTATTTTTTTTGTGGTTCAATATTATTGTATGGCTATTGTCTGCACTTACCCAAAAGTGCTTCAGATGAAAACTATAGAGCTTAGCAGAATTAACTGCTAATAGTGGATCAATGAATCCCTATGGACACGAAACGTCCCCTACTATATTTCATTATACGAACAATAGCTTTTAGTAGACAGTTTTCGTGCAGACTGTTTGCCAGAGGCTTGGGAACCCTCTGTTCTTATGCACAGGGGAAAGAGGATTCCAGTGAGTATGGTGAAAACCATTCTGTGGGGTCCTCTTTTTCTATCACCCTGTAAAGATCGGGGAACATATAAGGAGGAAAAAAATATGTTGAACAATCTTACTAACCCACAAGAGTGGGGTCAAGCCGTAAAGGCTAGTCGTGCCTTTAAGGCACAGATGGGAGGCTACTTACAGCTTTCCAGATACGAATTTGAGGATTATATCCTTGAATTCGAAAAGGAAATCAAAGACGCTTTGAAGCGTCTAGATTCCCAAAAGGTTGATAATTGGTCAGCCGCTGTGGTTGAGTTATTTTATGCTCAGCTACTAGAAAGCCACCATCAAATGTTGATGGCGGTTTTCGACCGACACTATTCTTAGTGGAAAGAAGAACTCTGAACATGAAACCTTATAGGTGACGAGCATGCCATGACACCTATACAGGTTGAGCGT
>OLFZ01001787.1_pt1 | contig 16907 bp, 18 predicted proteins | sample 1604861 | NCBI WGS metagenome assembly OLFZ01 (sample SAMEA3888895, study PRJEB22519) | human gut metagenome | biome: human gut; feature: human-associated habitat; material: faeces | place: Denmark | collected 2011 | reverse complement strand
TCGCGGACTATACCGCCGGTGGGGAATCGCACCCCGCCCCGAAGACAAATATGCGGTTGTTTTCGACATGTATGGTAGCACGGCGGGCGCAGGAAGTCAAGAGGAAAATTCCGCGGCCCACCCTTTACAGGGGCGCTTCTATCCTGTACAATGGACGGAGAAAGAGGGTGAGGCGTATGCCGGCAAAACAGATGACGGTGTGCTTTTCCGGGTACCGGCCGGAGAAGCTGCCGTGGGGGTACGATGAGGACGATCCCCGCTGTGCGGCGCTGAAGGAGCGGCTGCGGCAGGCCGTCACCGACGCCTGTGAACAGGGGTACCGGCACTTTATCTGCGGCATGGCGCGGGGCGTGGACACCTACTGCGGCGAGATCACGCTGGCGCTGCGGGCGCAGTACCCGGAGATCACGCTGGAGGCCGCCATCCCCTGCCCCAGCCAGCCGGAGGGCTGGACACCGGAGCAGCAGGCGCGGTGGCAGGTGCTGGTGGAGCGCTGCGACTACGAGACGGTGGTGCAGGATCATTACAGCGCCGGGTGCATGCAGCGGCGGAACCGGTACATGGTGGATCACGCCCAGCGGCTCATCGCGGTGTTCGACGGGCAGGAGGGCGGCACACGCCGCACGGTGGAATACGCCATGCGCCGGGGGCTGGAGATCGTGTACGTGGATATGGAGTAAGCTGACAGCGGGAGGGGCTTTGCCCCTCCCGCTGATGTTCATTCTGCAAATAAGCTCCACGGCCAGCTGTCCGGCGGGGGACAGGTGACGTCGATGGGCTTCCCGGTGACGGGATGGGTCAGCGCCAGACGGTGCGACCACAGGGCGGGGGAGCAGGGCGCCTTGCTGCCGTAGCGGATGTCCCCCAGCAGGGGCAGGCCGCGGGAGGAGAACTGCACCCGTATCTGGTGGGTGCGGCCTGTGTGGAGGCGCACCCGCACCAGCGTCAGACCGTCGGCTCGCCCCAGCACGGTGTAGCCCAGCGACGCCTCGCGGACGCCCTTGCGCATCCGCTTGACCACATAGCTCTTATTGTGGGCGGCATCCCGGAACAGCAGGTCGGTGAGGGTGTCGCTGTCCTTTTCCGGCGTGCCCCGAAGGACAGCCAGATACTCCTTGGTGACCCGGTGCTCCGCAATGGCGGCAGTGAGCTTTCCGGTGATCTCCCGGCGGCGGGAGAACAGCATCACACCGCCCACGGCCTTGTCCAGCCGGTGGACGGTGGCAATGTAGTCGGGCTTGCCCAGGGCGCGGTAGTGCTGCCGCAGCAGGGCGGGCATACAGGCACCGTCGGCGCTGTCCTCGGACAGCACGCCCACGGGCTTGACGCACAGCACAAGGTGCGCGTCCTCGTACAGGATACGAAGCGGCTCCATGGGCATCAGTGGCGGCGTCCGTGGTAGGAGCGGTGGCGGTACTGCTTGCTGCCGGCCTTTCCGTAGCGGCGGTTGCGGCCATAGAACCGGAACCACAGCACCAGAGCCACTATCAGCACCAGCAGCGCGATGGCGGCAATGCGGATGGAGGGGCGGGAGAAGAACTCGCCCACGGCGTGGCGCGCCAGCAGGAAGCGGCTGGCGGACACATCGGCCACGGCCAGCAGGGGAACGGTGACGTACTCGGTGTCGCCGTAGCTGACGGTGATCTCGCCCAGACGGTCGCCGGCGGCGATGGGCGCCAGCGCCGTTTCGTTATCCAGTGTGACGGTGCGGGTCAGGGACTCCACGTCCAGATCCTTGGGGAGCATGGCCTCGGCGCTCTGCGCCGGGTGGACGGCCACGGTGGACACCTGCTTGCTCAGGGCGACGGGCACCTCCTGCACCAGCTCGTTCTCGTCCAGCACCTGCCGGGAGGAGAAGTTGTCAAAGCCCCAGTCGAACAGGCGCGCCGTCTCGGTGAAGCTTTCCACGATGTAGCCGGAGCCGTTCTCCTTTTCCACCTTTTCCGCGCCCAGCACCACGCTGATAAGCGTCCGGCTGCCGCGGACGGCGGAGGACACCAGACACTGTCCGGCGGCGTCGGTGCTGCCGGTCTTGATGCCCTGTGCGCCGGAGTACAGATACCCGGCCAGCCGCCAGTTGGAGATCAGGGCGTTGGTGCTGTGGAGCACGCGCTCCTCCTCGGTCTTGTTGGTGGGAGGTATCTCATAGGACTTGGTGTTGACGATGGTCATGAAATCCTCAAAGGTCATGGCCTCCCTGGTGATGAGATACAGGTCGTAGGCGCAGGAATAGTGGCCGGACTGGGTCAGGCCGGTGGTGTTGGCGAAGTGGGTGTTCTTGCAGCCCAGCTCCTGCGCCCGCTGGTTCATGCGCTCCACGAAGGCGTCCACGGAGCCGGCCACCGTCTCGCCCAGGATATTGCACGTCTCGTTGGCGGAGATGACCAGCATGCAGTAGAGCAGCTGCTCCACGGTCAGCGTTTCGCCCTCCACGATGTCGGCGGTGCTGCCGTCCTCCGGCAGGCCGCGCAGGGCGCTGGCGGTGGCGGTGACGGACTGATCCATCCGCAGCTCGCCGCGCTCGATGGCCTCGAATATCAGCAGGGCGGACATGATCTTGGTGGTGCTGGCGATGGACAGCTCGTCGTGGGCGTTCTTGTCATAGAGTATGGTGCCCGTCTCGGCCTCCACCAGCAGGGCGGCCTTGGCGCGTATGTCCGGATCCTCCAGCGCGGCGGCGGGAACGGTGAAAAGACCGCACAGCAGGGCGGCCAGCAAAAAAACAGAGAGCAAACGGCGTATTTTCATGTGACTTTTTCTCCATGTATGCTATAATATAGGGGGACGGCACCGCACAGAGCGCGGCGTCGGTATGTCCGCACTCTATTATAAGCAAAAGGAGCGGGGTAGTCAACCGTGGGAAAGAGGATAAATTTGACAAAGACCGATCTGTTTTTGCTGGGGCTGACGGTGCTGTTCCTTCTGGCGGTGGCGCTGACGTGGCTGCTGACGCCGCGGACGGCGCGGGGCGACTACGAGATCGAGGCGGAGCAGCCGACGGAGGACGCGGCGCAGCTGCGGATGGTCAATATCAACACCGCCGGCGTGGACGAGCTGGACAGTCTGCCGGGGATCGGCCCGGTGCTGGCGCAGCGGATCGTGGACTGGCGGACGGAAAACGGCCCCTTCACCGATGCGGCGCAGCTGCTGGAGGTGGACGGCATCGGCCAGACCGTGCTGGAGAGCATACAAGATTTCATCGTGACGGAGGATACGCAGGAATGAAGATACTGGTGGTAGATGACGAAAAGCTGCTGGTCAAGGGCATGAAGTTCAATCTGGAGAACGAGGGCTACGAGGTGGAAACGGCCTACGACGGCGCGGCCGCCGTGGAGCTGGCGAAGAAGGGCGACCTGGATCTGATCGTCATGGACGTGATGATGCCGGGGCTGTCCGGCAGCGACGCGTGCATGAAGATACGGGAGTTTTCCGAGGTGCCCATCATCATGCTCACCGCCCGCAGCGAGGACAGCGACAAGCTCATGGGCTTTGCCTGCGGCGCGGACGACTATGTGACGAAGCCCTTCAACATTCTGGAGCTGAAGGCGCGCATCCGGGCGCTGCTGCGGCGCTCCATGAACGGCGCTCAGGCGGCGCAGAGCCGCCAGCGGACGCCGCTGCTGACCGTGGGCGAGCTGAGTCTGGACACGGAGCAGCGGGTGGCCATCCGGGACGGAAAGACCATCGACCTGACCGCCAAGGAGTACGATCTCATCGAGCTTTTGATGAAGAACCCCCGGCGGGTGTACAGCCGGGAGAGCCTGATGGATCTGGTGTGGGGCTATTCCTACGCCGGAGATTACCGGACGGTGGACGTACACATCCGCCGCCTGCGGGAGAAGCTGGAGCCCGACCCGGCCAACCCGGTATACATTATGACGAAGTGGGGAGTTGGTTACTATTTCAAGGGAGAAGAACAGCCTACCGTGTGAGACGGAGGCCATCCATACCGACACGACCCCGCAGGAGGAGACGCGGGGCGATCAGCTGCGCGCCGGGGCGCGGAAGCTGCGCAGCAAGGAGACCCTGCAGCTGAAGTTCAGCCTCAGCTACATTCTGGTCATCGCGGCGGTGCTGGTGCTGCTGAACTCCTATCCGCTGCTGGTGAGCCAGAACCTGATGGTGACATCCACGCAGAACGGACTGAAAAGCACCACCAAGGTCATCGAGTCGGCGCTGATGGGGCTGGAAAAGCTGACGAAGGAGAACGTGCAGGCGGCGCTGGAGGGACTGGACGAGTCCGGCGCCACCCGCGTGATGGTCACCAACAGCGCGGGACTGGTGCTGTACGACACCCGGCAGGGCGGCAACGCCGTGGGGCAGTACGCCCTGTACTCCGTGGTGGCGGTGGCGCTGCGGGGACAGGATGCCAGCTACTGCAAATACGACGGCACGGCCTTCCTCAGCCGCGTGGCCACGCCGGTGGTGTATCACAACCAGATCGTGGGCGCGGTGTACGCCTACGACTACGACACGGAGCAGGCGGAGCTGCTGGAGACGTTCCGGCACAACCTGCTGATCATCTCTCTGCTGATCGCCCTGCTGGTGGCGGGGCTGAGCATCGTGCTCAGCCGGATGCTGACGCGGCAGATCAGCGGGCTTCTGCAGGCCATCCGCCATGTGCGGGAGGGCGCGTACAGCCACCGGGCGGACGCCAGCGGCACCGACGAGATCGCCCAGATCGCGGCGGAGTTCAACAGCCTGACCGACCGGCTGCAAACCACGGAGAACGCCCGGCGGCGCTTCGTGTCCGACGCCAGCCACGAGCTGAAAACGCCCCTGGCGGGCATACGGCTGCTGACGGATTCCATTTTGCAGACCGACCACATGGACGAGGAGACCACCAAGGAGTTCGTTACCGACATCGGCCGGGAGGCGGAGCGGCTCAGCCGCATCACGGAGAACCTGCTGCGGCTGACGCGGCTGGACAGCGGCGTGGTGCAGCAGCCCTATCCCGTGGCGGTGGCGCCGGTGATGGAGCGGGTGGAGCGGATGCTGCACATGGTGGCGCAGGAGAAGGGCGTGACCATCTCCGGCACGGCGGACGAGGACGCCGTGGCGCTGGCCACCGACGACGATGTACATCAGATCCTCTACAACCTCATGGAAAACGCCATCAAATACTCCGCGCCGGAGAACGGCTTTGTCCACGCGGAGGCTCATGTGGACGGGCAGCGGGTGGTCATCACCGTCAGCGACAACGGCATCGGCATACCGGACGAGGATCTGCCCCACGTGTTCGACCGCTTCTACCGGGTGGACAAGATGCGCTCCCGTGAGGTGGGCGGCACCGGACTGGGTCTGTCCATCGTGAAGGACACCATCGAGAACCGGGGCGGCACCATCGAGGCCGGGCACGGCGCGGACGGCGTGGGCACGGAGTTCACCGTGTACCTGCCGCTGGCGGAAAGGGGTGACGAGGCGTGAAAAAACGGATCATCGCCCTGCTGCTGGCGCTGCTGATGCTGACATCTGCGGGCTGCGGCAGCGCGCCTGCGGCGAAGGAGCCGGCGGACGAGGAACCGGTACTGGGGACGTATCAGGCCGGCGCGCCGGAGCAGGAGGCCGGGCAGAGCGCGGCGGAGCCGTCGCCGTATCTGCGGCTGTACGGTCTGGCCGACCTCAGCGAGAAGAACAAGAGCAACGGCGGCGGCGATGCCGTGACGGGCATCTCTATCCCCTGGGCGGAGATCACCGCCCATGACCGGGGACGGCAGCAGCAGGCGCAGTACATCATGGAGCTGCTTCTGGGCGGCTGCACCAAATCGGACTTTATCTGCCCCGTGCCCACGGGCACAAGGCTGCTGAGCTGCACCGTTACCGGCGGCACGGTGTCGGTGGATCTCAGCGGCGAGTACAACCAGCTGATGGGCATCGACCGCACCATTGCCGACTACTGCATCACCCTGTCGCTGATGCAGCTGACGGGTATTCTGGCGGTGCGGCTGACGGTGGAGGGCGAGCTGCCCGCCGATCGCACCAACGAGGTGTACACCTCCGAGGAGGTGCTGCTCACCAGCCCGGAGGACATCGTCCGCACGGTGAAGGTGGTTCTGTACTTCCCCGACCAGACCGGGCAGCTGGTGGGCGAGGAGCGGCGGCTGACGGTGTACGAGGGCGAGACCATCGCCCAGGCGGTGGTCAAGGCGCTGACCGAGCGTCCCATGGACAGCTACGGCGGCCTGGACGAGCCGCTGCTGCCCGCGGAATTCACGGCGCTGGGCGCCAACACCGAGGGCGGCACCTGCTATCTGAACCTGCCGAGCAGCGTTACGGTGCTGCTGCCGGAGGACGCGGACGCGCAGAACCGCATGATACAGGGATTGGTGGACTCCCTCTGCTCACTGGAGGGCGTGGAGCAGGTGCAGCTGATGCTGGACGGCGAGTATATGCTGATGCTGGGCTCTGTGCCCATCAGCCGCCCGCTGCTGCCCGGCAGCGCGGCGGAAACGGCGTAGTTTTCATTTTGCCTATTGCAAAAACGGGGAAATGTGGTATTATACCCCCGAGCGCCGCACTCTGCTGGACGGAGGCGGCAGCAGGAGGTAACAATATGAATAACGAAACGAAGCGCGGGAAATACACCGTGCATGACCTGGTGCGCATTTCCGTGCTGGTGGCCATTATGCTGCTGCTGGAGGTCACGGGTCTGGGCATGATCAAGATGCCGGGGCTGGAGATCACCCTGCTGATGGTGCCGGTCATCGTGGGTGCCATCGTCATGGGGCCGGCCACCGGCGCCATTCTGGGCGGCGTGTTCGGCTGCATCAGCTTCTGGGAATGCTTCGGCAAGAGCCAGTTCGGTGCGGTGCTGCTGGGCATCAACCCGCTCTATACGTTCCTGGTGTGCGTACCCACCCGTATTCTGGCGGGCTGGCTGTGCGGTTTGGCTTTCAAGGGGCTGAACAAGCTGGACAAGAGCAATCTGTGGTCCTTCGGCGCGGCGGGACTGATCGGCGCGCTGTGCAACACAGTGCTGTTTATGTCCATGCTGTGCCTGTGCTTCTATCACACGGAGTACATTCAGGGCTTTGCAGCGGCTCTGGGCAGCTCCAACGCCTTCCTGTTCGTCATCGCCTTCGTGGGCGTCAACGGACTGGTGGAGGGCGCGGTGTGCCTGATCACCGGCGCCGCCATCGCCAAGGCGGTCATGTACAGCCGGGGCAAGCTGGCTGCCCGCAAGACCAACGCATAAGACGGGGGGCGTTCGTATGCTGCTTGCACTGGACGTGGGCAACACCCACGTGGTCGTAGGACTGATGGAGGGGCGGCAGGTGCGCCGCAGCTTCCGCATCGCCACCCGGCGCGACAACGCCGTGGGCGATTACGCCGTGGCGCTCAGCCAGCTTCTGGAGCTGGCGGAGGTGGACAGGCGGGACGTGGAGCAGGTCATCATCTCCTCGGTGGTGCCGCCGGTAACGCGCGCCCTGCAGGGCGCGGCGCGGCTGCTGACCGGGAGAGAGCCGCTGGTGGTGGGCGAGAACGTCCGCTGCCGGATCCCGGTGATGATCCGCCATCCGGAGACGTTGGGCGCTGACCTGCTGACGGCTGCGGTGGGCGCGCTGGATCTGTACCGGCCGCCGCTGCTGCTGATCGACATGGGCACCGCCACCACCATCTCGGTGCTGGACGCGCAGGGCGCGTTCCGGGGAGGAGCTATCCTGCCGGGCGCAAATCTGGCGCTGTCGGCGCTGGCAGGCGGCACGGCGCTGCTGCCGGATATTCCGCTGGCGGTGCCGGAAAAGGCCATCGGCACGGACACGCTGGGCTGCATGCAGAGCGGCTGCGTGCTGGGCTCGGCGCTGCTGCTGGACGGCATGATCGACCGGATGGAATCCGAGCTGGGCTGCCGCGCCACAGTGGTGGCCACCGGCGGCATTGCACCGGTCATCGCGCCGGCCTGCCGGCACGAGATGCACATGGCCGCCGACTTGATCCTGCGGGGTCTGGCCGTGCTGTATGAGCAGAATAACTAAAAGAGGAAGTTCCCATTCCATTGGAATGGGAACTTTTTTTGATAAAAAGATAAGCTGTCCGTCTTTCGGGACAGCGGACCGATTATGCTACACTATACAAGCACGAAAAAGACTGCTATAATTCTAAAGAGAGGAGTGGGGACATGAACGGCTGCGAAACATTAGGAAACTTATGGGATCATTGGAATGAGTGTGGGAAAAATGTGCCAGAAACCCATGGGATTTACAAAATCATTTTGCCTGCGGAGATGGAGCTTCGTTTTGTTGAAAGAATTGAGGGACATCCAGCTGCGGATACTTACGATGTGGGGGCATTGACGGACAAGTATAAACAATCAGGGTATTCGAAATTGTTGTATGTCGGAAAAGCTGAAGGGAGGAGGGGGCTGCGCCAGCGTATACGGCAATACCTTTTATATGGATTTGGTGGGGGCAATGACCATCGTGGAGGACGTGCTATTTTCCAAATAGAAGGCTTTAGAGAATTGGTTTGTAAGTGGGAGGAAATTGAAGACTGTAAAGCAGCGGAACATCGATTGCTTGAAGCATTTAACGCAAAATACTCCGTATATCCAGTTGCGAATTGGCGGGGTTAATAGGTGAAAGGGGATAATACTATGGAAGCCGATCGTTATCGCCGTGAGTTGGAGAGAAAAGACAGAGATATAAGTGGCGTAGATAAGGCGATAGAACATATTTTCGCAGAAGAAAAACGTTGCCAGGACGTGATAGACCAACGTACACGGGATTTACGAAATTGTAAATCAGAAAGTATCACAAAATCTCACCAGAGGGATATTGATACGCAGAAAAGCAAAATTGCTGTATTGGAAAAAGATCGCGAGAGACGGATGATGGAGAGGAGAAGACTTTGCCGCGACAGAGAGAATCTAAACCAAAGGCTGCAATATGAACTTCAGCGTGAAGCGGATGCACAAAGGCGCGAAGTAGCGGAGCAGCAACGTAAAGAAGCTGACCGTGCGTATTGGGAACGCGAGAGGCAGAGGAAAGAACAAAAAGAGCAAAAACGACAGGCGCAGGCAGCAGCATACGCACGTTCACGAACGAACCACGGAGCAGATAGCCAGCAGGAAATGGCAGAGAGGATGGTGCGCGAATACCAACAAGAGCATCCGTTTTCTTTTAAAAAGTTCCTGTGCATTGCGTTGGCTGTATTGGCAGCATTGTGGGTGTTTCGGGTACTGAGTACTGGGTCGGATAGCAAGGAGAGGGAGACGGTCACTACACATCAGGCGACTGCTTTGCCGGGGACGATGCTCGACCATATTGGTTTTACTGTGGCAGACATAGAGAACTGGTATGGTACGGATTACATAGTTGACAGTTTTAGTGGAGGACACTATATGTTCTACACGGAGAAAAGCGGGTGTCCGTATAGTTTCCTCTTTGCTCCGACAGATATTTCGTCCTTTGATGGGACAACAGAAAGCGGCGATAGGATATGTGGAGTTGTCTCGAATCAAGACAATGCTATTATATTTAATAATGCAAAAGTAGGAATGGAACATCGGGAGTTTGAAGCAGAAATTGGGGAAATATATACAGCTGCTATGGACAATGAGGCAGAGTACGATTGTCCATCTGCAACGTTTTCTGTGGAAGCGACGAGCTTTTTGGATGGAAAGCGCCATGAATATACGTTAGTGAGATGGAATTTGTCAAGGGGTTTTTATGCAAAAAAGCACGATTTCATAAAAATGATTCAAATACATATCATCCAAACAGAATTGAGAGAATAGTAGCCTTCAATAATATGCTAATGCCGCCGAGCGTAACCAGTATAGTTATGCTCGGCGGTAAACTTATTTAGGAATTGATGTACTTTCCTTCAACGATGAATACGCCATCGGTTAAGGGCTTTTCATTGTCGGGTTTACGCAGGATACCACGGCGAATCAGCTCATCTGTAACATATCCAATGATCTGATGCAGATAACAGCTAACCCACTGATTGATCTGATCGTGTAGGTGTTTCGGAACGAAATTTTCAAAATTATTGCGCACAGTTACGATCCACTCCGCAAGGAGATCATTGAGCTTTTTATCAGTCATCTCAAACAGTGAAACAAATTTTCCAAACTGCTCTGCGGTAAAGTGCGGGAAGTTTAAGCTAAAGCCTGCCTCTGACTTTATAAGCAGATTTGTTTCGATAAGATGTGCGGCATCTTCTTCGGAAAGAGCTTCTTTGGACACAACACCGTTTACACTGTTCTGTGGTATGCCATTTGCACACATCCAGCGCATCCCTTTGTTATGGTAAATGGAGAACAGACCCGTGACAAGATACTGGCCTATGCGGTGGAGTTGACCGGCACACAGGGCGGCACCATCCGGGGTAATCTCTATGAGCTGGACTATCAGCAGCATTTCCGGCACGTCGTTGAAGCCTCCCAGCCGGTGAGCGTGAACCGGCTCTTTTATGAGCATGGAACCCGTGACATCCCGGATGGCCAGTATTTTGACGGAAGCCCTGACCGGGTGTTGGGAAATTTCCTGCGGTATGAGGCCCAGCCCCATGACCCGGCTGTGCTGCAGGAGGCTTTACGGCAGGAGCAGCACAGCCGGGGGCGGGCCGTCCCCGGCGACTTCAAAGCCCACGTTACGGCTTTGCATGACAGCCGGATTGAAACCGAGGCCCGGCGCATCGTGGATAAGCTGAAAGATCTGTCCGCGCCCAACAGCCCCAACAAGACACATTTTATGGTGGAGATCTCACCGCACTTTGACGCACTGGCTTCCACCAAGGACAATGACCGGCTCTTTGCCATGCTGCCCTATAAGTCCCTGTGCTTTACCAGCATAAAAGACCGACACGGGGTATATGCCATGATTAACAAAGATGAGCGCCGTGATGTGAGTATTCGCAAGCCCCGGCCATCTATCCGCAAGCAGCTTGCCGACAGCAAACAGGCCACCAGCCCGAAAAAGGCGGCGGCCAGAACCAAGAAAAATGAATTGGAGGTATGAGGAATGATGCACTTTACCGTGGAAGAAGAAAATTTGATCTGTATGTACCACAACGCAGACCGACGCAGGACGATAGGCAAGATCACCGCAGCCATGCCGGGTATGGACGGGGATATGTGGACGCTGGCCCAGCAGACCCTTTCCAAGCTGAAACGTATGACGGATTCTGACTATGACAGCCAGAAATTCTATTTCACAGACGAGAACGAATAAATAACAGCAGACGCCGGGCGCGGCGGCCATGTGGCCGCTTGCGTCCGGCGTCTTTTCTTTTTGCCTGTTCCTACGCATTTAGAACCCAGTATTGACGGGGATAGGATAAAGTATTCGCCCACCTCTGCAAACGTGCGGGAGAAGCCTTGAAACTGGCGGTTATCAGCCCCGAAAGGCGTAGGTTACAGTCATTATTAGCCCCCGAAACAGGTACAGACGCGCAGCGGGTGTATCTGTTTCGGGGGTGTGCAGGTAATAGCCGCAAAGCGGCGTAAGAGGGTGCAGCCCTCTTGATCGTTATTCTTGTTCCAGCGGGAAGCTCGGCAACGCTTCCAGCAGCTTTAAGGAAATGTGCTGCCGCATATCCTCGTCAATGACTTTTTTCACTTTGCCGCCCGGCTGCCTGATCTCCACCGTGGAAAGCTCGTCGATGTAGTCCGCATAGTGGGCCAGCACCTTTTCTGTGGCCCACTTCTCACCGGCAACGGCGGCTTTGATTGTTTCATAGTCCAGCAGCTTTTCTTGTCCGTCCATCCTGATACCCCCGTCAGATTGATTTTTTCCATGATACCATATCTGGGAGTATGGAGCCAGAGAAACCGGCGAGTTTCTGCTGGTAAATTCTACGCATTTAGAGCGGCACTATGGCGGGGATAGGATAAAACACTCACATACCCCGCCGACTATGCGGGAAAAACCTTGAAATATAGGGCTTTTTAAGGCCCTAAATGCGTAGGTTGGTGCTTTGTTGCGATATGCTCCACGGTTACGGTGTATTGTTCATATTCTGTTTTCGGGAATCTTTATGAAATCTTCAAAATTGCCCGGTATGCTATCCGTAAAATCAAAGAAAGGACTTGATTATATGGATATGATTTTGAAAACGACTGACCTCTGCAAAAATTTCAAGGGGCAAATGGCGGTAAACAATGTGTCACTGAACATCCGGCGCAACTCGGTTTATGGTCTGCTGGGGCCGAATGGGGCTGGCAAATCCACGATCTTAAAAATGCTCACCGGCATTTTGCGCCCCACATCGGGAAGCATCGAGTTTGACGGCCACCCGTGGAAGCGAAATGATCTAGAGCATATCGGTGCTTTGATTGAGATGCCCCCGCTTTACGAAAATCTGACTGCATACGAAAATCTCAAAGTCAGAACTACATTGCTCGGCCTGGACGATGCACGAATTAACGAGGTATTGCAAATTGTCCAGCTCACGAATACCGGCAAGAAACGGGCCGGGCAGTTTTCTCTTGGTATGAAGCAGCGGCTTGGTATTGCTATTGCATTGCTGAACAGTCCCCAGCTTTTGATTCTGGATGAACCGACTAACGGCCTTGACCCTTTAGGGATTGAGGAACTTCGAGAGTTAATTCGCTCTTTTCCCTGCAAAGGGATTACAGTTATTTTGTCCAGCCATATTCTGTCAGAAGTCCAGCAGATTGCAGATCATGTGGGTATCATTGCTGGCGGCGTCCTTGGATATGAGGGAGAGCTTCGCGCCGGTGAAGATTTGGAACAACTCTTTATGGATGTTATTCGCAGAAATGGTAAGGAGGGATATTAAATGGAGATGGCATATATTCAGGCAGAGAACCTAAAGCATAAGAGAACTTTCACAAAAACGCTGATCGTTCTGGCCCCGTTTGTAACTGCGCTTATGAACTTTTTTGCCCCTCTTTGGTTCCAGCTCAATTCTTATAATTGGTGGTATATCCTGCTTTATCCTGGATTCCTTACGCTCACCTGTGCCTTGATTGAACAGCGGGATAATGGCAAACTAAAATATCGTGCCGTTGCTTCATTGCCTGTTTCGCAGAACAAAGTCTGGAAAGCAAAAATTGGAGTGGCCGGTATTTACTCCTGTGTGGGGAATTTCATTTTCCTGGCGCTAAATCTGTTGGGTGGTTTTGCAATATTAGTTATCAACGAAATTCCCCTGACAATCGGAATTTGGCAGGCTGCGGCCGGAACAGCTTGTATTGTCATTGCAAGCCTATGGGAAGTTCCGCTGTGCTTATGGTTATCAAAAAAAGTTGGTATCTTTGTCACGGTTATTCTTAATGCCGGACTTGGAAGCGTTTTAGGGATTTTCACGGCTACAACCTCTTTGTGGATGATCTGCCCGTATAGCTGGGTGCCGCATCTTATGATTTCCGTGTTAGGTATTTTGCCTAATGGTGAGCCGGTTGCAGATCAGAGTACGGCAATGGCATTTTGGATGATTATACTTGTATTGGTCATTTCGCTGGCCTGGTTTGCGGCGCTGTCATTTTTAACTGCAAGATGGTTTGAGAAAAAGGAGGTGGGGTAACTATGGTATCTGTGGTTCGCTGCTGGAAAGCAGAATATCAGAAGTGTAAACATAGCATTTTGCTCTATATGCACAGCATGATTCCGATTATATGTGCGGCGATTTTTGCGGGTTACTATCATATATCCAGATGGGAACTGGCAACCAAAATCAGTGCCTATCTGGAAGTGCTGGCCGTTGCGTTCCCGTTTCTGATCGGCATTATTGTGGGCCTGGTTGTTCAGATCGAAAATCAGGCCGGGCATTATCAGCTTTTGTTGGGAACAATCCCATCTCGCATGGCAACGTATATTGGTAAACTTGGTTTTCTGATGATCTGTGCTTTTGGCGCAACATTTTTAGCGTTAGGAACATTCGCTGCACTATATAGGGATGCTCCGGCAAGCCTTTACCTGAAAGCAGGGATTCTATTGTTGATTACCATGCTTCCCATTTACCTGATTCATTTGTTTGTGGGAATGAGCTTCGGAAAAGGTGCATCTATGGGATTGGGAATTGCAGGGAGTTTAATAGCTGCCCTTATGATAACAGGGCTTGGTGACGCTACATGGAAATATATTCCCTGGGCCTGGGGCGTTCGTGCTATGGATTACACTGTGCTTGCATGGGATAGCCCCCAACTGTATGCACAGGTAAAAACCGATTTTTTCAGCGGTATGATTATTTCTGTATGCTGCACTGTTTGTCTGCTGATTGCCAGTTTGGTTTGGTTTCATGGTTGGGAGGGAGGTAAAAACAGTGAATAAAAAGTGCCTGTTTGCCGTGGTAATTGTGCTTGTAAGTCTTATATGCTTATCGGCCTGCGGTGCGCTCCGCGATACCGCCGATAAAAATAAGGCGTTAAATGAATCTCTGCCGTATTATGAGCTGAACGCCGCAAACTATGATGAAATTTCATATAACGGCCTGACATATACCATAACGGATGAATGTCTTGAAATGTCAGAACTGCAAGAAGAAATCGGGCAGGTATCGAAACGCTTCAAAAATGTGGCGGGGGAAGATTTCAGTTTCGGCTACGTTTACAGTATTGTGGATGTGGATATAAGCAATGCCGTAGCTGTAAATATCAACAATGAATATCGGAAAGCTGACATTAAAAATAATGATGAGTAACCTCGACAATGTGGTATAATGGGGCGGGAGGTGATTTTTTGACCCACTTACTTGTAGTTGACGATGAAGTTTCTATCTTGGAATTGATTAAGAACAGTTTGGGGAAAGATGGATATTTGATAACAGTCTGTCAAAATGCGGATGATGTAGACATCAAAAAGCTGCATTTCTATGACCTCATTCTTTTGGATGTGATGATGCCTGGCACAGACGGGTTTGAGTTTTGCAAACAGATCAGGAATATGGTAGACTGCCCGATTCTCTTTCTGACCGCAAAGACATTAGAGGAAGATATATTGTTTGGATTGGGCATCGGTGCGGATGATTATATTACGAAACCTTTTCGTATTCAGGAGCTTCGCGCCCGTGTCGCGGCACATTTACGCAGAGAAAAAAGGGAGCATCACAGCACACTTTCATTTGAGCCTGATATAAGATTTGACCTTTCCGCAAAGGTACTGTATGTTTCAGAACAGCCGGTTCCCCTTACCAAAAGCGAGTATTCAATCTGTGAATACCTTGCGAAAAACCGGGGACAGGTTTTTACAAAAGAACAAATCTATGAAGCTGTTTTCGGGTTTGATGGAATAGGCGATAACTCTACGATCTCAACGCATATAAAAAATATTCGTGCGAAATTGGAGCATTTCAAAATAAGTCCGCTCAGCACCGTATGGGGGATAGGATATAAATGGGAGTGAAAAAGAAACCTACATTGAAAATATTGTTTCGCCAGTTTGCTATCTCCCTCATTGTCATGCTGGTAGCGGCAATTATTGTCCCTTCTGGTTTGGAGGGACTTGCTGTAAATGCTGGATTAGCTACAAGGGCAAATCAAAGTGAATTGCAGGTAAAAGAGATCATTCCAACGCTGACGATTGCCCCGGATATTACAAAGGTTGTGATTCCACAGGGATGCGGCTACTTAATTCTGGACAAGAACTTTAATGAGCTTTACAGCAATATGGACGATGATGAAAAAGAAATTGCCCTGCTGTACGCAAAGGGAGAATATATTGAATATGCTACGGGGAGGCAGTTTGCACTTGTTGTCCGGGAAAACGAATTTTGCGTTTTAAGGTATTATATTGGTTCTCAATTTACAGTGTCATGGCTACCGGAATATTTTCCATCTCCTGACACGCTTGCGTTTATCCTGATGGCTGTAAATTCGCTGCTGGTCATTATCATACTGACCGCCAGATTTGCTAAGAACCTGCGTACACAACTGACCCCGCTTTTTGAAGCAACTGCGGAGGTTTCAAAGCAAAACCTTGATTTTGAAGTAGGACACGCCAAAATCAAAGAGTTTGAAGATGTCCTTGCATCTTTTTCAGATATGAAAGATAATCTGAAAATTTCGTTAGAACGGCAATGGAAAACCGAACAGACACAGAAAGAGCAAATCGCCGCGCTTGCCCATGATTTGAAAACGCCTCTGACGGTTATTCAAGGAAATGCTGATTTACTCACAGAAACAAATCTTGATGATGAGCAACGATTATACGCTGGTTACGTCGTGGAAAGCTCCGGCCAGATGCAGGCATATATTCAAACCCTGATTGATATATCACGGGCGGCGGTTGGCTATCAGCTCCATATTGAAAATATAGACTTGCCAGCGTTCATGCAGCACTTGATCGGTTATATGGAATCACTATGCCGGACAAAAGAAATCCGGCTGCAAATGAATACTGTTTCACTCCCTCAAATGCTGAAATTTGATAGGGTGCTGATAGAACGTGCTATTATGAATGTTATCAGTAATGGGCTGGACTACTCCCCGCAAGGCGGAACGCTTTATGTGGATGTTCAGAGTAACAACGGTTTCGTGGAAATTTCAGTCACAGACGAGGGAACGGGTTTTTCTAAAGAGGCATTATGCCACGCACAGGAACGGTTCTATATGGGCGATCAAAGCCGCAATTCAAAGTTACACTTTGGTATGGGTCTATATATTACAAATTCGATTATGGAACAACATAATGGTCAGCTTATTTTAGAAAATTCAAAAGAAACCGGCGGCGCAAAGGTTACTATGAAACTTCCTTGCTGATTTTCCGATAGTGTAATGGACGTCTTTTATGTCCGTCCATTTTTCAAATCTTTATGGAATCTTCAAAAATTCCTCTTATCATGTATCTAAAGAAAAAACATCTGCCCAGCGGCAGAAAAGAAAAAAACCGCTGCTGGGCAGACCCATTTTCACGCTTAATTTATATTCACTGGTGGCGGTTTTGAGAAATCAAGGCCGCTGCTTTCTTTCTGTCATTCCCAGCAGTTAAAGGCATGGCGGC
>OLFZ01001784.1_pt1 | contig 16916 bp, 9 predicted proteins | sample 1604861 | NCBI WGS metagenome assembly OLFZ01 (sample SAMEA3888895, study PRJEB22519) | human gut metagenome | biome: human gut; feature: human-associated habitat; material: faeces | place: Denmark | collected 2011 | reverse complement strand
ACGATCATGGCGCCCATCTCTTTATAGGAAAGGAGAAGATGATTCGCCCTTTCTTCATCGCATCTGAAGAGCAGGATGCGGATGGGAAGATTTCTGAAAAGAAGAAGGCTGCCAATCAGGAGGTCCTGGACGATGCAGATGCGTGGGTAAACCAGCTTTACGAGGGGCAGTACCTAGGCGATTACTTGGCGAAGCACGGCTATGTGGTGTTCTCGATGGACGCTCCGATGTGGGGTGAGCGAGGACGCAAGGAGGGAGTGGATAGAAAGAAATACGACCTCATCGCAGGCAATATGATGATGCTCGGTCGTGATCTCTCAGCCTTCATGACTTACGATGATATTTCCAGCACCGAGTTCCTGGCTTCATTGCCGATGGTGGATGCCAACAGAATAGGGTGTGCTGGTTGTTCGATGGGGGCTTATCGCTCTTGGATGCTCTCGGCATTGAGCGACAGAATCAAGGTGGGAGCCTCCGTTTGCTGGATGATTACCACCGATGCCCAACTCACGAGGAGATATGGCAGAAAAGAGAATGGTGGTTTCGCCAACTGCATCCCCGGTCTTCGCCAATATCTTGACTATCCTCACATTGCCTCTCTCGCCTGTCCGAAACCGATGCTCTTCATCAATGGCTCGAAAGACCACCTCTTCCCGATACCGGGCGTAAAGGATGCTTTCCGGCAGATGCACGAGGTGTGGAGGGGCCAAAAGGCAGACGAACGACTTGATACCGAAATCTGGGACATCCCGCATTCTTGTGGCATCAAGGCACAAGCGAAAATCTTGGAGTTCCTGGATCAATACTTGAAAAAGTAATCTCCGAAAAAAGCTCTCGATACATTTTAAGACGAGAAGTCTGACATCTTATATCCGCATATACAAAAGTGGTGAACTCCGAAAGCAAAATCATCGCTTTCAGAGCTCACCTCTTTTTATAAAATCTCTTCTTCGTATGATGACGTTCCCCTATAGAATCGTCACCTTCTTCGGGAAGCTTTTCTTTAAAATTTACCAGAGTTCTTTAGGCGACAAATCTTTGTCCTTTCTACCCAAGAGATAGTAGTCGGCGAGGAACTGGATAAAAGCCTGCGTGATGCGCAAGCCATCCTCCTTCACATACTTGCTGGTGAAGATGTTGGCATCAGGCAGCATATTGCTGTCTATCAACTTGCAGACAATCTCGTATGGGAATGGACGACCATTGCCACTGATGATGCCGAAAGCATCCTCTGCCGCTCTGTCGGCATTGTAATATGGATTTTCTGGGGAAGCAATGTTGTGGGCTTGCATGTAGGTGACGTTGATGCCTGTGTAAGGACTGCCACATACGATGATGCCCTTCTCATACTTCTGAGGCAGATGGATGTTGGCAGGCAACTCATAACCGATCTCCTTGAAGAACTCCTTGAGCGTCTTGTTGTCTTCCAGGAAGACGAACTTGTCGCCGTATCCCTTTGCCTTGAGCAAGTTGTAGTCCTTGATGGCTTGCTCGTGGTCAACAGCTCTTTCCTTCTCGGCATCGGCTACCACTTTCTTGAAATCCTCGTCCTCCCAGTAAGCGTGGGATGGCTGGTTCTCGCAAATCTTCTGAAGCCACTCATAAGAGGTGAGCGACAAGAGATTGTTGCGCAGGGTGATGGTCATGTCCATCTGTACGGCGTATGCCATCTGCTCGTTGAGACCCTGAGGCGAGTTCGCCATCTGCTGCAAGGTGAACTGGAGACGCTTCTGGTTGCCCAAGTTGAAGTAGCAGCCGTAGTGAAACCATGCCAAGACATCTCGGCGAGAAACCTCTATCATATCTTTCTCCATCGTGGCATCGTATTCGCACAAGAACTCGCGCATGCGCTCATTCTCAGGTGCCGTCTCATACTCCTTGTCGAGGATGTCATATACAACCTTTGCCGCCACTTCCAAGGTGCCGAAGAGGAATGGCACAGCCTCCTGCACGTAAGCACTCTGCTGGTAGTGATGCCAGAGGAGGAACTTGATGTCGGCGAAGTTGATCTCGTCTTCTACGTATGGAGCATCGTTGCCCGTGAGCGCACTGTTGATGTATTGCGCCTCGTTCTCATAGAAAGGGATGTGGCAACCATAACGCTTCACGCACTCAGAAGTAAATGCCTTCCAAATGCCTGTGCTAGAGAGCGTGTCCTCGAAATATCCAGCGATGGAGAGGGCGAGCTGCTTGGCATCCTCTACATTCTTGAAGTTATGGGTGAAACAAGCCTCGTCTAAGGCATGGTATATTGCGTTTGCCAGTTCGGTATAGTACTGATCTACTTCATCAGGTTTTTCGTATGGATGCATTGCCATCCACTCTTGAGTGAAAATTACTTTTTTCATATAGTTCGATTGTTTGTTATTTCAGTTGGTGGTGGCATCGGTTGTCTAGTTGCCTCGACAGCACACTAAAGCTGAAATGCCACTTGATTATGATAGTTTTGGGTCAAAAAGACCTATAATAAATGCAAAGGTAATGATTTCTCCCCGAAAAAATGCAAGAATTTGGATAAAAAATCGTAACTTTGCACCCGAATTTAGGCAATCTTAATAAAAGGTGTATGATTGCCGCAAGCGTTTTGGAAGGATTTTGCACCCTAATTTATGGCTGGGAGGGTGAATTCGGCCTTCCGTTTTTGATTACATGAATTAAGGTTTTAAAAGATTGAAGACATTTGAAGAATTGGGCGTGAGCGAAGAGATTCGCCGTGCCATCGAAGAGCTTGGATTTGAGAATCCAATGCCAGTTCAGGAAGAAGTAATTCCCTATTTGCTTGGTAATAAGAATGATGTCATTGCGTTGGCGCAGACGGGTACGGGTAAGACAGCCGCATACGGCTTGCCTTTGCTCCAGAAGACCGATGCCTCTCGCAAGGATACCCAGGCAGTTATCCTCAGTCCTACTCGTGAGCTTTGCCTCCAGATAGCCGACGACTTGAATAGTTTCGCCAAGTACATCGACGGTATGCACATCGCCGCTGTATATGGTGGTACCGACATCGGCTCGCAGATTCGCACCCTGAAGCATGGTGTGCAGATTATCGTTGCCACACCGGGTCGATTGCTCGACTTGATCAATCGTGGCGTGGCTCAGCTCGACCAGGTGAACAACGTAGTGCTGGATGAGGCTGACGAGATGCTCAACATGGGTTTCTCGGAGAGCATCAATGCCATCTTCGAGAGTGTGCCAGAGGATAGAAACACATTGCTCTTCTCTGCTACCATGAGTAAGGAGATTGAGAAGATTGCCCTCAACTATCTGCACGACCACAAGGAAATCGTGGTAGGTTCTCGTAACGAGGGTGCCGAGCATGTGAATCACATCTACTATCTTGTGAATGCCAAGGACAAGTATCTCGCCCTGAAGCGCATCGTCGATTATTATCCACGCATCTTTGCGATTATCTTCTGCCGCACCAAGTTGGAGACACAGGACATCGCCGACAAACTCATCAAGGATGGTTACAATGCTGAGGCTCTTCATGGCGACTTGAGTCAGCAGCAGCGTGACCTTACCATGCAAAAGTTCCGTCAGCACACCGTACAGTTCCTTGTGGCTACCGACGTGGCAGCTCGTGGCTTGGATGTGGAGGATTTGACTCACGTCATCAACTATGGTTTGCCTGATGACATCGAGAGCTATACCCACCGAAGCGGTCGTACCGGTCGTGCCGGCAAGAAGGGTACTTCCATCTCCATCATCCATACCCGTGAGAAGTTCAAGGTTCGTCAGATAGAGAAGCAGATAGGCAAGGACTTCGTAGATGGCACATTGCCTTCGCCAGAGGAGATTTGCAAGAAGCAGCTCTTCAAGACGATGGACGACATCATGAAGACTGATGTGGATGAGGAGCAGATTGCGCCATATATGGAGGAAATCAACCGCCAGTTTGACTACATCGACAAGGAGGACATCATCAAGAAGATGGTAACCATCACCTTCGGTAAGTTCCTCGATTATTATAAGAATGCTCCTGAGATTGTGAAGCCGGAGAGCGGACGTGGCAAGCGTGGTGCTGAGGGCAGAGGCTCTGAGGGTAGAGGTAGAGTATCCAATGGTCGTCGCAAGCATGAGGCTGAGGCTGGATTCAAGCGTCTCTTCATCAATCTGGGTAAGGCTGATGGCTTCTATCCGGGCGAGATCATGCAATATCTCAACAAGCACGTGCAGGGCAGACAGGAGGTAGGTCATATCGACTTGCTCAACAAGTTTGCTTACATCGAGGTGCCTGAGCAGGATGCCAAGAAGGTGATGAAGGCGCTGAATGGCACGGAGTACAAGGGCAGAACCGTGAGATGTAATGATGCCGACGAGGAAGGACACGGCAGAGTTGCACGTGGCGAGGGTGGCCGTGGCTCTCGTTCTTCCGAAAGAGGTGGTCGCTCTGCAAAGCGTGGTTATGGCGATGATGCTCGCAGCGGTCGTTCAGATCGTAATGGCAGAGGCAGCCGTGGCGAGGCTCGCAGCAAGAAGCCTCGTTATAATGATGACAATGGCGACTGGCGTGAGCTGATTCAGGGCAAGCCATTCAAGCTGAAGGGCGAGGAGCCAAACTTCGAGGAAGAAGGATGGGCACGTCGTCGTCCAAAGAAGAAGTAGAAAGTGTAATCGATTGTTAAAAGTGCGACCTTTTTGCACCTTATCTATGAAAAAAAACGAGATAAGGTATGAAAAGGTCGCATTTTTTTGTTTTTGTCCATGGGTGATATTCCGAGATTATAAGAATTGCGTGAGATACACAGGCAAGAGTGTCTGCTCATCCTATGGCAAATTTGTAGCCTTTTTTCAGTAAAATTCATCCTAAACTCGGCTATCATTCCTTGCAAAGCTTCTCTGCCACCTTCAAAAGGGTAGTGGGATGCTCTCCTTCCGATTATCGCAATATGAACTAAAATATGTCCTAATCCCAAAAATAGGTATGAATTTTAGGATTATAATCCCAAAAATCACCCTAAATTTTGGGATTAGGGATTTTTTTGTTATCTTTGCGGTCGAATATTCTTATATCAATTCAATCTTTTTCATATTAAGAATAGGTAACAAGATAATAATGATAATATGATACGACGACAATTACAAGACGTGATCGAGGCTCGTATGTTTGCTGGCAAGGCAATCATTGTGATAGGGGCAAGACAAGTAGGTAAGAGTACGCTCTTCAATATGGTATTGGAGGGGCGTAAGGAATCTGCATTGCAGTTGAATTGCGATGAGCCTGAGGTGCAAGAGATGCTGTCAGCGATGAATACGCAAGAGTTGAAATTGCTGATAGGACAGAATAAGATTCTTGTCATAGATGAGGCTCAGAGGGTGGAGAATATCGGTATGACCTTGAAGCGAATCACCGATAACTTCCCTGATGTTCAGTTGTTGGTGACAGGATCTTCTTCTTTTGAACTCCAAAACAAGCTCAACGAACCTTTGACGGGAAGAAAGTTTGAGTATCATCTCTTTCCTTTGTCAACAGGCGAATTGTTGAATGCACAAGGCTTGCTCTCTGTGAAGCAAACCTTGGAAAGTCGTCTTATTTTTGGTTCTTATCCCGACATCTTCAATCATCAAGAGGATGCCAAGGACTTATTGTATAATCTCTCCAATAGTTATTTGTACAAGGACTTATTGAATTTGGAGAGTGTGCGTCGTCCAGCATTGTTGGGCAAGCTCCTCACGGCATTGGCTTTGCAGGTGACGAGTGAGGTGTCGTATAATGAGTTGGCTCAGACTGTGGGTACGGATAACAAGACTGTGGAGAAGTACATCGACTTGTTGGAGAAGTGCTACATTATCTTTAAGCTGAATGGTTTCAGTCGCAATCTTCGCACGGAACTGAAACGTGCCAAGAAGTTCTATTTCTATGACAATGGTATCCGAAATGCCATCTTGCAGAATTTCGCTCCTCTTGCTCTTCGTCAAGACGTGGGGGCATTATGGGAAAACTTCTTCATTAGCGAGCGCATCAAGGCTAATCAATATAGCGGTCGATACGTGAATAGTTATTTCTGGCGCACCAACCAACAGCAGGAGATTGACTACATAGAGGAATGCGATGGTCAATTCTCACTCTTTGAGATGAAGTGGAATCCCAAGCGAGCCAACACCCAGTTCCCCAATACTTTCCTTACGGCGTATGATGTGAAGGAAAAGGCTATTGTTACGCCAGAGAATTGGTTGGATTGGGTGAAGTAAAAGATATATTAATAATTTATGATAGTATTGTAGAATGGAGTTTAAACAAAGTGTAAAAGAAGCCTTAGCATATTATGTTTATGCTTTGGTCGATCCACGTAATAATAAAATTTTCTACATAGGAAAAGGTAAAGGAGATAGGGTGTTTCAACATGCAGAAGCAGCACTTGTAGAAAACGATCATAGTTTGAAACTTGAGACCATCCGTAACATAATTTCGGAGGGTAGACAGGTAAAATACTACATAATGCGCCACAATCTTGATGAAAAAGAAGCATATCTTGTGGAATCGTCCTTGATAGATATGCTGACATATCCTCAATTCAATCATGATAATCAATTGACAAATCTTGTTGCTGGTTACCATCAATGGGATGAGGGCATTAAGAGCATCCAAGAGGTAAATGCTTTGTATGATTGTTCAAAGATTGATGTGGAAGATGGAAGCTATCTTCTATTGGTAAGCCTGAATCGGAGTTTTGATCAAGCAAAAGCTAAAGGAGTATATAAAAGGTTTGACGTCTATGAGTCAACACGAAAATATTGGGCTATTGGAGCAGAGAAAGCACAGAAAGTAAACTATGTGTTGGGAGTGTACAGAAAGGTCGTTAGATGTGTCATAAAGGTTAAGTCACATGAATGGGTTGCCAAAGCAGAAGATGGTAGTATCTTCAAGAAACCTCGTTGTTGCTTTGAAGGCGATTTGTGTCCTGATTCGCCATATATGAATAAGGATGTCAGTGATTATCCTTTTGGTAGTGGTGCAGCTGTTAGATATATAAAATAAAAGAGATTGTAGGAGGATGAAATAAAATCATTTCAAACCAATCGATTTGAAATAAAATGGTTTGAAATGATTCTATTTCAAATAAATTGCTTATATTTGCACCCGAAACAAAGTAATCAGATGTAATTCTCTATCAACCTAAACATGAAGAAATCAATACTAATCGTTTGCCTTGGCTTCATCAGCCTTGATATGCTGGCACAGGGAAGCGACTCACCTCTGTCGCTATCTCTTGCAGGAGAATGGAACGTGACACTTGGCGATGCCAAGGAAGTGAAGCATGCCATGCTCCCTGGCACCATCGACACCAATCACTTGGGATTTGCACCTAGTGATACCACCGAGACCACGCATCTTACTCGCCTCTATGCCTACAAGGGCAAGGCGACTTATTCTCGCACCATCGAGATTCCGAAGCAGTGGAAGAAGGCGGCGGTGGAGCTTTTCTTGGAGCGTACGAAGCCGACTTGGGTGTATGTGGATGGAAACCTTGTGGATTCCTGCAACTTTATCTCCACTCCTCAGCGATACATCTTGCCGAAATTGAAAACCGGCAAGCATCAGTTGGATATTGTGGTGGATAATTCTCGTGGTGTGCCTGAGCAAGTGTATGGCTCCAGCCACGCCTATACCGAGGATACACAGACCAACTGGAATGGAATCATCGGAGAAATTTCCCTGAAGCAGGTAGAGTTGAAAGCTGGTCAGAAATTGAAATCTGGTATGGTACAAAGTGAGTCCCGACAATATACTGGCAAGGTGCTCCCTTGCTTCAGGGACTTCCGTATCGAGGGAGCACATTTCTATGCCGATGGTCATCCGGTATTTCTCCGTGGCAAGCACGATGCGGCGGTTTGGCCACTCACGGGGCATGTCGATATGACGGTGGAGGGCTGGATGAAGTATCTCGGTATTTGTTCGGCGTATGGCATCAATCATGTGCGCTTCCACTCTTGGTGCCCACCAGAGGCGGCATTTGTGGCAGCTGATAGCTTGGGCATTTATCTACAACCAGAACTTCCTTTCTGGGGTTCCTTCGATGATAAGGACGAAACGTTGATGACATTCCTCCATCAAGAGGGTGAGAACATCTTGCGAGAATATGGGCATCATCCTTCCTTCCGTATGATGGCTTTGGGCAATGAACTGTGGGGAAGCATCGACAAGATGAAGGAGTTTGTGGATGACTTCCGTGAGATAGCTCCCGACAAATACTATACCTTTGGCAGCAACTACTATCTCGGTTACCAAGGGGTGAAAGAGGGGATGGATTACTTCACTACTTGTCGCATAGGCGGCGAGGGATGGGGTAAATACAATACCCATACCCGTGGCTCCTTCTCCTTCGCCGATGCTTACGATGGAGGAATCATCAATCATTTCCGCCCGAACACTACGATGAACTTTGATGAGGCCTGCGATAAGTGGGCTTCTCCTCAGCCTTGGCAGAAGCAAGAGGTGGAGCAAACTTCTTATAAGCGAGCCGCTGGCATCCCGATTATCTCTCATGAGACCGGACAGTTCCAAACCTATCCCGACTTCCGTGAGATCAAGAAATACACGGGCGTGCTCTATCCTTACAACTTCGAGATCTTCCGCCGTCGCCTTGCCGCTGCCGGAATGCTTTCGCAAGCAGATGATTTCCACAAGGCTTCGGGCTTGTGGAGCGTGAAACTCTATAAGGCGGACATTGAGATGGATCTCAGAACCAAGAACATGGCAGGCTTCCAACTTCTCGATATTCAGGATTATCCTGGTCAGGGCAGTGCCTTCGTGGGCATCCTCGATGCTTTCATGGAGAGCAAGGGAATCACCACGGCGAATGAGTGGCATCAGTGGTGTTCATCTGTGGTGCCTCTCTTGGTGACGGATCGCTTCTGCTATGACGAGAATGAGATGATGAATGCCAAGGTGCAAATCGCCAATTATGGTGGTGAATCGCTCAAGGGAAAGAAGTTGGTCTGGAAGTTGGATTATGCTCTGGACGAGAACTTTGGCGATGATGCTGTGCCAAACGCAGGAGCAAATATCGACCGCTTTAATCAACCTTCGCCTTTGGCTCAAGGTGAGATTCCTATCACCACAGATGAAGAGGGCTTGATAGACATCGGCGAAATCCATCATAAGATGAAGGTGATGGCCAATGGATTTAATGATGGCAATGGTGCTTGCCTTGATGTCAAAATTCCTTCTAGAAAGGTCATCTTGACGTTGGATATCGACTACGGACGGTATGATGCGAGAAGACATCGCAATACCTACGACCTCTGGATCTATACCACCGAAAAGAGTCTTGATATATATAAAGAAGGTGTCGTAATCACAAGCGACTTAACTGATGAGGTCGCAAAGAAACTTGAAAAGGGTGCCAAGGTGCTTTGGATGCCTACGACCTCGAAGAACTTCGTAGCTTCTGCCGATACGATTTCGCAGGCAGGCAATGCCACTCCATATACCGTTGGCGGTCTCTTCCAAACCGATTACTGGAACTATCGTATGTTCAAGACCATCTGTGAGAACAACAAGAAGACTGTATCTCCTGGCACATTGGGTATCCTTACCAATCCAAAGCATCCTATCTTCTGTGATTTCCCTACCGAGATGCACACCAACTGGCAGTGGTTCCCTGTTATCAAGGACTCTCATCCTTTGGTGCTGGACAACTTTGCAAAGGATGACAAGCCTATCGTGCAAGTCATCGACAATATCGAGCGCAACCACAAACTCGGTCTTGTGATGGAGTGGAAGGTGGGCGCAGGCAAGCTCCTCGTCTGCATGAGCGACTTGGAGAAGGCTTCCGAATATCCTGAGGGCAGAGCTTTCTATGAGAGTGTATTAAGTTATATGCGTTCGCCTGAGTTTGCCCCACAGTCTGAAATCACCATCGCAGATTTGAGGAAGAAGCTGAAAGAGGAGCCTCGACAGATTAGTTTGAAGGAACTGAATAATATCTCGCAATACTAAAATTGCAATCAGATAAATAGTAAGCACGTGTCGAAATGTAACATGTATGTTATGTTTCGGCATGTGCTTTTTTTGTTAAGCGGTTGGTCTCAAATGTGTTAACCTCTAATAAAATCCTCTTTGTAAATGGCGGTATGTCTAGAAATTTCCGTACATTTGCAAGTGCAGAATCATGCAGAGCATGATGACTCTAAGTTGCGATGATGAATGAATTAACAAGATTATAAACCTAACAATTGTATATTAAGTAAAAGCAAATGAAATCTTTAAGAATGTATCTCTTGCTTCTATTGCTCTTGGGAGGAATAGGAGCGTATGCCGATGATGTGGAGTTTGATGTGACATCGGATGGCTGGAATGTCAGCTATTCCGGTACGGCGAATGTAACCCTAAAAGGACGAACTTTCACGAAAGGGGAATGGAGTGGCTTTTGCCTTCCTTTTGATGCAAGTAAAGAAACCTTGGATGCAGCCTTCGGAGAAGGTTGCTATAGCCTCCAAGCTTACTCTTCCTTTGCTGACAATAAAATCCAGTTCAGGAAGGTGGCGAAGGCAGTTGGCGGTACGCCTTACTTCATCTATGTGAATAAGACGGTGGAGGACCCGAAGTTTGACAATGTGACTTTCGTGTCGGATATTGGTTTGACATGGGGAGGCAATCAATCGGATTGGAGAGGAGCTATTACTAAAGACAATCTAACCTTTCGTGGTTTCTTCTTCAAAAAACATAATTATGAATTGTATAATGCTACTTCTGACCAAACGATAAATGCTTATTATCTAAGTGGCGATGGAAAACTACAAGATGTCAGAAAACGAGAATATACAGATTCTCCTTTGGGAATTGATGTTTGTATCTTGATAACTGGTTATTCTTCAAGCTTTCAGAAGCCAACAGTCGTTTTCGAGGAAGACGATGTCATTAATAGTGGTGGAACCAGTGGCGGTGGCTCAGGTGGCGAGTCAGGTTCTACCGATGACCCTACATCTTTGACTTACAAAATCAAGAACAAGCTTCAGCTGACCGATGTTCCTACGCTCTATATCGACATTGAGGGAGTAGGTAGTACCGATACAGACTTGGATAAGGCTTTATTTAAGAATAGACAGACAGGTGAGGCTCCTTACCAAGTGGGTGCTACTATTACTTTGAAAGACAATGGCAGCGATAAGGATACCAAACACCTTGCCGAGTTTACAGATAAAGTAGATATCAAGGTGCGTGGTAACTCTACTGCTAATCCTACCAATGGCAAGAAGGCTTATCGCCTGAAATTTCCAAAGAAACATAAGCACGACTTGCTTGGTTTGGGCTATAAGAAGAGAAATTGGGCACTCCTTGCCAATGTCTTCGACCATTCCATGATTCGTAATGCCCTTTCTTATCATTTGGAGAAAGAAGTGGGCTTGGATTTCTGCCCAGGCTATAAGTTTGTCGATTTGGTTATCAATGGAAACTATCGTGGTACTTATCAGATTTGTGATCATGTGGAAACTGGCACTAATCGTGTGGATGTAGATGAGGATGCAGGTTGGATGGTAGAGTTCCAAGGACGAGGCGATATGCTTGACCAACCTCTTTGTTTCAACCAAGATGGCTTGCAGATGAATATCAAGAACCCTGAGCCGGCAGATGAAACCAATGCGGAAGAGGTTGCAACATTCATAGCACCTTTCCAAGAGTGGTTTACTAAGACTTGGTCTCCTCAGTGGAAGGCTACTGATGCATACGGAGCTAACTCTGGTTGGCGTTCTGTCAACGATGAGGAATCCCTTATGAAGTTCTGGATTGCGACTGAACTGACTGGTGACTATGATGGTTGGATGACCGTGAAGGCTTACAAGGAGGCTGATGAAGCTAAGTTACACTATGGACCAGTATGGGACAAAGACTTGGCGTACGGCAATTATGGCGGCGAGCAGTCTGCAAAGTTGGTTTCTAATAATGGAAATGGTTCCAGCTTGGTGACATTCTTGAATGAGAGCCTCCTCAAGGATCCTATCTTCACCAAGAAGCTCAAGGCAAAACTTGACCAACTTCTTAGTGATGGCTTATATGAAAAAATGTGTGCCAAGATTGATGACTTGGCAGCCATTGTGGCTCAGACAGAAGAATTGAGTAATACAAAGTTCCCTCGTAGTAGCAAGGTGGGTGAGGAAACTAATAATTACGAGACTTATGCCAAGACCATCACTCCTTTGAAAGATTATCTCAAAACTCGTTTTGAGACCGTACAGAGTTTACTGAATAAACTTTGTGAGGCTGCTAATGCTAAGATAGAGAAAGTAACTTACGAGCCAGGCAATGCGTGGTGGAGTACTGGTTTGGCGGGCTACGATTTCGGAAATGGCAATATGAATATGAACCGATTAACCGATGCTCAAGTGGATAACCGTACCTACAAGGCAAACGAGTGGAACTCATTCTGTCTTCCTTTCGATGTATCTATGGATCAGATGAAGACGGTCTTTGGCAATGATGTAGAGGTGGTCAATCATGTCGGTATGGATACGGATGCTAAGACGATGCTCTTTGCCCCAGTCTCAGAAACCATGCTTTATGCAGGAGAGCCTTATCTTGTGAAGTTCTCAGGCTCAGATGTTGTCAATCCAACCTTTACGGATGTCATTATCACGCAGACGGCAAATCAGAAAACTGAATATAATGGTAAAGGCGTAAGCTTTGATGACAAACATACTTTTTATGGTACGCTCTTCCAAGGATATAATATAGAGACTTCAACCGACTATCTCTTCAGTAATGATGTCTATTCTTCTGCATCTTCTTTGGCGCAGGCGACAAGTAATACGGAGAATGGCGCTCGTGCCTTCATCCGAGTATCAGATGGTACAACTCCTGCCATCAAGATTCAAACGGCTGATGAGGCTTCGAAATTTACCTACGATGTTACCAACGATTATGTTCATACCGCTTGGTGCCAGTATGACAATCAGACGAAGAATGTGACCATAGAGAATCGTGGCACACTTCATGCGGGCGAGTGGAGTATGATGTGCTTGCCTTTCAAACTCTCTGCCGCAGGCTATAAGAAGGCATTTGGCGAGGATGTGAAAGTGGCTGAGTTCACGGGCGTTACCAAGTCGGAAGGTGATGGACTTGTATCATTCAATCTCGCTTACATTAATGAGAAGAATGGTATGAAGGCTGCTACTCCTTATCTCATCATGCCATCTAAGGATATTGACACGAAGACCTTGAAATTTGAGGGCGTGAAGGTCTCTACGAAGACGACCAAAGAGCAAGCTACAGGTGATGTGAATTGCAAGCTGATAGGTACATTGCAGCCGACAATCTTGGATAAGGGACATCAGCAGTTGGTGTTGAAAGCACGCAATGAGTTGCAATACATGGCTCCTAATTCTACAACCCCAATGCAGGCTTGTCGTGCTTATTTCGAGTTGACAGGAACGGTGGCTGCTGCAAAGAACTTCAGCTTCTCCATTGATGGGGAGACGACAGGTGTGAAAGTAATTGACGTGAATGCTCCATCGGCTTCTACCAATACTAGAGTTTATAATATGAACGGACAATTGGTGGGAACTTCTGTGGAGAACTTGCCACAAGGCATCTATGTTATTGCAGGCAAGAAAGTAGTAAAGTAAAGATATAAGGACAGATTAAATGACAACAGAAATGATAAATAGCAAAAAGAGCGATGGCGAGTATATCACGCCATCGTGCTCTATACTCTCTATAGTAGAAGAATCTATGATTGCGGCTTCGCCAGACCCTCCTTCGCCACAGCCAACTCCGGATCCATCCCCACTTGGTCCTCCTTCATCAGAAACGAATGACCCTAATCGTTACGCCAAGCAGCACCATTACTACGATGTTTGGGAACAGTGGTAAAGGGCAACTCATAGCATAGAAAAAGAACATTTCATAGCATTGAAACAGAAGCCTGGAGGCTAGGCTGCTAAAACTCCCTCCAGGACGTATATAGAAAAACCTCGGGACGTTTTTCGAAAAAAGTCCCGAGGAAAAAATAAAAAAGTCGGGACTTTCTTTTGAAAGCATCCCGACTTTTTTTATTTTTTATAAGTAAGCAGTCGTTTAAGACTGACTTGCCGATGATTTCTCAAACTCCCATTACTTGGCATTGATTTCCTTTAAGAGGCGATCGGCATGTCCCCACTTATCCATCAAGTAGAGCACATAGCGAATATCCACGCCGATGCAGCGAGCCAAGCGCTTGTCGAAGTTGATGTCAGAGCTGAGGCTATCCCAGTTGCCATCGAAGGCAAGACCAATCAACTCGCCCTTACCATTGAACATTGGACTGCCAGAGTTACCACCCGTGATGTCGTTGTTGGTCAAGAAACAGAGCTGCATCTTGCCAGTAGTCTTGTCCTGGTACTTTCCGAAGTCGCTCTCAGAGAGAAGTTCGTGCATGATAGGCTCGGCATAGTAGTCGATCACCTTGTCGCCTCGCTTCATCTTCTCCACGATGCTCTCGGCAGTGGTGTAATAGCCCGATGGCTTGCCACCGAGGTCGAAGCCACCTACCTGTCCGTAGCTGAGGCGCATGGTGAAGTTGGCATCGCTATAGTGAGGCATGTCCTCCTCCATGCGGAGCTTGGCTGCACAGAGATACTTCTCTTGCTCTGCGATAGAATCGCTGTTGACACCCAATGCCTCTACGAAGTCGGCGTAGATATCGTTCAAGTCCATTCCGAATGCCACGCCTGGGTCTTTCTCGTAGCCCTTCTTGTTGAAGTAGAACTTGGCGCCCTTCTTCATGAGGAGTGACTTGTTCCAGAGGTAATCCACATATTTAGCGTAGTCGCCACCAAACTGGCTGTCGATGGTCTTGTAGAACTTAGGCAACCACTTGGCTGATACGTGCTCCTTGTAGTTCTTGAGCAATGTGGAGAGCACCTCCTTGTCGAGTGCCATATCCCATTCATCACTGTTGTCGTCAAACTCGTGGTATTGCTTCTTCAGGTTCTTCTCAGGTCCCTTCACCTCCATACCATTCTGTAGCTTGAAGGCACGGGTGGAGAACTCTACGTTGCTGCGGCGAGTGAACGACTCGGAGAAGTTGGTCCAGGCATACATGATGTCGGTATTCTCCTTGTAAAGCTTCTGGAGCTTGTCGAAATCCACCTTGTGGGCGAGGTCATTGGCAGCCTTGGCAGTGTCTTGCCAAGCACGGAGACGAGTCTCATACTCACGCTTCAAGTTGACGATGCCGATGGAGTCGATGCACTTGTTCATACCGATGGAGTTCTTCCAGTAGTTGGATGAGCTGGCATATTTGCTATCATACTTGATGCGCACAGCCTCGTCGGCACGCATGTGCTTCTGCATCACCTCCTGCTTCACGCCACGTACTTGGGCACGAGGAGTGTTCTCGGCATCACGCATCATCTGGATGCCATAGCTGGAGAGGTAACGCTCGGTGCTGCCTGGATAACCCATGGTCATGGCATAGTCGCCATCCTTGTAACCTTGCAGGGAAACCTGCGCCCAACGCTTAGGGTGATAAGGCACATTGTCCTTGCTGTAGGCGGCAGGACCATTGGTCTTAGGGTCGGCATAGATGCGGAATACGGAGAAGTCGCATGTCTGGCGAGGCCACATCCAGTTGTCGGTGTCGCCACCAAACTTACCCATTGACTTTGGTACGGTGAAGACCAAGCGGAGGTCGGTGAAGTCACGATAGGTAGTGGCATACCACTTGTTGCCCTCATAGAATGGCTGCACGGTGACGTGGAGGGTGGAGTCGTTCTTCTTCACCTCCTTGGTCATGGCGTTCTCCAAGGAATCCACTAGTTCGCTGCGCTTCTGACCGCTCAACTTCTCATATCCGAGGTTCATCACTTGGTCGGTTACGTCTTTCTGATCGACCATAAAGCTCACGAACATGTTCTCGTTAGGCAATTCCTCTTCGTATGATTTGGCGAAGAAGCCATTGAGCATGTAGTCGTGCTCCACGGTAGAGTGGCTGCGGATAGACTCGAAACCGCAGTGGTGGTTGGTGAAAACAAGACCGTCTGGTGATACCACTACGCCGGAGCAGTAGCCAGAGAAGTTAACCACAGCATTCTTCAAGGCGTTCTCGCCGTTGTAGAGCTGGTCGTAAGTCATACTGAAGCCTTCGCGCTGCATCATCTCATATACAGCGTTAGGCAAGTTGTAAATCGTCCACATTCCCTCGTCAGCGTGAGCGGTATTGATTCCGCAGAACGCCATGATAGAGGCGATAAGGACCGTTGCTTTTTTCTTCATTTTATTCTTTGTGTTGTTGTTATATGATTTGCAAAGTTACGATTTTTCTGCGAGATAACATCAAGTAGAACAGAAAAAAGCAGAAAATTCCATCAAAGTTTCCTTTTTAGAATTATTTCTTTCACTTATACTAGAAATATTCGATAAAAACGCAATATTTTTCACTTATACATGAAAAAGATTGCAAAAGCAGCGAGTTTTTCTTGTATAAGTGAAAAATTAGTGCTATTTTTGCGCCATAAAAAAGGTGTTTCTTATTTTTTGATGATCCATTTCCCTCCCTTGTCTGGTCCTATTCGTTCTATTATGTGATCTTCTTTCAGTTTCTTTATATGTTTAGAGATGGCACTTCGGTTGATTTCCAATCGTTTACTCATCTCATTGGTGGTGACAAATGGGTCAGATGCGATAAGGGAAAGGATAGAGTCTTTGGTTTTCTGTCCACCTTTTCTGCCCACCTTTTCTGTTTTCTGTCCACCTTTTCTGTCCACCTTTTGATGAGGCGTGTGGGGTGCTTGTGGGGTAGCAAGTCTTGGCTGTACCTTCCATTCTTCTGTAGGATCTATATGCAAGTATCTGTTTTTGAGAACCCAACTTTCGCCTAGCAGCAAGTTTCTGAAGAAACGAACAAGGTAGATAGGAGAGTACTCTATATCTTTATTGATATTGCGATAGTTGGCACGAACTAGGGCATTGCGGAAATACCAGGAATGCTTGGCGA
>OLFZ01001772.1_pt1 | contig 16996 bp, 9 predicted proteins | sample 1604861 | NCBI WGS metagenome assembly OLFZ01 (sample SAMEA3888895, study PRJEB22519) | human gut metagenome | biome: human gut; feature: human-associated habitat; material: faeces | place: Denmark | collected 2011 | reverse complement strand
GACCTATGACGTAGTTTATTCGTCAGAAATTGAGGGCATTCGCTTGAATGTAGATGATGTACGTTCTTCAATCGCCAGACGACTGGGGATAGAGAACGTAAAGTATACAGCTCCTTCGCATTATATAGATTCGGTTGTAAACGTAATGCTCGAAGCGGTTCAGAACTACGACCAGCCTTTGAGCAAGGAAAAACTATGTGCTTGGCAAGCAGCGTTCTTTCCGTCTGGTTTCAGCGAAGGCAGTCAGATTGAGGTCGGCAAGTACCGCAGCAACGAGGAGCATATCATCAGTGGTATGTTTGGACGTGAGAAGATTCACTACATCGCCCCTTCACCAGACCGAGTAGAAGGCGAGATGGAACGTTTCCTTGCATGGTTTGACAGTGAAGAGCCGGTCAGCAGCGTCATTCGCTCTGCCGTAGCCCACTTTTGGTTTGTCAGCATCCACCCATTTGAAGATGGCAACGGAAGATTGGCTCGCATACTTTCTGATATGCAGCTGGCTCGTGGAGAGAAGAGCGACTATCGTTTCTATAATATCTCATCACAGATCAATAAAGACAAGAATCACTATTACGACATTCTGGAAAAAATGCAGCATGGTGATGGTGATCTAACAGAATGGTTGGTATGGTATCTTCAAAAGCTCATCGATGCACTTGATGAAGCTGAAGCTATTGTAACTTCTATACTGAACAAGAGTTTCTTCTGGCAGAAGGCTTCGTCAATTCCTATGACAGAGCGTCAAACAGAGATGCTGAATCTATTCCTCGATGGCTATGAGTCGAAGATAACTTCAAAGACATGGGCATCGTTGGCAAAATGCTCGAAGGACACAGCCATTCGTGATATTCAAGACTTGGTCGAAAAGAATATTCTGGTTATAGACATACCTGGAGCAAAGCGTCCAAGCTATTCCATCGTCTATGATGCCGAAGATCTGACTCAGTTCTTTGCCGATGTGACCATTACGGAAGAAAAAGGCATTCCATACCTTTGTGCTTTGTTCAAAGGAAAGAAGCAGGTTCGTGAAAGACTGCTCAAACTTGATGCAGAACGTTACCTGAAGGATGATCTGCCACTATCAAACCTGCTTGGCAAGTATTGTTCGTATCTAATGGCAGGAAAATAACGTTTCGAGAAAAGATATTGAACTCACACATAAAGAAGGGGAGGAGCAAGATAAACTTGCTTCTTCTTTTTTTCGGTTAAAAGAGAAAGTTGGGTAGAAAGTCCTGTGTAAACTTGTATGGCAAGATCGGTTTAAGGTTTACGTTAGCTTGATACCCCAAAAAAGGTTAGTATCTTAGTTAAACTTTGCATTCACCGCGGCGCAGGCTGCAATCGAGGAATAGCGCGATATAGCTGGTGCTCAATAAAATAGGCGGTATGCTTTTCATTTACAAAGGCTTACTGCCTATTGTATTTTTAAAAGGTACGTTCATTCCGCACGGAAAATGAGCGTAATAAACGCAAATGTTTAGAGAATGTTGTTGTGCTTTTCGTTGGGTGTTTAGAGCGTGTTTAGAGCCGTAATTGATGATATGACAGAAAGTTAAGACATTGGAAGCTGTTTGGAATAAATTTAAATAATAACATAATAAAGACATAGAACGATATGGCAACATTTAAAGCGTGTGTTCAAAAAGAACGCAAGGACGGATTTTATCCGGTTTATATTAGAGTTACCCACCATAGGGGGACACAATTCATGAAGACCGACAAGATGGTCACGAAGAAAGAACTTTCCAGAGCGAAAGAAATCGAAGACCCCTACGTGCTTCAGTATTGTGCCGGGCGGATAGTGGAATATAACGAGCGGCTCAACAAAAAAGACATTGAACATTGGACGGTCAAGGAAGTGGTGGATTTTCTTATGAACGGCAATGACGATATTTGTTTTTCGGATTATGCGAGAGTGCATATCGACAGAATGATTGACCGTGGGCAGGAAAGGAATGCCAAGAACTACAAGCTTGCCCTACAACATCTGGAACGGTTCATCGGAACCAACCAAGTGATGTTCGCTCAGTTGACCTCCACGCAGGTGAACAAATGGATAAAGTCGCTTGAACAGACGCATAGGGCAAAGGAGATGTATCCAATCTGTATGCGTCAGGTATTTAAAGCCGCCATGTTGGAGTACAACGATTACGATAACGGTATAATCCGTATCAAAGTCAACCCATGGGTGAAAGTGGAAATACCAACGGCTGATCGTGCGGAGAAGCTTGCCATTACCCCCGAAGCATGTCGGGAGTTCTTTTCATTCCCTCTGCCGGAAAGTAAGATGAAATATCCACAGACGGAGTTCGGGCGTGATGTTGCCATGATGGTGCTTTGCCTTGCAGGAATCAACACGATTGACCTGTACAATCTAAGAAAGCAGGATTACCGGAACGGAATTATCCACTACCAACGGGCCAAAACGAAGAAGTTCCGTGCGGATGGTGCGTATATGGAAATGCGGGTGCCGGCAATCATCCAGCCGCTATTTGAAAAATACATGAACACGGCAAAAGATGATGAGCGTTTGTTCAATTTCTATCAGCGCATGACTACATCGGACAGTTTTTGCGCCAATGTCAACAGTGGGATAAGGCAATTATGCAAGGCTATGGGAATGCCAAAGGAAGAGTGGTATTCGGCTTACACGTTCCGGCATACATGGGGAACAGTAGCTCAGAATGATGTACGTGCCTCTATCTCGGAAGTGGCGTTTGGGATGAACCACAGCAACGGTCACAAGGTGACACGCGGGTATATCAAGATTGATTTCTCCTCTGCATGGGAACTGAACGAGAAAGTGATTGATTTCATATTCTTCTCCGGCAAAGCTTCCGTGCGTGAGCAAAAGCAGGAAGAAGTGCATTTCCGGTTGTCGTACCGCTACATGGTGAATGCGGCTGCATACCACAACGGGCAAAAGGTGGCGGAACTGACCGATGTAGGCTTCAACAATGTGGACGAGGTGATTGCCCGGCTCGTAACTGTGCTGCCGGACGATATTCCGAACCGTTCAATGGTGATGTTCAAAATCGTCAACCTCGACAAAGACCAGACGGTGGTGTACCAACGGCAGAAAGGAAAAGGATTCTGATTTTTTTTGTGACTTCACGAAATGATATAAGCCTGCAAGGTATTTTTCTTTGTAGGCTTTCTTTTTTATTCAACTTTTATTCTTGCCCTAAAATCGAAATTTTCCTCACGTGCGCACGCACGCGCGGTAGACGTAGTAGATATATATACTTTACTTTACGGCAAAATACGGGAGTTTTCATACATTCTTCCGGAATAATCGGCTATTCTTCCGTAATAATTCCCGAATAATATAGCATTCTTCCCGAAAAAAGCCTTATTCTTCCACCATTATTCGGGAATAATCCTATATTCTTCCGTAATAATCCTGCATTCTTCCCGAATAATTCCGGAAGAATGTGCCATTATTCCCGAATGCTTCCTGAACGCTTCCGACAGCTTGCGGACATGAAAAAAGCGACATTCTCTCGAACATCGCTTCAAAGCAAATCAGTAAAATCATCCCCTTTTCGGGTTGGGGTTCCCCTGACATGAAGACAATCTAAAGTAGAGGGTAATAGATTATTCTTCCTCGTCTTCTTCTCCGGCAAGTTTGACAAGCTTGTCCTCAATGGTGAGTTTGACCTCGCCATCGTCTATGCTGATATTCTTAGGCATGATGATTTTAATGAACTCTGTCGACACTTTCACCCTGTCTTTGGGGTCAAGTTCCAGAAAGTCCTGCATTATTAATGGCGTCACATCTCCTTTGGGTACAGCGTTGTGCGCTTCAAGCCATTTCTCAATCATCCCTTTTGCCAGTGCCGTTATTTTGTTTGGCGTACCTTTTTGCCGCCCTCCGGTCTTTTTTCCTATTGCCATAGTGATTTGTATGTAAAAAGATAAAATGATGATGCGAAGATAACGGCTTACTTTCGCACGCAAGGTATAACTTTTAATAATCAAAAACTAAAGTCTTATGGGTTTAATAGGAAGTGCCATAGGGGCTGCAGGCAGCATTTTCGGTGGAATCAAGGCGTCCAAGGCCATGAAGAAAGCAAAACGCAATGTTGAGGCTCAACGGCAAAAGAATCAGGACTGGTATGACAGGCGGTACAACGAGGATGCCACTCAGCGGGCTGATGCACAACGCATCCTTACGCAAACTGAAGAGAGTATAAAACAGCGAAACAAACAGGCGGCAGGTTCGGCGGCTGTGATGGGCGGCACAGATGAGAGCGTGGCGGCTGCAAAAGCGGCAAACAATCAGGCACTCGCCGATGCGACATCGCAGATTGCCGCTGATGCAGAAGCACGTAAGGACAATATCGAAGCCACTTACTTACAAAACGACAACGCTCTCACAGAGCAACTTAATGCCATTGAGCAAGGCAAGGCCAATGCCATATCGGGAGCTGTACAAGGAGTAACTAACGCGGTAAGTCAAATGCCTTTCTAAGCTATTTCAATATGGCAACAATGGATGATATTTTAGGTAACGGAGGTGGTACGCCTCCGCCCAAAGGCTCTAAGGAATGGCACGAACAGCAGCAAGACGCTCCTTCCGTATCATCCCCGGCAAGGGGTACACAGAAATGGACGGAACAACAAGCGGCTGCGGCTCCTGCCGATACCGGCTCCCAATCTGAAACGGTCGCTGCACCTCCGGCCAAACAAGCCGATGTGAACGGTGGCAGTCTCTCATACACTGAATTGTACAAAAAACTCAATCCCTATACTCCACCGACAGCGGAGGAACTTGAAAAGGAAAAGAAGAAACAGAAGCGAGACCAGATATTTGCGGCTATCGGTGACGGCATATCGGCACTCTCGAACTTGTTCTTCACCACGCAGTACGCTCCAAATATGTACACCGGTAAGAATACCATGTCAGAACGTACCAAAGTGAGATATGACAAGCTGATGAAAGAACGTGAAGGCAAGGAGAAAGAATATTATGAGGGGCTGATGAGGGCAAGAATCGCTGATGAAGAAAGGGATGACCGTGAACGTAAGTGGCAAAGGCAGCTTGGTCTTGACGATTATAACCGCATACGGAACGATGCCAAAGAGGAACGCGACAGGCAGATGTTTGAATTGAATCTCCAATTGCAAGGCAATAAAATATCAGCATCCGAGGCTGATGCCAAGCGTAAAGGGATTGAAGCAAAATATGCGGAAGAACTTGAAAAGGCAAGGCTTGAAACCGAAAAGGCTAAAGTTCGGTATTATAATCGTGGTGGTGGCAGTGGAAAGGCTGGAGAATACCCGTGGTATGACAGCGATGGTAACAAGCATTTTGCACGCTCGTATGAAGCCATGCGTCAGAACGCCATAGACAACGGAACATGGAACGAAGAAACTCAGGCTTCGACCACCGAGGTCAAAAGTGGAAGAGGAAAAACCGTTAAGACATCTGAAACGACAAAGCCCGGTAAAGGACATTCTTCTAAGCCACAGAAAAAAAGTCCAACGGCCGGTAATAAAAAGAAAAGTCCAACATCATAAATAAAATACTATGCCTGAAGAAAAGGATAAGATAAAGAAACTGTATGATACGTTTGTTTCTGATGGTTACGACATGGAGAGCGAAGAAGATTTTCGCAAGAACCTATTAGATTCAACCAAACGTAAAGCGGCTTACGACGCTCTTGTAAAAGATGGTTATGATATGGAGCCGTTTGAAGAATTTGAAAGCAATATAGGGTTTGGAAAGAAACAAGCCTCATCGCAACAATCGGAAAGCAGTATTGACGGAATGGTTGAAGACCCCATTTCACCAGCTAATGAACAGATATGGCAACCTACTGAAAAGGAGAAAGTGGCGATGTTGACCGGAACCGACCGTATTATGAACAATGTGAAAGCCCATACACAAGCATTCAACGAACGCATGGACAATATGCAGGAGTATGGGATAAATCCCGGCTTGCAGACCAAAGAGGGAAAGATGATATTCAATCCTGAAAGCGGGAAGTTGGAGAAAACGTTCCTCACTCCTGCCGGAAATCGTTATTACAGCAAGCCATCGGCTGACATGGAAAGCTTTCAGTACCGCCAAGCTGCCGATATGTCTATAGGCGGACAGTTGCGTAAGGCAAACCTCCGGTTGCAGGATTTGAAAGCCAAACAAGCGGAAAGAGCATCAGAAGTACACAAGGAATGGGCAGAAGAGACAGAAAACAACAAAGCCCCTCTCGCTGCCATACTGGGAGCTGCCACTTATACGCCTCGCCAACAATCCGACAAGGAAAATCGTGCATTATCCGTAGCCATTCGTGAAACAGAGGAACTGATTAAGAATCTCGAAGAACAGAAAGACCGTGAAAACGGTGTAGATGTAGGCTTTTGGCGTGGTTTCGGCCGCACTATGGGTGATGTGCGTACTTGGGATTTCGGTATGGGTGATATGCGTGACGCATTGACGATGATAAATGCCGATGACCTGAAAGGAAAAAATGCTACCGAGGGTGAACATGAAGCGCATGATGCAATGATGGGCGCAATTCATGAGAAGCAACAAGCAGAGGAAAGATACGGCGGAAATGCCGATTTTTGGAACAGAGCAGGTGTAATGACAGGCTATATGCCATCCTTCATGCTGGATTTCGTATTGACAGGTGGAGGATTTAACGGATTGTCCTCTTTCTCCAAAGGAAGTACCAGACTTGCAACAAAGGTCATAGCCAAAGAAACGGCTGAAAAAATGGCTCAGCAGGGTTTCAAGTCCTATATTAAAGAGAATGGAACCAAAGGTTTGGGACGGTATGCAACCGACTGGACTATCAAAGCACTCGGTGCAACTGCAGATGATTTGCTTGTACGTGCCCCACTTATGGCCAATACAGTACAGGCAGGGAAAACTACTACTGACATCATTGACCGTAAACTGGGTGATGTGGTTGTTGATGAGAACGGCAACTATGATTTTTCCAATGATAAGACTTGGGGGGATGCCATTTGGCAAAGTGAAGCCAATGCCATCATTGAGAATTATTCGGAAATGTTCGGTGCGCATCTTGATCCGGTCTTTACTCTTGGGAATATGAGCAAACTAGCCAATGTGGTAGGTGCAAAGCGTATCGGCGCAGTGCTTTCAAAGGCTGACGCAAGTGCGTTGAACGGTATCATGGGACAAACTCATCAGATGTTCAACAAAATGGGTGTGAGTGATTATGTTGGTGAGGTTTCGGAAGAATACTATGGACAACTGTGGCGTACCATGCTCAATCTTGATGACGCCTATCAACAGAATCCGGACGGTACACGTACCAATTTGTTTGCCAGTGGTCAATTTCATGGTGACATTTGGGGAGGCATGGCACTCTCTATGGGATTAATGGGCGCAGGAAAACATACTTTGTCTGCTGCAAATTATGCTTCCATGAAGCATGGTGTAAATAAAGCGGACGCAAAAGTGAATGAATTACTCGGCAAAGAGGTATGGGAGCCATTAAAGGCGATGCTTGACCTTACTACCAATGAGAATATCGGTGAAGTTGCGGAACTTATTGCCGGTGATAAAGATTTTACCATCAATGAGAAAGCTGCCGTTCTGGATTATATGGAACGCTCGTTGAATTTGCGAGGATTTAACCTTGCTTCTATGGCTCAATCACGTGGCGGCAACCGAAACGAAAGTGTACAACAAGCAAACGACAGTTATCTCGACGGGTATAATATCATTTCTTCGCAGGAGATGAACGATGCAAAGAACATGTATGAGTATCAGCGTGCAAGGGTTGCAGACCTCGTGGATGAGAGCATGTTTGCAATGATTGAAGAAAATCCGATTGCCGCATTAGAGTTTGTGAATGGCAATGGACAATGGAATGATGAAGATAAGTCTTCCGTAATCGATTATATTAATGCCAAGCAAGTGTATAACGGCATGATACAACGTGTACGTGATGATATAGATGGTCGTATCGAGCAGAGCAACTCGATGATAGATGCACGTGTGAACCGTAATACCGGCATGATACAGGGGGCAACCATGAAGCAGGATAAACGGAAGGTGTATGTAATCAGCGGCAAGCTTGTTCCGTATGACGATGGTAGCGGTGTGAGCGTAACCGATTCGGACAACAGCATCATTATTCGCGATTCGGAAACCGGCGTACTTGAACAAGTATCACCTGATGCGGTATTGTCTCTTGATGAATCGCAAGACCCTAACGAGCAAAAAGAATTGGCAGAACAAGCCATTGTGGAGCAGTTCGCACGTGAAGCGGCTGATAAGATAGACGGTAAGATTACATTCAATCCGGGTGATGCCTATACTATTACCGGAGAGGATGGTTCACAGATACAAGTACAGGTTATAGCCAACGAGGACGGTATTGTGGATAATGGGGACGGCACAGTTAACGTATCGGACGGTGTGAACATCTTCCCGTTAGCAAAAGAGACCATACAGCAACAGGCTGATGCAGCAAATTTGGCACGTGTGGCACAGTTCGAGCAGCAGAGAACCATTGAGAATGCCGAACGGAAACAGGAAATGCAAGAGGCTGAAAGACCACAATACGCCCTCAATGACATTGTTTCGCTTACCGATGAGAACGGCGTTACCGTCCGTGGCAATATCACAGCAGATGCCGATGCGGACGGAAGATATGAAGTGTTTACTGAAGCACCTATCAACGGCAAGCGTGTGAACCTGTTTACCCGTGATGAACTTGACAATATGCTGTTGGAGCATAACGGAGTGGCGTTTGAACGCCCTGCCGAAAATGAGAGCAACAATGGTGCGGAAAATATTCCCGAAAATGATAACAATGCCCCTCAAAATATTCCTGCCATGCAGAGAATACCAAAGGATGAGCAGGGCAATCCTCTTTATGAACAGACCGATAGCGATACCGCTTGGGATGCCATTGTGGAGCAGACCGAGGGCGATGAGGTTATGGCACAGACCGTAGCCGATGGAATGGTTGTTGACAAGGAAGAAGCCTTGAAGAAGTTGGAGAAAGCCAAATCGAAAGGCGGCAACTCCATTGCCGAAAAGATTGCTTCCGAGAAAGAGCGCAAGGCAGCGATTGATGCAGCCAAACAGGAATTGCTCGTTTGGCAGAAGATAGCCGGTACTGCCAACCGCAGAAAAATGGAAGCGGACGCTGAACGCAGACGCATTGCTGATGAAGCTGCCGCATTGCGTAAGGCGGAAGAGGAAAAGTTACGTGTGGAACGTGAGGAAGCGGAACGCATCGAGCGTGAAGCCCTGAACGGAGTGCCGGACATGGTGGACGACAAGCCGCAGGATGCACGTGCAAGAGGGTACAGACGTGTGAATGGTCATAAGGTTGACAGGCAAGAACCGATACAGGCATTGCATGGCAAGGATGTATCCGTAAAATTCAGCGATGATGTCCTTGTAGGCGGCCGTGCAGCAGTGATTGATGCGAACCAGTTGCAACCGAGCCATATCCAAGGTGTGCGCAATCCTCTGCACTTCATTGATGAGGCGCAACCAAAAGAACGGAATGACGAAGCCAGCCTGTTATCTTCCCGGAAGATTGCAGGAAACATCCGTCCAGAAGAAATCACATCTTCCGTTACCGCCTATACGGGTGCGCCTACCGTGAACGCACGAGGGGAGGTCATACAGGGCAACAACCGAAGTGACGCTCTCCGTCAGATGTGGGCAGCCCACTCGGAGCAGGCGGAAACATACAAACAATATCTGAAAGACCACGCAGACGAGTTTGGCTTGCAAGCGGAAGATATTGATGGTATGAAACATCCTGTCCTTGTGAATATGGTTGATGTGGATGATGCGGAGGCCATTAATCTTGGTCAGTATGTGGCACAGGACACCGAGAGCGGAGGGATTGAACGCATAAAGCCCAAGAACATCATGCAGAAGATGGGCAATGACATGCGTTTGTTCGCCAACCTGCTGCTTGCTTCAAGCGATGAGGAAATATCCTTTGCCGGTCTTGTGGATGCCAACGGTACAAATGTGTTAAAATGGATGATGCAGAAAGGCTACATCACACCGACCCAATACAGCAGCGCATTTGACAGCAAGGGCAACCTTACCGCCGAAGCCAAGAATGACTTGCGCGGAATCATGTACCAGAGCATTTTCAAGGGTGGCAGTGTTCGTCTTGAAGAAATGTTCAACGCATTGCCTGTAAAGGCTCAAAAGGCTATTCTCGCAACGGCATTCAGGGATTATGACAGCCCAAGTGCAGAGCGTATGGCCCAGGAGATACAGAACTCAATCCGGGCTTATTATGCCTTGTCGCAGGACAAACTGTTTACCGAAGCGAAAAATTTCAAGGAGGCACGGATGGCAGTTGAAAGCTGGAAACGCCAATACCAGATTGATGACGCAACGGGCGAGAGTTACCTTCCTGCCGATAATTTCAGTAACTTCGCACTGCTTCTGGCGGCGATGTACAAGGGCAGCAGCCAAGGATTCATGCAGGGGATGTTTGCGGAGATATACGACTTGGTGCAGGGCACGCAGGAGACAACCTTGTTTGAAGAGCCGGACAACACCCCGAGGACGCTGGCAGAAGCCATAAACGAGGCGGTAAACAAGAGAAACGAATTATTATACGAAAACGAAAAATTTGAATATGATGGACAACGCAGAAGCGATGTATTGGCTGGCGGTAGTGCGCAAAGCCAACGAGGGCAGCAAGGAAGCCGAGGAGATAATCAGACAGGAAAACGAACTGAGAACGGAAACTGGGCAGCCGACAGTGGAAGAAGAATTGAAGAATCTGACGAACAAAGAAGCACGATTGGAGGCAACAATAAACGAATTGAAGCAGATAGTGAAAGCAAGCAAGCGAGATATACGCTAAGTGAAAAGAAATCAGGGAATGGCGAGTATTTCTATCAAGATGAAAACGGGAATATAGACCTTGCCGATATACCGCAAGAAGTCTTTGACGAGATAGGATATACAAAAGCTCCATTCAGGCTGACCCCCGGCATGATGCTCCATATGATTGAGCGACATGGGAAGGAATTGGGAATTTCATCTACAGACGAGGCTGTTTCGTTTGTGCTTGATGTTATGAATAATTTTGACCATGTGCGATTGGGTTATGACGGTGCTTTGATATTCTCCATAGAGAATGGGCGCAAACGTACTGGGAAACGTGCGATTACGATTCTTATCAATTCTGACAATGGCAAATTTTATGGATTAAAGACTTCCGGTTATGAATCAATAGACGGTTTAAATAAAAGACCTATGCTTTGGGAGAGGGGCGCGAAAGATGTTTCCTCTTCTACAGATGCCGCATCTGCAAGTGTTCCCACCGGTAAGAGTCCATTAAGCGGCGAACAATCCGGCAGCGCTTCACACCAAAGCACAGGTCTTTTGGAAGGAAGTGTCATTTGGCGCACTCCGAAAGATGCGACTACCTCTTCGGTTGAAAGGCAAGGTTTGGACTATGAGCAGTCAATTAAAACCGAGACTGCCACAAAGGACTCGGGAATAACTCCTCAAAGCACTTCCTCTGACAGCAAAGGTACGAATAATTCTGTTGAAAGCAGTGAGTTAGGAGAAAAAATCGCAGCAGCGGAAGCGGAAGTGAATGTAAATCCGACCGAAGCGCAGAAAGAAGCCGGGAATTACAAGAAAGGTCATGTTCAGGTCGGGGTGTTCGATATAACTATCGAGCAACCTAAAGGCAGTGTGCGCAGCGGTGTGGATGCCAACGGTAACAAGTGGGAAACAACTATGCAGAACACCTACGGCTACATCCGTGGCACGGAGGGCGTGGACGGAGACCACATAGACGTGTTCCTCTCTGACGATATTGACGGGTGGAACGGACGCAGGGTGTTCGTGGTGGACCAGTATAATGAGGACGGCAGCTTTGATGAGCATAAGGTAATGCTTGGTTTCAATGAGACTGACGATGCCGAGGCAGCTTACTTCGCGAATTATGACAGCGACTGGGCAAATAATCACAAGACAGTGGTAACTGCCGTAAATTTGGAGGATTTCGAGAAATGGATAGATAGTAGCCACCGGAAGACAAAAGCGTTTGCAGAGTACAAAGGTGTTAAGATAGAGCCGATAAAGGCTGTAAAAACAAATGATGATGTCATTATCACATCTGATTTGTTTCCGAAAGTCGATAACAGTGAGAAATTAGGTAAAGAAGTGGATCGTCAGTCTGTAATTACAGATAAGAACGTTAAACTGTCCCGTATTAATTATGAAGGTGGCTATGCATTACGTGTAGAGAACGAGAATGGAGATTTCATTGAACAGTCCTATGATTATGACGGAGGTACCATGTCATATCCTATATATGATTTAGGTGTGAATGGAGACCAATTTAAACGTTTCTTCAAACAAGACGCTAAGGGGCTTTATATTAATGACCTTGAAATAATGCTGTTATTAGCAGAGAACGCATCATCGCTTAGCACCCCCAAAAAAGTAGCCGAGACAGAGATAAACAAAGGTATGAGAGCAGAAGTTGAATCTGCCTCTAAAGACTATGCTATTACTCCTGCACAGTACACCACAAAGAGAGGTAAAGTTCTTGATATGTACCTTGTAAAGTTCAATAACGAGTTGAGAGATACTGTTCGGAAGCACACCACAATGTTTGCCAAACAACTGAAAGGCTGGTGGGACAAGGAAAAACAGGGCTTCATGATGCGGAGTAAGGAAGATGCTGAACGGTTGGCAGAATATGCGACTGATGCACAATCACAACCTCCTGTTTCAATGTCTGATATACAGGCTGTCAATGACGGCAATGTGCAGTTTGCAGAGCCTAAACTTTCGGAAACACCGAAGCAGGAAGAAAAGCAGGAATATACCCCTGTGTGGCAATACTCTGTTTCCGTTGACAAGGAAACGGGAGAAACAACTTTGCGCCGTGAAGATGTGAGCGAACCTATCCCTATCGGTGACGCACATTTTACCAAATATGCCAACAGCCCGGAGGAAATGCTTGGCATTCTTCAAAATCCGTCAAACGGAATGCAAGAGGTTTTGAATGCAGTTGGTGTCACTCTCGAAAATACAATAAAGATTAGGGAGATTGTACGTGAAGAGAAAGCGGCAACCACAAAGCAAGAACCTAAGCCGGAAAACAATCCGAGCGGCAACCGTCTTGTTACCGATGAACGCTATGCAGAACTCCGTGAGCGTATGCGCAAGAAGTTGCTCGGTCAAATAAACATGGGCATAGACCCGGAAATACTTGCCATCGGTACGGAAATGGCCGTCTATCATATCGAGAAAGGCGCACGCAAATTTGCCGAGTATGCAACAGCCATGATCACGGACTTGGGCGATGCCATACGCCCGTACCTCAAAGCGTTCTACAACGGTGCGAGGGATTTGCCGGAGGTGGCGGCAAACGGACTGGATGCCGACATGACCCCATACGATGAGGTACAGAAGTTTGACGTGTCGAACTTCGACAAGACAAGCATTGATGCACTTGCTACCGCCGAAACCGTAACGAGAGAGGCAGAGGTGGAACAAGAGGCAGAAATTGCACAGGAACGTATCAAAAAAAATCGTCCTGCACGTAAAAAGAGCGATAAAAAAGTAGTAAATTCACAGCAGTCAAATGAGTTGGGCTTGTTTGACGGTTTGATTGATAACAATAAAAACGACGAACATGGATTACAGAGAACTGATGCAGTACGCTCCGAAAGATTGCCAGCCGACAGTGTTCAAGGGAGTCTACCGGGAAGCCTTGGAAGAAATAATGAAGAAGTATGGCAAGACGGAGAAGGAACTGACGGAAGTCGAACTGGCGGAAGTGAAAGAACTGGCGGAGAAATACAGCCGGGCAACGGAAGACCCGCTGGATACTTACAGGGGTTAAGCGAGCCGAAAAACATGCGCAACAACCGAGGAGAGCGTGGCAAGGACTACGCTCCTACATCGGTTGATGTATTATATTCTTTCTTACTTTTTCTTATAAAGAATATGATATTATAGTGTGTCAACGTTTGGCTACAGATTCTTGTCGTATTGAAAATTGTGGCTACGTCTGTCAACGTTTGTCAACGCATGATTTCTGTATGAAGTATCTGATACACTGGCAGATACTCTCTGTCAACACTGTCACCATTGAAACGGGTGCATTTTATTATCTGAAAACATCTGATGCGAAAGGGATACATGGTTATCCCAATGTACCATTACAGCCACAGGTTTGTTCAGCATGCCTCTGCAGATATTTTTTTGCAAAGGTATCTCCGGCATTGCAAACGTCAAACACAGGGCTGAAAATCTTCCTCAAACGTGGTTGAGCGTATTTTCAGCTTTCCTTTAAGTTTGCCTTATTGAATGCCTGCGCTTCTGAGAACTGCAAAAAATATCCTTCGGGCAAGCTGAAAAACTTGCAGACAGAAGGGAAAAAATCAGAGCGTATGGTACAGATGGACGAAAGCATCAGAAAGCAGTTGGAAAAGCCACAGACATGGTTCTGCAAGTATTTTCCCAAACGTATTCAGAATGTGGGCGAGAAGGAAATCGCCGACAGACAGATGGTATATGACTTCAAGGACGGAAGGTCTCATGAAGCGGTGGCACAGATGACGGCAGCAAGAATGATTGAGGAACACGGCAGCAGATGCTCACAATTGGTATTCATTCCGGTTCCGGCATCATCGGTAAGAAAGAATGAAATACGGTACATGGACTTCTGCAGAAGGGTATGTGAACTCACCGGAGCAATAAACGGATATGACCATGTAAGGGTATGCGGAGAAAGGCTCGCAGTTCATGAAAACCGAAAGGCTGAAAAGGAAATCAGAAAGGTGAGCATCATCGAGTTTGATGAAGAGTGGTTCAAGGGCAAGACTGTCATAGTCTTCGATGATGTGATAACACGCGGAATAAGTTTCGGTATGTATGCGAATCAGTTGGAGAGTTTCGGAGCGAAGGTCATTGAAGGCATCTTCCTTGCAAGGACTCATTATAAAATATAGAACTATGGACAGAATATTATCAGAAAAATCAAAATCACTGGCTTTCACGGGACACAGAACTGTTCCCGTAGAAAGGCAGGATGAAATAAGGGCACGGCTTGCTGAAGCCGTGTCGCTTGCATGCAGGTCAGGCATTACCTGCTTCTACTCAGGCATGGCTATGGGATTCGACCTGATGGCCGCTGAAACTGTATTGTCACTGAAGGGAAAGAATCCGGATATACGGCTCATTGCCGTTGTACCTTTCAGAAGACAGAGCTGCCGGTGGCCGTCAATGGAAAAGGAACGTTATCAGAGAATAATTTCCCAAGCTGACCGGGTTATCGTATTGAGTGAGCACTATTTTCATGGGTGTCTTCTAAGGCGCAATGACTTCATGCTGGAGCATTCATGCGGTTTGATTGCCTATTATGACGGCAAGCCTTTGGGCGGAACATTCTACACCTGCAGGGAGGCAGGGAAGAGAGGCATGGATATAGTAAATCTGTACTGAAAACCAGTCCGGATTATAGTGAAAATATTATACAAAACAGATGTGCAATTTTCTTGCATATCTCATTTATAATGCTTATATTTAGATAGTTAAACAAGTTATAAGAGGTAGTTTTATGAATAATATCTACAACCGCTACATTTGGCTGCTGCATACAGTCTATCAGGAGAGGGAGGTAACTTTTGAAAGGCTTTGTGAGATATGGAAGCATCATTTTCTGTACAACGGGAAACCGCTGAGTCTGCGCACCTTCCATCATCACAGAAAGATGATTGAGGAGAACTTCCACATAGTCATTGCGTGTAACAGAAAGGACTATACGTATTATATTCAGAACCTGGATGAGATACTCAGTGACAGCTGCCGGAACTGGCTGTTCAACAGCCGTATCATTGATGTGGCTTTGAAAAGCAGCCCGTGCCTGTTCCACCGTATCGTATTGCCGGATATGTCACGTGGTATTGAATATCTTCCTGATATATCGGAATGTATAATCGAGGGACATGAGCTGTACATATTCTACACCAACGACAAGGGCAATGAAGTGGAATGCCGTTTTCAGCCGGAAGGGCTTAAACTGTTCCATAACCTCTGGTATTTGCTCGGGTACAGGAACGGATCAGAGTTCTGTGCCGTTCCTCTTGATGCACTGAAGAACATATATCTCAGCGGCAACAGTTTTCAGACTGACTACAGGTTCTCTTTGGCTGAACGTATATCTGATTCTATTGGAATTGTTGTACCGGATGGTCAGCAGCCTGAAACCGTTTCACTTAAGGCTTACGGGCATTTTGCAGATTATCTGAGAAAATACCCTTTCCACCATTCGCAGGTGGAAAGGAATGATATGGGTACTTTCACGTCATTCGATTACAGGCTTCTTGTGACAGACGAACTGGTGGATGAAATCCTGGCTCTTGGTGACAAGGTGGAGATTACCTATCCGGAAAAGCTGAGAATGAAGCTGCTCCAAAAAATTGGGCGCATCAGAAGCAGGTATGCAATGTAAAAAACTCCAGGATACTACTCTTGAACAGTAAACATTCGTTTAATCATTTCTTCAAGTTCAGGACTCAACGGACGGTCTGTGTCCATACACTCCTTCTCACCGGCAATTAAGTCACCATATATGTTTCTGTAGCGTTCAGCTTCACTGCCATCACAGCAAAGCATAGCTGTCTGAAACTCCTTAATCATTTTCTTACGCTGGCTCTCAGGATATTCCTTGGTCTCGCCATAACAGGTAATAGTAAATGTTTTTGCCATAATTATAGGATGTATTTTTGTTATACCATTGTTTGTTATAATTACTTTTTTTCTATACTAATATACAATAAATATTCTGATAATCAAATATTTAAGTATATAAAACTTCTAAACTTTTAATAACAAATTCTGATTTAACAACACCCTAACTTATCCAGTACATCAGCTACGGATTGAGAATCGGATATACTCTTTTGAACTCTATAAATTCTTTCACAGACATATTAACCTTATAAAATTCATTATGCCAATAAAAGATAGGAATTCTTGTTTTCTTTT
>OLFZ01001766.1_pt1 | contig 17042 bp, 15 predicted proteins | sample 1604861 | NCBI WGS metagenome assembly OLFZ01 (sample SAMEA3888895, study PRJEB22519) | human gut metagenome | biome: human gut; feature: human-associated habitat; material: faeces | place: Denmark | collected 2011 | reverse complement strand
CGATGCCCTGTGGCTTACCGACCCGAAGACAGGTGAGCTAACCAAGGTTGTCGTCTTGGTCTGTATCCTGCCATACAGCGGCTTGGGATTTGCAAAGGCTATGTACAACGTTTCCATGGAGAACTTCTTCGGTGGTATATCCGATGCCTTCTCTTACTTCGGCGGAACAACTCGCATAGCTAAGAGTGACAACATGCAGCAGTGGGTGAAGAAATACGACCGCTACGAGCCAGCATTCAATGATGCATTCCATAAAGGTGCGATTAGAACATACTTATGAAAAACACTAGCCTTTCGCTTCCTTATTTCAATTCCATAAAGGTGTGATTAGAACGATTGCTAACCACATACTCTTCTGCAGTAAGCTGAAATTTCAATTCCATAAAGGTGCGATTAGAACTCACGACCTTCTCTACTTCCGATGCCTTCCTGTGATTTCAATTCCATAAAGGTGCGATTAGAACAATGCGATGATGAGGTGAAGTTGCTTACCTACATGTTATTTCAATTCCATAAAGGTGCGATTAGAACGTGTAAGGCTCTGCCTTGATGAAGCCCTCTACCATTTCAATTCCATAAAGGTGCGATTAGAACCTTTTTCATCCACTCAACCATTTCGCCCTCCACCATTTCAATTCCATAAAGGTGCGATTAGAACACGACATCAAGAAGACGTACCACGACATTATGCCTATTTCAATTCCATAAAGGTGCGATTAGAACAGGTATTTAAAATATGTCTAAAGATTCCAATATTAATTTCAATTCCATAAAGGTGCGATTAGAACATGAGTTAAGTCATAAAAAGTTCTTAAACACAAAATTTCAATTCCATAAAGGTGCGATTAGAACCTTATTGGAAGTATTGCTGGTGGAGTGACCTCTGCTATATTTCAATTCCATAAAGGTGCGATTAGAACCGATGGTGTTCCCTGCCAAGAACTCGGTTCAGGTATTTCAATTCCATAAAGGTGCGATTAGAACGCCAAACAACAACACCCCAGGTAGTGCTGGCGGATTTCAATTCCATAAAGGTGCGATTAGAACCACCTCTACTCTTCCCGAAAGATATACGTCTTAGGCAATTTCAATTCCATAAAGGTGCGATTAGAACATCCAACAATCCATCCTGTCGAGCCATCTTCTGAGATTTCAATTCCATAAAGGTGCGATTAGAACTCGGTGTCGGTTCCTTTATCGCCCCCTATATCCGTGATTTCAATTCCATAAAGGTGCGATTAGAACTCTAGACTTACTGATAATTTGTCTTTATGTCAGTATTTCAATTCCATAAAGGTGCGATTAGAACCCAATACTATGAAAAACACTAGCCTTTGCTTCTTATTTCAATTCCATAAAGGTGCGATTAGAACCAAAATTTGGGTTGGAATGTGTGTGTCCGTGAGTAATTTCAATTCCATAAAGGTGCGATTAGAACATTTTTCCCAGCATCAAAGAACCCCTTTAAACACATTTCAATTCCATAAAGGTGCGATTAGAACAACACTCAGGTGCTGAATATGACTTCTAGTGCTTCATTTCAATTCCATAAAGGTGCGATTAGAACTTTAAGCTCAAGATTTTTTGTTTGAGCGGATAAAGTCATTTCAATTCCATAAAGGTGCGATTAGAACTTATTTATGCTCTTGGATTGATAGGTGCTTATTTATTTCAATTCCATAAAGGTGCGATTAGAACAGACACAGAACCAGCAGAACCATTCATCATAAGATATTTCAATTCCATAAAGGTGCGATTAGAACTCGCCCCTGCAAGCCCGCCCCCCACCCCAAGGGGATTTCAATTCCATAAAGGTGCGATTAGAACGCCATAATCATTATAGCCAGCTTGATGTCTTTTCGATTTCAATTCCATAAAGGTGCGATTAGAACTGATATGGTTTACTCCATAGATGAGCACTCCATCATTTCAATTCCATAAAGGTGCGATTAGAACGTCGTGCTACTGCACTTCAACGTTATAAGGAAATACATTTCAATTCCATAAAGGTGCGATTAGAACTAGCGTCACGATAGAACGACCAGAGAGCAGTATAATTTCAATTCCATAAAGGTGCGATTAGAACTGCCAAATCAGAAGGGTAAATTATCAGCTTGCCCTGCATTTCAATTCCATAAAGGTGCGATTAGAACATCCTTATCTTGTTATGCAGAATGATGGTAATGTATTTCAATTCCATAAAGGTGCGATTAGAACCCGTTAAGTATTGGGCATAGATGTCCTAAGAATCTATGGGTTTGTGGGTGCAAAGATACAAAAAAATATTCAGAAAAATGTCGATGCCTAAAGATATTTTTTCTGCAGCCTTACGACAACCTGCCTATTTATGGAGGTTTCAATAAGTCAAAGAGCACTTTTGGAGGTTTTGCATAATCAAAATCCAGCAATTAGAACCACATCGACAACTCTTTATAAGAAATTATCGGTAGTCATTCTTTCTTTTCCAAGAATCTGTTTGTTCATATTATACCCCATTTTATTGGTGAAAACAATAACACTATCCTCGGATTCATCAATGATAGCTTTCATTTTCATTTGCAATTCCCGAAGTTTGGCTTCAGATAATTCTCCCTCAAAAACTGAGTTCTGAATCCAACACAAATATTGGCGGCAAAGCTTCAACATTTTGCCTACTCGCTTCTCACCTACATCATAAACTATAATCACATACATATCACCAATACATTTTAAAAGGTTTATATTCTTCTATTCCCAAAATATCTTTCAGTAGCTTATAGCATTCAAGTTTTATAAGATGCTTATAGCTTACATTACGTCCTAAAGAACGATGACGGAATGTCTCATCATAACGTTCTTCCATGGCCTTTACAAAAATCTTCTTTCCCTTTTCGTTCAAAAGACATTTGTTGAGTTTCTTATCAAAATGACTGGTGCTTAAAGCATGCTTATTGAGTACCTTGAAGATGACTCTATCCACGATAATAGGTTTGAAGATCTCGGATATATCCAGACATAACGAAAAACGTCTTTCTCCAGGAGTATGCAGAAAGCTTATCGTGGGATTGAGCTGAGTTTGATGAACAGCTCGGAGAGTTTCGGTATAGCACATCATGTTGCCAAAAGAAATGAGAGCATTTACCTCGTTCTCCGGCGGTTGCTTAGTTCTTGCCCCCATGTTGAAATCATCGAGAATAATATCGAATGCAGCATAATAAGCTTGTCGAATATTTCCCTCAATTCCCATTATCTCATCTACAGCCTTTGCATCTGGCAAAGTATTACTCAATCTCTTAATGGTATCGATAATATCCTGCAAGTCTTTTCCTCTACGATTATAATAGTTGAGGTTCATAACCATATTCCAAGCTGCTCCCTGAATGAATTTACACGCCAATTCTACCCTTTTCTTCTTGTTTTGGTACGCAGATGTTTGTGCCAACAATGCCTTGCCAGAAAGAAGACTTTCCCTTGACATAAAGCTTCCGGTATAGTTCTCATAATAGTCGAAGAAGTGGACAGGAATACCTTTCTGTCCCAAAAAGTTGAACAAAGCACTATTTGCCCGCAGACTTCCAAAGGCATACAGTTCCGCAACATCCTCAATAGGAATATATCGAGGTTGCTGCTTGATTTCTTCATTATCTTCATTCACGACAACAGGCGTGAACTTCAGCGTATTGTCCCTTCTCTCCATAATGCCTGGATTGAACAGATAAAAACTTCTTTTCATTCTTCTTCCTCCAACTCGTTTATATAACAAAAATCGAAATAACTACAATTCTTACAGATGCCTTTCTTGACTTTAGACGGGCAAACATCTTGAGAGATTATCTTAATAATGTCTTTCGATATAACCTGAATGTCATCTCTATCGACATCTGTCAAGATTACTTCTTTTGTCTTTCTCAAAAGAGGATATTCCAAGATGCCCTTCACGCCATCTATTCCATGTTGCTCGAAAACATACATGTAATATTTCAGTTGCCATTCATGAGCTTTATCCACCTTATTAGATTTTTTTATCTCATGGATGACCTTATTCCTGGCATCATAGTAATCTACTTTGATACCATCAATCTCCACTTCCTCATACTTTGATGTACGTTGCGGATAACTTGATTCATGCACCAGCTTTCCTTCATAGACCAAATCTGACTCTTGTTCCATGTTGATACCATTGGCAAACAGCCATAGTTTGCGATGGCAAAGCTGGTAATAGTTGAAATGAGTGCCTGTTATGACCATAGAGAAAAACCAATAGGAGGCTCCAGGTAAAAACCAGGAGCCTCATCATTTACATTAAATCTGATTCTCGTAATCAAACGCCATCATTCTATCAACCAACTCCTGCTTAGCCTTAGCCAAAGCATCTGCGCTTTCTGTCTCTGTCACGACATAACTTGCACATGGAAGAGTTACAAATGTCTTGGCACCAGCATTTTCGTCAACGATAGGCTTTGCCTTTGGTTTAGATTCTCCATCCTCAACAAGTTTGGCACGAATAGCTGCTGCTAAAGTATTAGCATTATCACTAATAGCAATGGCTAAAGTCTCCATCAAACTGAATGTTCTTGCCTGATTGGATGTGATATGCCAATCAATCAGAGCATCGGCTATAGCTGGAATAATCTGCTCACGCTGATCTTTCGGCATCAACAAGCATTCACCAAAAGAAGTAATGATTACCTTCCATCCATCTTCTTTCAACTTTTCTACCATATCTGATGCAATCTCTGGTTCCAACTGATTAGTTGAAACGCAGAACAAACGTCGTAAATCAATAGCTACATCATATACAAAAAGACCAGTTGCTCGATTATTATTCTTAGGAATCCATTTGCGATACAAACTTCTATCGCTTCCTGCCAAGAGGTTACTGATCTGCTCTTCTGTCAAACGATTTCCATTAGCATCACGCACAACAACTTTATGTACGTTAGGCTTATCAGAACGATCAAAAGAAATATTCTCCTTAGGAAATGCAGCCAAAAGCGGATGCAAAGGTGTCATCGCAGAAATACTTAAGGGACTTCTGCGCTTTACCGTTTTTTCCTTACCATCTTTAACAGCTCTCATCCAACCACCTAAAAGCTGGTCAATATAATGTGGATCGCAAGACGAAAGGACCTCTCCTTCTTTAAGCGCACCTTTCTTATCTACATCCCAATAGAACTCGGTAGGAGAAGGTTGAACACCTAAAACATCGTTAAGCTGCTCCATGATAGAACGCTTAACCTGCTGACCACTGGAGTATGGAACTCGTACGTTGAACTGTGGGTCAAAATAAGACTTCTGACCATCTTCTACACAGAATACTGTGAACGCAGCATGCTTGAGACCTCGCAAATAAATAAAAGATTTCTCTTTCATAATCTTGTATTTTTAATTGTTATTATAATGTCTTATACTGGAAACGCAAAAGTGTTAAGAAGTATGGTACATTGTCTGTTGGCATACCATGAATCTCCTTCACGATTCCTTTAAACTCATCTATCTTACCAATGAATGAAACAACCTCTGTAGCAGCTGCTATGAACTGTTTTTTATTAGTTGCATTGAGCATTGTCTCAACCAAATTTTTACGTTTGGTACTGATAGACTTATCTTTATCACTAGAGGCTTCGTTCAACAACTTAGCCAACTCTTGGGATTTCTCCCATAATTCATCATTATTCAACATAGCGTATATCCAAATTATATAAACATTGTAATTAATATTATCATAATTATGTGCCTTTGGCTGTTTTCCCTTATATACATAATCTCTAAGCCCTTTAGGCTCCATAGCTTTTATACCTATAGCCCCATAAGTACAAGCCGTTTTGAATCCAATGGCTGTTCCCCATAAAGACTCTACATTTCTACCATTGCTCATCCCAAATATCTTTTCATAGAGATGAATTGGACGGCGTATTTGAGTCAAATCAAAAGGGATAAATCCAATGGTCTTATTTGTCTTCCCTATGCTATAGATGTAGCCCAATATTTGAGCATTTCTGTACTTTTTAGAAACAGCAATGAGAATCTTCGTCCATGTTTGGGTATCAATATTAATTATTCCATCCTTATTCGTATTGTAAGGACTGTATCCCGCCAAAGGCATATCTGCATCATATTCTCTTGGATCATAATAATGGGACAGCCATTGACCATTCCAAGTATTAATTTGATTTCCTTTTAACATAGATGTCTCATTAAGACACTTACGATAGAGCTTCCAACCTTCAAAAATATCAAGAAGAATCTCTTTTTTGCTGAAAAGAATCGAAAAACCTCCTTGTACACCAACTCCAAGAGCATCTCCAATCCAGGAAGCATAGCTCTCTTCTTGAGAATTAGGCAACTTCAAATTTGTCACTTGACCAGACGTCGGGGCAGCAATATCTAATGAAGCATATCCACGTGCAATACTCATGTCAGCCTCGCTCTTATCAGTTTTCTTAATCATTTTCTCGAAGCGACTTTTCCTCTGCTCAGGAGTTTCGTATGGCTTTTTCCCCTTTATCATATCATCCCAACTTAACTTTGGGTTTTCCAAAGGCGAATTGCCTGCAGTCATCATATACTTGTTTTGATCAAAAAACAGGGGATAGAACTGCTCCAAGAAGAAAGTTCGGGCATCATAGCTGGTGCCATATTCTTCATTATAAGCATCCAGGAATATCTTTCCAATATTTGATGTTATCATATTTTATAGTATTTCAAACGATTGATAATATTCTATTTTACACAAATCGGGTAACAATCCCTTTTCTTCATCATATCCTTTGTTCGGAATGACAAAAGGATGCGACCCCTTATTGAGCTGATCAAGTTTTCTATGTGCAATGGAATGATAGCTTACAGGAATTTCCATTTCAACTCTTTCCAATGCGTTGGCACATAAGTATCTGTCTTTATCTTCTTCTGTAATACAAACAGCAGAATTGATGTCAAGCGTTTCCAGTAACGCTGATTTCGGATGATGACAAAGTGCCTTTAACACCCATTTTCCTTCCAAGAACACCACACCAGTAAAGTCTATATTCTGAAAGTCAATCTTTGGATATACCTTATCTATCATTTCCTGAACATGACATTCCTCCATGATGTCACCACTGTCTGGCAGGACCCTAAAAGTATCTTTCAGAACATCCAGACTATAAGGAAGAGCTTCTTTATCATCTTCAGATGGTGCTATGACATATATCGGCTTGTAGTGTCCAATGGTATCTCTTGTACGCTTGCGATTAATTCGTCCAAAACGCTGTGTAAGAGCATCAATTGGAGCACACTCAGTAATCATTATATCAAAGCTGATATCAAGACTGACCTCTACTACTTGAGTGGAAACTACGATGCATGGAACGTTTTCTAATTGATTGAAGTCTTCACGCAACTTTGTTTCCAATTTAGCCCTGTCGCTTCGTTTGTACCTGCTATGCACAAGCATCTTCTTCACATCCGGATATAATTTTTCAATAAACTCATATAGTTTCTGTGCTCTTTTTACTTGATTACATACTATGAGAACTTTAGAATTGCTTTCGATTGCTGAGGCTATCACACCATAAGATTCTTTTTTATCATCGAGCTTGTAGATTTGATGCCTGTTAAATGATTGAAGCGTCAGAGAATCCAACTTTACCTCATAAACTGCATCAGCTCCACCCAATAGCTGAAGTATCTTCTGATACAATACTGTCGGCATTGTTGCCGTACCAACATGTACCCTACACTCCAGCGCAACAAGAATTTCTATAATGCGTAGAACTATAGACTGCATAACATCAGAATAGGTGTGTATCTCATCGAGAATCACATCACAACCTTTTAAATCCATAGCCATAGCCTCATATCCTTTGATTCCAAAAACTACAGAGGCCATCTGGTGTGGAGTAAGGACCTTCACTGATGCACCAACATGACGCTGCATGATACTTTCCTCTATCTTACCGTCTTTCACTTTCAGATTAGAGGCTGCATGTAGAAGATGAACTTGAGCATTAGTATTACTCAAATCATTCTTTATTCTATCATACATAGCATTAATTGATGCTTGAAAAGGCAGTGTATAGAAAACTCTTCCACGACAACGCCTCAACAAAAAATCAGTTTTTCCAGCTCCAGTTGGAGCCGTTACCAACGTATGCATCTTCTTATTATCCGAAGAAATCAATGATAAAGGATAGAGTTCACTTTGCCTATTGTAAAAAGACAAATCAGGTTTGATGAAGAGTTTATCAAGCGGCATTTCAAATGCAGTCTCCATAGCAGAAGCCATGTGATCTGCCGCCATCAACAACCCTCTCCATTCAGAACACCCCTTTTTTCTACCATCACAATAGTCTATGACATATTCGTAATTTTCTTTTGCCTCTTCCAAAGATATCTCATGGGTTTCCATGCCAAGGCTTTCAAGAATATCAATGGCTATATAACTCCATTCCGGGAATAACTTTGAATGTTCCTTGAAGCAATCTGATGTATCATCCAAATCTAAAATACCCAATTCCCGTACATCTTTATACATTGATTTATGATGCGCTACTATCATATCTATCACTGCATCTCTATGTTCCTGACATACTAACGACAGAAAGAACAAAGAGGCTATTTCGTGACGAAAAACAGAACCGGGTTTCTTCTTATTTGGGGAAATCAGCGATCGTTGGAACACAGGACTTACTTTTCCTATGTCATGTAACAAGGCTCCTTCTACAGCAATCTGTTCATCAAATCCTAACTGTTTAGCCATAACCCGAGCTGTATCAGCAACATTCTTTAGATGCTGATATAAACAAACATGTCCATTCTGCTCGCTTTTAGCTAATATTTCTTGATGAATATTCATATAGTTACATCATTAAAGTAAAGATTGACCATTATACTCTATCCAGCCAAACATTGGCTGATTATCGTTAAAACGATTATAGCCAACAAGGAAAGACTGCTCAGAATTTCCAAAGCGCAATTCAAAACCAGGTAATTGATTGAATTGTTCTTCTTCCATTACACTGATTTCTGATTCCGGCAAGAGAATATCTTCATTTCTGCATACACATACATGTTGCTTTGATGCTATAATAGCATCTTCTTCGTTTTCAAAAGCAATATATAAAACCGGATGCAAAAGAACAGAACGCTTCAATACAGAACGATTTTTAATGAAAGTCCTATATTTCTCCCACCCTCTTGGATGTGTTACTTCCTGTTGAGAATCCATGGAATCATACTTTAATTTGTGCCTCAAAATTTTATGGATTCCTGGAACGCTCAAAAGTTCTGGAAACAGTTTTTTCTCTATGCCTTCTATAATAGAAGGGGTGAGAAACTGCTGACTGAATGTTTCTTCATCACGAACAGCGGTCCATGGTTTAATAAAACCGAACTGTCCTTTATATGTTACGACATACATAATCAAATCCTTTAATAATTAGTAAATTGCTCCAAATCCGATACCCGTACAGTTGCCTACACCAACATTCCATATAAATTGTTTCGTCTCAGGCTTACCTTTGATGACAACCGGGCAAAGACTTGCCTTATTGCCAATACCATGATAACGAACCAACTTCAACTTCTTTTTGGTGTAAGAAAGATCAAAACAAATATCCAACGTTTCATCTTCTTCCAATCCTGCCTCTTTCATCTTCGACAAAAGAGTTTCCTTAAGATATTGGTTTGCCTGTTCATGATTGAAATTATACTGTTTAATGCTTCCATCATCCAACCTTCTTTTTATAAAAACCGGACTAGCACAATAATACAAATCCCGCTCTGAAAATTGAGGTTCAGCACCAATAGTTATGTCAGTTACAAACATACCACAAAACATCTCAGGATCTTCAAGAATTGTTCTGATGATAACCTTAATGATACTTTCATCATAAAAGCTAATAAACATCGTTGCACCCTGTGAAAACTGAAGTGCATCCTCCACTTTTCTTCCTCCATTTAACCAAGAGAAAGAATACAATGAAATCGTATCATGAATAGAATTGTTTCCAATCCATTTATGAATAGTACCAACCAGTTTCTGTTGATAATCAAAAGGAACTGGTGTAGTATTGGCTGAAGTTTTTAAATGAATTCTCATATTTATTTTTTTCTAATTGTTCATCTTATATATACATTTTTTTGCTCATCTAAGTATTTCACTCAAAATCAATCTGTTTTAACAGTTTCCATCTTCCTGTACGCGGAGCACCAACACGACAAATCATATCGACCTTTTGTAATATAGAAAGTTCTCGTTCTATGGTGCGTTGAGGGATTCCCGACATTACCGCCATTTGTTTGGCGGTAATATCGGAGTGTTTTGCAATAAAAGACAGAATAAGTTGCTGACGATAAGACAGTTTCATTACCGCCACATTACCGCCACTATTACCGCCATCTCCGACATTTACACCGACTTTCCCGTCACGTTCGGCGATAACTTCATCTACCGTCTTGCGCTGAATAATCGCCATCACTCCACCTCCATTTTCTTCTATCGTTGGCAATGGCAAGCTGGCACGTTCAAACTCCTCGGCAATCTTCTTGAAACCACGTCCCCATGACTCCACAAAGCCTGCTTTGTAAAAAACATTAGCAATATTGTGATTACGAGGATAAGAAGAATGCTTCTGCATTAAGGCTGCAGGAGTCAACTCTTTCGGCAACAAACCATAGTTCCACAATTCTATACTGCGATCGTAGATGCGCATTTGGATGGCAGGACCGTTATAAGCCTTATGCGAAATGGCATTGTATATCAACTCTCGTAATGCCTTATCAGGAATCTCCAACTGCTCTATGCGCTGCAATCCCTCGTAGTGAATAGGCGAAAGCAGATACTTGGTTCGGAGTACTTCCATCACTCGACTTGCCATTTGAATCAGGTTACCTTCTATCACATCCTGAATAATCAAATCGCTCTCATCTGTATGAAAACGTCCAATCTTGAATACCGCAGATGGAAAGAACTGACCAACATGCTTGCCGAAAAGCAAAATAGCAGCATTCTTTAATTCACCTTCCCTGGTAAACAAGCCAAGATTACGCAATACATCCTCTGTGGACGAATTGACCTCTGATTCATCCATACGACCTGCTTTGATGCTACATTGCAAGAAATAGTCTATCGCATTGCGGTCAATATCATCAAGAGTTGCACCATAAACAGGAATATCATCCCATGAATGCCCCATCTTCTCCATAATGAATTGCTGCAAAGCAAGCCCTTTGAGTTCTTGCTTGGTAGAACCACTACGATAATGATACGTACCTTTATAGGCTATCGGCATATTACTTGGTGAGACTACAATCTCTATGTACTCTTTATCACCTTCCATAAGAAGGTTTACATCTTCTACGATGCCCAGATAATTAACTATCTTGTTAGGAATATCTTCCAACAATCTTTTGGCATCAGATAAACCGATTACTTCTTTCTGGTCGTTTACACCGATATAAATACGTCCACCTTGGGCATTGGCGAAACCACATATCCATTTCAGATATTCATCACGCCATGATTCCTTATATTCTATATTTTGACTTTCATTCTGCATATTCTATTCCTCCATACTTTTGATGATTGAATTGACTCTCTTCTCTCTTCCCAATGTCTCAGGAAATGCATAGTGGCCATTACCTATTTCACGAGGATTAGACTCTATATGCTCGGCATACCATGCACGTTTATACTCGGTGGTGATAATGCCGTAATCTCTGGCGGCAATGATGGAAGCGGCGAGAGAGGCGCCATATAGCTCCTTGATGTCTATCATCTCTTCCAGCGTTATCAACTCTCGCTTCTTGGACCCCAACTCTTCAATAAGTGTCAACTTGGGAAGAAGGAAGAAACTGGCAAAGAGATCACAGCGCTTCTCCAGTTTCAACGGACTGTCTTCCGGGAAGAGGAGAAGAAGATGGGCTAACTCATGAGCTGCCGTGAAACGTAGTTTCTCCACACTACTCTTTTCCGGATTGACATCGAGAATCATCAGCGGATGCTTCTTATCTGCCCAGGTACTCATTCCGAAAACATAATCCGGGAGAGTAGCAGCAAGTATCATGATGCCTTTTCTTTCCAAGAGTCTCAGGATGCTGGCGATGGGTCCATCACCGCAATGCCATTTTTCACGAAGAAGACTGGATGCCTGGATGGCATCTTCCAGCGTTGATATCTTGGTACCTTTTATCGGATTCTTGAACTGGGTAGGAAAACCCGCTTCTTTCTCCTTGGCTAGATACTGCTCTGCCCAAAAAGAGAGTTTTGCTTCCAGGGCTTGCAACTCGTCTTCGGATAACTTACCATTGGAGGTGGTACGGAGCATCGGAACATCTATCTTGAGATTGATTCCTTCGAAATATGCCTCGCTGATGTTGAGGGCTTTGGCTATGGCTTGCAGGGCATCACGCTTGGGGCGCATGATGCCTTTCTCATAACGGGATATGCTCTGCTTGGTGATGGCTCCGTTGGTTCGCTCTACGAGTTTATCCATGCTGAGCCCCATCATCAAGCGCGCTTCCCGCAATCTTATTGAAAATGAGTTATTAGTCATAATTGTCAGCTCTTTAATTTGTTGACAAATATAATAAAAAGAATTGATTCTGTAACTAAGTGTTTATAAGATTTAACATAAAAAAGCAGGCAAATGATAAAACAACAAGAAGAATTTAGGCAAAATCAGGTTTACACATTATTATAATATAAAACACCTTGACCATACAAAACATACAGTCAAGGTGTTATACATATATTCATTCTCTATCTTAGTTGCTATAAGCACTCTCACCATGCTCGTAGATGTCGAGACCTTCCTCCTCTACTCGCTTGTCAACACGTACACCTACTGTCTTATCTACTACCTTGAAGATAATATAGGTAACTACGATGCTGTAGATGATGCTTACCACGGTGGCTACCACCTGAATCCAAAGCTGATGCCAGTCGCCATAGAGAGCACCCTGCACACCCTCGGCTCCAGTTACGTATCTTGTGGCGAAGACACCGGTGAGGACAGATCCCAGGATACCGCCCATACCATGCACACCAAAGGCATCGAGGGCATCATCATACTTGAACTTCTCCTTCACTACGGCTACCATGAAGAAGCAGACGATAGTGGAAATGATACCGATGCAGAAGGCACCTAAAATATCCGTACTACCGGCCGCAGGAGTGATGGCTACCAAACCGGCTACGGCACCGGTACAAGCACCCACCGTGGTTGGCTTCTTGTTGACAATCCAGTCGATGAGCATCCAGGTGGTGGCTGCTGCAGCTGTTGCGATATGGGTTACGAGGAAGGCATTGGCAGCCAGACCATCAGCAGCCAAACCGCTACCGGCATTGAATCCGAACCATCCCAACCAGAGGAACGACATTCCCATGAACACGAAGGTGATGTTGTGAGGAGTGATAGGATGACCCGCACGATAATCATCACGCTTGCCGACACAGAGTGCCATGACCAAAGCAGCTACACCGGCATTGATATGTACCACAGTACCACCCGCAAAGTCGATGGCTCCCATCTGCTGCAGGAAACCGCCGCCCCATACCCAGTGGGCCATAGGGAGATAGGCGATGATGACCCAGAGAACGGTGAAAAGTACATAACCGCTGAACTTGACACGCTCGGCGAATGCACCGAGAATCAGGGCTGGAGTGATGAGGGCAAACATGCACTGGAACATCACGAAAGTGAGCTCTGGAATACCCGTTGGCATGATGGCATCCAAACCAATGCCGTGGAGGAAGCACTTATCGAAACCTCCGATAATGCAAGCCAAAGAGTTGCCGCTATCCGCATATTCTGTAGAGAAAGCCCAGGAATATCCGAAGGCCACCCATATCAAACTGACTACTGCCACGATGAATACCGTCTGCATCAGGATGCTGAGGATATTCTTCTGGCGCACCAAACCGCCGTAAAAAAGTGCAATACCTGGGATTGACATCAAGAGCACCAAGATGGTTGCCATGATCATCCACGCTGTGTTACCCGTATCAAGAGTTGTCTACAATAAACTGCTCATATCTTATAGTTAAATTAGAATACAATATTATATAAAAGTCTCTTTACTCCTCTTTCTCAGCATTATACAATGCGATATCACCTCGTTCGCCGGTCCTGATTCTGACGGTATCCAGTACAGGAATCACGAAGATTCTGCCATCTCCCACTTCGCCAGTCTGTGCAGCTCCCTGGATGGCAGCGATGGTTGGCTCCACATTCTTATCACGAACCACAATATTCAAAAGTACACGTTCGATGCTGCTGGTATCGTACATCACACCACGATAAATGCGAGCCTGGCGCATCTTTCCCTCACCTCTTACATTATAATAAGAGAACCACTCGATGTCGGCAGCCAAAAGTGCCTTCTTGACATCCTCGAATCTAGACTTGCGGATAATTGCCTCAATCTTCTTCATAATCCTTTAATAATTAATAATGTGTAATACCTTTATTGATTGTCTCTATTGAAAACGGACCATCTTCGAATGTCACTCAAACCAAGTCATTCTTTACATTATGTTCGTTTTCGGCTGCAAAATTAATACATTTTATCAGCATTTTAAAGCAATCAAAAACATTTCGTTACTACTCTTTCACGATTATTTTAAATTTATCCAGTCATATCGTATTCTCCTTACAATTTGCAAGTAATCCAGCCTTTCTTCATTACAAATTGAAAGAAGACTAAAATTTATCTTCATTTCTTGTATATTTTTTCTTGTCTATTTCAACAAAAAGTCGTACCTTTGCAACCGAAATCAAACAAATAGTCATCGAAAACATTCGAAAGACTATCAAAAAGTCAAGCCTCACAAGAGGCAAGACGTGAGAGATAAAAGAAGAGTATTCAAACTTAAAGGACAACGCAATATGAAAGAAACAGTTCATTTCACCAAGATGCATGGGGCGGGCAATGACTACATCTATGTAGATACCCAGCTGTACAACATCCCAGACCCCGAAAAGGCAGCCATAGCTTGGAGTGCTTATCATACAGGCATCGGAAGCGACGGACTGGTTCTCATCGGAAAGCCACAGGATGGCAGAAGAGCCGACTATTCGATGCGCATCTTCAACGCCGATGGTTCAGAAGCAATGATGTGCGGCAACGCAAGCCGATGCATCGGAAAGTATCTTTATGAAAAAGGATTGACCCGAAAGGAAACAATCCGACTGGAGACGCTATCGGGCATCAAGATATTGAAATTGCATCTTCAGGATAACAAGAAGGTTGTAGATTCGGTGACAGTGGATATGCTGAAGCCGAGACTGGAAAACCCACAGCAATTCAGAGGTCCTTCGGTACTCGAAGCCGATGGTAGAATCTTCGAAGGCACCTACGTCTGCATGGGCAATCCGCATTTCGTAACCTTTGTGGATGATATCGACACCATCGACATCGCCCACTATGGCAAGATTCTAGAAAGAGACGAAGCCTTTCCTCAACGATGCAACATCGAGTTCGCACAAATTACAGACACTGACATTATAAGGACACGAGTTTGGGAAAGGGGAAGCGGAATAACAATGGCTTGCGGAACAGGAGCTTGTGCCACAGCTGTGGCCGCAGCCCTGACCAAGCGTGCCGGTAGAAAGAGCAGTATCGTAATGGATGGCGGAACGCTGGAAATAGAATACAGCGAGGCAGATGACCATGTCTATATGACGGGACCTGCCGCCTTCGTCTTCGAAGGAGAAATTGAATTATAAATTAAGAGCAAACTTAAATAACAAAGGTTGATAAAAAGACCGCAATAAAGGAGAACAAAAATATGGCATTAGTTAATGAACATTTCCTGAAGTTGGCTAGCAATTACTTGTTTGCCGACATCGCAAAGAAGGTAAACGCGTACAAGATTGCCCACCCGAAACAACGAGTTATCAGTCTGGGCATCGGTGATGTAACCCAGCCCCTCTGCCCTGCCGTCATCAAGGCGATGCACAAGGCTGTGGATGAGATGGCAGTTCAGGCTTCCTTCCGCGGCTACGGTCCGGAACGAGGCTACGACTTCCTCCGTGAGGCTATCATCAAGAACGACTTCCTGCCTCGCGGCATTCATCTCGATGCCAACGAGGTATTCGTAAACGACGGAGCCAAGAGCGATACTGGAAATATTCAGGAGATTTTGAGATGGGATAACAACATCGGTGTCACCGACCCGATTTATCCTGTATATATCGACTCTAACGTGATGATTGGCAGAGCGGGAGTCTTTGAGAACGGCAAGTGGAGCAACGTAACCTACATGCCATGTGATGAGAGCGACGACTTCATCCCTCAGATTCCAGACCACCGTGTGGATATGATTTATCTCTGCTATCCAAATAACCCAACAGGTACGGTCATCTCGAAGGAAGAACTCAGAAAATGGGTGAATTACGCTATCAAGAACGAGAGCATCATCCTATATGATGCTGCCTACGAGGCATACATTACCGACCCAGACATTCCTCATTCTATCTACGAGATTCGTGGAGCCAGAAAGGTGGCCATCGAATTCCACAGTTATTCAAAGACTGCCGGATTCACCGGTGTGCGCTGCGGATACACCATCGTACCAAAGGAATTGAAGGCCAAGACTTTGAGCGGTGAGGAAGTGGCATTGAATCCGATCTGGGATCGCCGCCAATGCACCAAGTTCAATGGTACAAGCTATATCAGCCAGCGTGCTGCCGAAGCCATCTACACCCCTGAGGGTAAGGAGCAGGTGAAGGCAACCATCAATTACTATATGGAGAACGCCCACTTTATGAGAGCGGAACTTCAGAAACTCGGACTGAGAGTATATGGCGGTGAGAATGCTCCATATCTCTGGGTGAAGACTCCTAACGATACACCAAGCTGGAAGTTCTTCGAGGAAATGCTCTATGGCGCAAGCGTAGTCTGCACCCCAGGTGTCGGCTTCGGTCCTTCGGGCGAAGGATACATCCGTCTTACCGCCTTCGGTGAGCACGAAGACTGCAAGGAGGCTATGGAGAGAATCGCCAAATGGTTGGGAAAATAAACGTTCCAACAGATTATAAAAACATTGAAAATCAGAAATTTTAAATTATATAAGGTAT
>OLFZ01001758.1_pt1 | contig 17098 bp, 19 predicted proteins | sample 1604861 | NCBI WGS metagenome assembly OLFZ01 (sample SAMEA3888895, study PRJEB22519) | human gut metagenome | biome: human gut; feature: human-associated habitat; material: faeces | place: Denmark | collected 2011 | reverse complement strand
AGAAATCTACCTCTACAGTATCTACCAGCGCTACCTTCTCATCGTCAATGATATACGAGTTGTAACTCACTCCGTTAGGCAAAGGCCAGAGGCCTTCAAAACGATGCTTGTTGCGGTCGTTAACGCCTACGTAATAAATCTTGTTTGTAATTTCTGTCATATTATTTACTTTGAACTTTGAGATTTGAACTTTATGATATGCTGTTTCTCAAACAATTTCTACTAATCATAAAGTTCAAAGTTCCCTGTTCAAAGTTCCAAGTTTTTTCTTTCTCCGAATTCCTTGGAAACATAATTATAGATGTCCTTGCAGCACTCGCTGGAGAACTGCTGCGCCGATGCCATCGGCTATCATCACAAGATGGTCATCCTCTACAATATGAAGGGCTTCTGGAACTCCACCATCGCCCTCCTCGATGACATGCAGCAGAAAGGTATGATTCGTGGCGAATGGCACGACTATATCGAGGTTGCGAATGACTTGGAGGAATTGAAGAAAGTTATTTCAAGATAAAGACCTTTGTTTCGTGAGCCTCAACGTTTCCCTTCCATTTGGAAGCCTTGCGAGCTATCGTACGATGCTGCCAAGCATCATATACAGAATACCTCCCCGACAGTCCCAACTTCGTGAAATCAGCAGTCAGGGAGAGGTGCTTATCTGCCGTATTGAGGATTGCCACGGCATGAGAACCATCGGCAAGAGGGCGCACGAATATCTGATGTGTGTCGGCATTCACCTTGCGCTCAGCAGCCTTTCCAAGTTGATCCTGGTTGATGGCAATCAGGTCACGATTGAGCAAGATACGGCGGTCTTCATCCGTAAGATGGCGCAAGTCATTGCTGAGGGCAAGCACGGAAGACAACATACACCACATACTCATCTGCGATTGATACTCCGTATAGGTGCATCCCGTTCCGCCCAAGTCACTCGACGGACCACCCTTTCCATTCAAACCAACCACCAGCATATCCATATCAGGCCACTGTCCCTTTCGAGCATAGGAAGCCAAAGGAGCCGTGATATTGATGATGTCGATGATGCCTCTGGCACCAGGGTGAGTAGCTTTCCATATATCTCGCACGTCATAACTGGTACGCCAAAGTTGACCACCAACCTCCTCGCACCATTCCTCGCATTGTCGTTGCCCCCATTCACATACGCCCAGCACGATGTCACGCCCTGAATGTTGCAAGGCTTGCGCCATGGCATGATAGCGGTGGCACTGTCTTCGGGAGCATTGCAATAATCATACTTCAGGTAGTCGATGCCCCAAGAGGCAAACGTGCGTGCATCCTGCTCCTCGAAGCCATAGCTGGCGGTGCATCCACCACATGTCAGTTGCGCCGCATCCGAGTAGATGCCGAGTTTCAAGCCCTTGGAATGGACGTAATCGGCAACGGCTTTCATGCCATTCGGAAACTTCTTGGGGTCTGGGATGATATTGTTGTGCTTGTCTCTTCCTCCCTGCCATAGGTCATCGATAAAGATGTATTGGTAGCCGGCAGCCGCCAAGCCGCTCTCCACCATCGCATCCGCCGTCTCACGAATCAGTTGCTCTGAGATGTCTCCCTTGAACATATTCCAAGTCATCCATCCCATCGGTGGTGTTGGGGCGAGTTGGTTACGAGGTGTAGCACTTCTTTCCTCTGCATGAGCGAAGAGGAAAGAGAATAATAATAAGAAAGTCAGAAATACAGATTTGTTCATCGTTGTTTTATTATTTTTAGGTTAATACTTTGGATTACTTCCCTATTTTTGTATCAGACACAGCTATTTTGGCGCAAAGATAGCAAAAAACAACTGTTGCATTAGCTTACCTTTCCTCCCTTTCTTTTTGACATCAATGTATATCAGCCAAAAGTAATTCGCCACAATTGCCTTTTACCTCCTCGAATATTTCCCTACATCTCGATTCCTTCATTTTATTTTTCACTCCTACTGCAATCATATCAGCAATAGAAGGACGACCTGTGCCATTCACCGATGTGGCATGCTCACCATTGTAACCCTCCGTACAACGAGTGAGGTCATACGCAGGAGCCAAATGCCAATGCCATTTCTTATCATCTCCCTTAGTCACAAAGAAACTGAAATTTTTGCAATGGTCATCCTTATTCTCTGCTAGATAATTGAATACCATACGGCGATACATCTCCTCTACATCTGCTAGACTCTGCGTGAGATAACCAGTAAGGGCGAGAAGATTTACATAGTCGAGCACAGGATTGGAGAGCGACACAGAGAGCAAGCCACCCGACGTAGCCGTATGGATTCTCTCACCATCCATCGAAATATCAAAACGGCGACTGGCAAAATATCTGTCGTTCATCAACTTGAAATCAGGTACAGAAATTCCGCACTTCCTCGCCACCTCATTATAATGATATTCTTGCTTACCCATATCTTGTGGGTCGTAAGTATGCCGAAACTTCACGAGCCAATGTCCATCAGCATCCGAGAAGATTGCTTTCGGGCGACAACCGCCGCTATTTCCACTATTATATAAGAGTAGAGAAGCATCTTGGTCTTGCTGCTCCTTGAGCACTTCGAGAGCCTTCTCTTGCAGCAAGTCAAAATCATCCAGTTCCTGCCCTTGTTGTAATGTCGTCTCAGGATGAAAGGTCAAGGCACCCATGCCTCCACTTCCCACCAAACTCAAACGGTCGAGTGCCGACAAATCAAAGTCATTGATACCCTCCTTAGCCAACGCTTTATGCAACAAGTAACGTCCATAACCATCTGGCAGACTGTCCTCAAAGATTCCAAAGTTGCCCCCAAAAGGATTGGACTTGGCAAGAAACACGCCAGGTTTCAACGGCAATTCCAAGGGAGAAATGCTAAATCCATCTGCCAGCCAATTCTTGTCATATTCAAAGGCACACAACTTGTTATCGGCAGACAAAGAGAGTATGCCGACATTCATTTGATGATATTTCACTTGAAGAGTATCTATCCTTTTCATCCTTTATAAGCCTTTTTCTTGTTGGTATTGCGTCTGATTTGTTGGAGTTCCTCCATCGTGGAGTATTTCGGTTGGGAGAAGATGTTCTTGATCTCTGCGGTATATTGCAAAGCCATGGCGATGCCTATCAGATTCTTAAGAGAGATAAGTCCTTTCTGCTCAAATCGCACGATATTGCTGACTGCCACACCCGACTTATCTGCCACTTCCTCTCGTGTCAGATTCTTCTCAATGCGCCGTTTCCGGAAGTCACTTGCCATCTCCTTGGCGATCTCATCAGGATTGTCATGGAGATAGTTTTCTAATATTGATAATATATTGTTATTTTCTTGCATAATTCTATAGATTCTGATAATATTTTATCGGTTGCAAAGATACGATTTTTTATTGAAACGGAGAGAAATCAAAGAGAAAAATGTGCGTTCCACTTCCAAATCTCGATTTTTTAAAACACATTTGGAAGTTTTAAAAACTTTCTTGAGAAAGAACGGAAAAACAACTGTTACACTGTTACAACTGTTGCAGAACCACAAATAAGGCACGGATTACGCAGGACATTCTATTTGAGATTCTCCATCATAGCAATTACTTCATATAATTTTGAAGCTTAAGCTTTATGATGCAAACCCCATAAATCCGTGTAACCAGCGTAATCCGTGCCTAAAAGTCATAAAATATCTGTGTCCAAATTCATTAACCGAGCAGCTTCTCCGCCATCGCCTTACCCAATGCCTCGCATTGCGCCTTGACCTCTGGCGTAATCGCCTGCTTCATATCCACAGGCTCACCCACAGCCTCGTAGTGCAATCTGGTGTCGTTCCACTCCTGGATCTTTGCTACCGCCTTGCTTGCCCAGCAGTGAGAGCCATACCAACCTAGGAGGTGGTTCTTGATGTCCTTGTTGGCAAGCTCGGAGAGGAGGACTTCCATCTCGTGATAAAGACCGGCATTGTAGGTAGGAGCACCCACAATCAAGCCCTTATAACGGAAGATGTCACGGAGGATGTAGCTGTGATGCGTCTTCGAGATATTATACATCACGATGTTCTTTACGCCAGCCTTGCTTGCCGCACGGGCAATGATTTCAGCCATGCGCTCGGTGTTGCCATACATCGTGCCATAGCAGATGACGAGGCCTGGCTCCGTCTCATACTTCGACATCTTATCATACATGCCGATGACCTTCTCGATATGCTCATGCCATACTGGTCCGTGGGTAGAGCAGATGTAATCCAACTCCACGCCAGCCAACTTCTTCAAAGCATTCTGCACAGGCACGCCATACTTGCCCACGATATTGGAATAATAGCGCACCATCTCCAACCAGAAGGTCTCGCAGTTGATTTCTGTATCAATGATGCCACCATTCAAGGCTCCGAAGCATCCGAAGGCATCGCCTGAGAAGAGCACCTTGTGAGCAGCATCGAGCGTCACCATCGTCTCTGGCCAGTGAACCATTGGGATGAGGACGAAGCTCAGCTCCTGGTTGCCTAGGTTCAAGGTCTCACCATTCTTCACCTCCACCACATCGTCGGTTACGCCATAGAAGCCCTGGAGCATACCGAGCGTCTTCTTGTTGCCCACAATCTTGATGTTAGGATAATACTTCTTGATGAGGGCGATGGATCCACTGTGGTCGGGTTCCATGTGGTTGATGATGAGGTAGTCGATAGGACGGTCGCCGATGACCTCGTGGATGTTCTCCAAGAACTGGGTGAAGAAGTCCACCTCCACGGTATCCACCAGTGCCACCTTGTCGTCGTTGATGATATAAGAGTTGTAGCTCACTCCGTTAGGCAAAGGCCAGAGGCCCTCGAAACGATGCTTGTTGCGATCGTTCACGCCTACATAATAAATCTTGTTTGTAATCTCAGTCATAGTTACTTCTATAAATTCCCATCTATTTATTTCAATTCTTTTTTCTTCTTCTCTCCGAATTCCTTCGACACATAGTTGTAGATGTCCTTGCAGCACTCGCTGGAGAACTGCTGTGCCGATGCCAGCAGGCTATCCCATTGCGCCTCGGTCAGTCCTCGGTCGATGTCCTCACGGGTGATGCCGTCCTTGATGAGTCCGAAAACGAAGCCAGCATTGAAGTTATCGCCTGCGCCAATGGTGCTCACCGTCCGGGTCTTCTCCGAAGGATAGCTCTTGGCAAATCCATTCTCGGCACGAACCTCCACTGGCTCTGCGCCCTGGGTGCAGATAAACTTCTTGCAGTAGAAGCTGATCTCGGCATTATACACCTTGTCAGCCTCAGGCTTCTTGTAGAGGATGCCAAAGTCCTCATGACTGCCACGCACAAAGTCGGCAAACTCCAGGTTCTCTATCAAATTAGGCGTAATCTTCATGATGTCGTTCTGATGAGAAGCACGGAAGTTGACGTCATAATAGAGGATGGCTCCATGTTCCTTGGCATACTCCAGAAAGCCTGCCACCTGTGGACGAACCACTGGGTTGAGGGCGAAGAAGGAGCCGAAGAGCACGATGTCGTTCGGTTGGATGTCGGGAGTGGCAAACTCCAGTTGATCGTGCGGATGATCCTTGTAGAAGATGTAGTCGGCATTGTTGTTGTCATCAAGGAAAGCCAACGACAGAGGCGACTTCGAGTCAGGGAAGATGCTCACGTTGTCAGCATCCACGCCATTGTCTCTCAAAAACTGAATCACGTATTCTCCGATGCGGTCGTTGCCTGCCTCACTGATGAAGGAGGCGTTGACGCCCGAACGTCCCAACGAGACGAGGGCATTGAATGACGAGCCGCCCGGTACAGCCTCTATCGGCTTGCCGCCCTTGAAGATGATGTCAAGCACGGTTTCTCCTATTCCTATTACCTTGCGCATTTGTTTATCTGATGTTTCTTATTTTATCGTTTATCACTTTCTATTTTATTTCCAAAACAAGGAGATGATTTTCTCATTAGCATAGAGAAAGTCAATTCCTCTTAATAGGGAGCAAAGATAGCAGAATTCTGTGACAACACAAAAAGAAAGCCTCATTTTTTATCTTTTTTACAAAATGAAGAGAGAGGAAAGGAACTTAAGATAAAGAAAGCGATGTAAAAACTTCCGTATTTGTTCAACGCTCTGAACAAATTTCTCATTTTTGGTTGCTATCTAAACAAATAGTTGTACCTTTGCCTAAAAATATTGAAAAGATGAAATACAATACATATACACTCGACAATGGACTCCGCATCATCCACTTGCCTTCCGACAGCAAGGTGGTATATTGCGGCTATCAGATCAACGCTGGCACTAGGGACGAGGAGCCGGGCGAAGAGGGATTGGCTCACTTCTGCGAGCACGTCACCTTCAAGGGCACCGAGCGACGCAAGGCTTGGCATATCCTCAACTGCCTGGAGAGCGTGGGAGGCGACCTCAACGCCTACACCAACAAGGAGGGCACGGTATATTATGCCGCCATCCTGAAGGAACATATCGCCAGAGCCGTGGACCTCCTCTCCGACATCGTCTTCCACTCCACCTATCCCCAACAGGAGATAGACAAGGAGGTGGAGGTCATCTGCGATGAAATCGAGAGCTACAACGACTCGCCAGCTGAATTGATATACGATGAGTTTGAGAACATCCTCTTCAAGGGAAATTCCCTGGGGCACAACATCTTGGGTACTGCAGAACAAGTGCGCCAGTTCACGACCGAGGATGCCTTGCGATTCACCCGAAAGCTCTATCGCCCCGACAACGCCGTGTTCTTCGCCTACGGCGACATCGACTTCAAGAAGCTGGTGACGCTCTTGAAAAGGAGCGTGGGAAGTGAAGAGTTAAGAGTGAAGAACGAAGAATTCAATAGCCGTGAAGAAGAAAGGATGAAGGGTGAAGAATCCAATTCCCCCAAAGGGCAAACCATCGTGATGGAGAAACATACCCATCAAGCCCACGTGATGATAGGCACCCAGGCCTACGATGTGCATGACGACCGCCGCATGCCGCTCTATCTCCTGAACAACATCCTCGGCGGTCCCGGCATGAATGCCAAGCTCAACCTCGCCCTCCGTGAGCACAACGGACTCGTATATACCGTGGAGAGCACGATGGTGGCTTATGGCGACACGGGCACTTGGAGCATCTATTTCGGTTGTGACGAGCACGATGTGAAGCGCTGCCTCCGCTTGGTACGCAAGGAGTTGGATAAGTTTATGGAGAAGCCTCTCTCCGATGCCCAACTGCGTGCTGCCAAGAAACAGATCAAGGGACAGATAGGCGTGGCTTGCGACAACCGAGAGAACTTCGCCCTCGACTTCGGCAAGAGCTTCCTTCACTATGGCTGGGAGAAGAACGTGGACCGCCTCTATGAGCAAGTGGATGCCATCACCGCCCAGCAGATGCAAGCCGTCGCCCAGGAGCTATTCGATGAGCATCGTCTCACCACGCTGATATTCAAGTAAAGCTAAATCGAACTGTTACAGTGTTACACGAAGCTATGAAAGAATGGAGAAGAAAAGAGAGGGTGAGGAAGCGAGCGACAAAAAGCAATAATACGCAAAGAAGGCAATCGCTGGGGAATATGGAATCCCTTGGCGACTGCCTTCTCGTATATTACCTATTGAATTAAAAACTGTTTCTTCAATTTTACTTGCCCATGCACAACTTGTTGTTGACTGATACTGCTTGGGCGATACATGCTGCTACTACAGCGAAAACCATTCCTAATACTAACATAACTTGTTCCTTTCTCTAATTATTAAATCTGTTATCCTTAAATCTTTTTCCTTGTATATCGTAAGCCTCAGCGAGGAGACACAAGCCTCAACACGTAGAAGCCGACTTTATTTCCTTGCCCCTTCCAGGGCCTCTATGCTTTCTCTTCCGAGAAGCCTTGCAGCTTATTTGCAAGCGTTGATTCCGAGGTTTATACCTGCGAAAGCGATCACTGCAAATGCTACAACTGCTACTGTCATTATCCCAAATGTCATCATAATCTTTTTCCTTTCTTTTAATACCTAATCAATCTTTTCAGTTACCTGAATCAATCTTTTCAGTTATCCTTTTTACTAATCTTTTATCCTTACTTTCTTTATTTCGAGTGCAAAGGTAATGCTTTTTGTGTGCGCACACAAATAATTTAAGAACTTTCTTTCGATAAAGCCTCATTTCTTGATGAAGGTCAAGAAAAAGGGGGAATGCCATGCAAGCACTCCCCCTTCCTTTATCTTATGCCGCCATTGGTATAGTGTCCATACTTGATTTATGCTGCCATTGGCGTGCCGTAGTGTCCACGCTTCGCCCACATCGCCAGCAGAGCTGTGAGCCTACCCTTCTTGCCTTGCATCTGATACACAGCCTGGATGTCCACCAGCGAGAAGGTGTCGGGCACGAAGGCAAGCAGATTGCTAGGACCGGAGTGGTTCACCAAGCGACGATCGCTATCTATCGCCTCCTCCCACTTCATGCCGAAGAAACGCATCTTGCACCATAGGTCGTACTTCACGCTCCACTCGATGAAGTCCTCTATCGCCTTCTCCCACTTCTCGCCATTCGCCAGGTAGAGCACCATCGCCTTGCGCTTAGAGCCCATTTAACATTTGGCTCTTTTCAAAAAGCTTGCAATCTGTATATCTGTAACTTACAGAGAATGTTAATTTTTTCTGTTAACATTTCATTTTCGGGTATATCATTCCATATTTTCTGTTTGGCTGGGATGGCACCTCGTTCAGACAAAGTCGAATCGTGTAACAGTTGTAACAGTGTAACAGTTGTTTTCTATCATCACATTACAGAATGAGGCGGTATTCCTAGAGATGGAATATCGCCTCATTGCCCTCATTGAAGAGGAGGTCGAGGATGCTCATATTGGGCAGGAAGCCGTGCTTCTGCTCATACACCTGATAATATCGCTTCGGTGTGAAATCGGGGTCAGGAAACGGCTTCTTCGGACGAATCGCATCACGGAAGTCCACGACATCAAAGTGTTGAGTGTTCTTCGGGAAGTACTCATCCGTCACCTTCACGTTCGGACGAATGTCGAGGAGCTCTATCATCTTCTCCATGATTTCCATGTTGAAGTCGAAGAGGAAATCGTATTTCTTCTCATAGAAAGGGCGGATGTCGTCCTGGTAATACTCGAAGAAAGGACTCTCGCCGTATGCCGAGAGGAGGGCATTCCAATGCACGTGTCGCCAGTTGGCATGGTCGGAGATACGGATGTCCTTCATCGCCATCGACGTGTCGTGGTTGGTGGGGATGGTGAGGGAGAGAGGTCCATTCGTGGTGGCGATAATCATACGGTTGCGATACGTCTGCTTGATGAAGCTCTCATGACGCTCTATCAAGCACTCGTCGTAGCGGTTCAGCTTCTGATACCACTGCACAGGACCAAAATAGGTGGAAGAAAGTAATGCAGTCAAAATTAAATTATTAATTATAATGAATAAATAATAAATGAGCGCATTCTAAGCCAGAGTATTCTTCACTTAGAATATCTTATACGCCTTGCCCACTATCTGATGCTTGTGGACAAGCGTCTCGCCCCCTGCCGTCTTGACGAGGTAGTAGCGGCAATCCTTGCAGCCACAACGCTCACAGCAGATGGTAGGGATGATGTACTGGCTCTTGCCCAATCGGATGGTGTCGCCTGGCAAGCGCACGATGCGACCGATGAAAAACGCCTCTTTCCAACCTTTCGAGCGATAACCTTCCATCGACTTGCCCGTATATTTCGACTTCGGGGTGACCACGCACTCCACCGAATCGGTGAAGACTATCGTCTCGCCACGCCCAAATCGGTCGCAATCAATCCTGTTCACTATCACTCGGTTGCCCTCCTTCAAGTGAGGCGGCAGACCGCCCGAAGGCACCGAATAGACAGTGAATGCGTAGGTGCGGATTACCCAAGCGAGGAGCAATGCCAGCACCAACGAGATCAGGAATTTGATAGCTATTTTCAAACTTACTTGATATTATCCACAAACGTGAAGAGGCGGTTCCAGCGGATACCGGAGAAGCCCGGATGGTCTGGGCTGTGGCTCCACCAGATGAAGATAGGCTTGCCCACGATATGGTCTTCTGGCACGAAGCCCCAGTAGCGTGAGTCGGCTGAGTTATGACGGTTGTCACCCATCATCCAGTAGTAGTCGAGCTTGAAGGTGTAGCTCTTCGCCTGTTTGCCATTGATGAAGATGTTGCCCTTGTTATCCACCTTCAGGTCGTTGCCCTCATACACCTTGATGCAGCGCTCATACACAGGAAGGTTCTTCAGCGTGAGGGCTATCGACTTGCCCTTCTTCGGAATCCACACCGGACCGTAGTTGTCGCGCGTCCAACCGGTATAGGCGTTCAGCGGATAGAGGTCACCATAGGTGGCATCAGTATTGATGGAGATGCCCTGCACCAAGTTCTTGTTCGCCTTCAAAGCCTCGTAAGCCTTATGGGTCAGAGGGATGGCTCCCGTCTGATTGTAGGTGAGGAGGTCTTCGTTGGTGATGCCAAGCTGGTCGGCTAGTTCGACAGGGAACTCGCCCTTGAGCTTCATCTTATAGGTATATTGCACGTTGTCAGGCTCCTTGTTGGCCTTGCCATCGAGATATACGATGCGGTTCTTGATCTGGAGGGTCTGTCCTGGCAAGCCCACGCATCGCTTCACATAGTTCTCTCGGCGGTCGGTAGGACGGCTGATGATGTCGCCATACTCGCCTGGGGTATTGGCGATGTAACTGCGGCCGATGTTATACACCTGCTCGAAGTAGCGACGCTGCTGCAGAGGATTCATCGTGCGCACGTCTTTCGCCTGACCGTTTTGGTCCAGTATCTGCTCGCCGAAGCTATATACCATCTGATAGTAGTCCTGAGCCTGGTAGCGCTCCTCATTGACGAGGGTATCGCCAGCAGGATAGTTGAACACCACGATGTCGTTGAGCTTCACGTTGCCCAATCCCTTCACACGGCGGTAATCCCAGTGAGGCCACTCCAGGTAGCTCTTCACATTGACGAGCGGCATGGTGTGCTGGGTCAAAGGCATGGTGAGCGGTGTCTCAGGGATGCGAGGTCCGTAGCTCACCTTGCTCACGAAGAGGTAGTCGCCCGTGAGGAGGCTCTTCTCCAAGGAGCTAGATGGAATCACGTAGTTCTGGAAGAAGAAGAGATTGATGAAATACACTGCCACGAGGGCGAAGACGATGGCATCCACCCAACTCATGATGAAGCGCACCGGACCTTCCTCGTCCTTCCACCACTGCCAACGTATCTTCTTGGTGATGTAAATGTCGTAGATGAATGGCACCACGATGAGTCCCAGCCAGCTCTTCAGCCATATCAAGAATGCGAGGTACAGCACGATGACTACGGCGAATTTCGCCCACTGCACCTTCATGTTCAGTTGTTGTTTCTCTTTGTCTATCATATTTTCTTGTGAAAAGGAAAACGTCAAGCATTCCTTTCTCTTAATTTAGAACTTAAACAAATCAGATGTGGTGAGCAAGCCGCTATGGTTGGCGGTGAACTCAGCTGCCAATACGGCACCGAGAGCGAATCCCTTGCGAGAGTGAGCGCTATGCTCGATGGTAATCATATCAGCCTCAGAGTCGTACATCACGGCATGGATGCCTGGCACCTCGCCATCACGCACACAGTTGATAACCAAGTCCTCGTCGGTGATGTTCTGGTCGCCCTCATCACTATGACCATCGTTTGTCCAGTAGGTCACGCCACGCTTCCAGTCCTTCTTTCTATCCACGTTGTCGATGATTTCCTCAGCCAGGGTGATGGCAGTGCCGCTAGGAGCATCGAGCTTATGTACGTGGTGGGTCTCCTGCATGCACACTGAGTACTGTGGGAAACCGTTCATAATCTTGGCGAGATAGCGGTTGACGGCAGAGAAGATAGCCACGCCGATGCTGAAGTTGGAAGCCCAGAAGAGGGTTTGCTTGCCATCAGCACAGAGTTTCTCCACGTCTTCCTTGTGGTCTTTCATCCAACCAGTAGAGCCACTCACCACCTTCACGTTGTGAGCGAAAGCCTTCAAATAGTTGCCGTAAGCGGCAGTAGGGTTGGTAAACTCGATAGCGACATCAGCCGAGCAGAACTCAGGGCTGTCGATGTCCTCAGGGTTATTCACGTCAATCTTACAAACGATTTCATGGCCACGCTGCAGGGCGATCTCCTCGATCATGTGTCCCATCTTGCCATAGCCGATCAAAGCAATTTTCATCTTTATCTTGTTTTTATTGTTTTTACTCATTCCTAGAGAGTTAGACTACATGATACGGTAAAACACCGTATTAGCACCTTCGCTTTCTCCTCTTGATTTCGGCCTTTCATCCGAACGTTTCGGCAAAAATAATCATTTTTCTGCAAAAAACACCCTTATTTTAGTAAAAAACACTCGGAATATAGTAATAAATAGAAAAATTTGCTTATTTTTGCAGTGTTTTAGGGCTTTTGCCCTTATAAAATAGGATTCAAAAGTAATGAATGTATGAAATACATATTTGAGACAAAGATGGAGGTGCGCGACTATGAGTGCGACATCGAGGGCATCGTCAACAATGCCAACTACCTGCACTACATGGAGCATACCCGCCACCTCTTCCTACAGAAGCGAGGCCTCAGCTTCGCCGAGATGCACCGCAAGGGTGTGGATGCCGTGGTGGCTCGCATGAACTTGCAATACAAGACGCCATTGCAGTGCGATGACGAGTTTATCTCTCGCCTCTGGCTGGAGAAGCAGGGAGTGAGATACATCTTCCACCAAGACATCTTCCGTGCCTCCGACGAGCGACTCTGCCTCCGCGCCACAGTGGAGCTGGTGTGCCTCATCAATGGCAAGCTCGGCAATAGCGAAGAGTACGACAAGGCGCTGCTGAGCGAAGAGTGAAGAGTGAAGAATTCTCTTGCAATGAGAAGTTTCAACACTCTTCCTCTTGGCAAGTGTAACAATGTAACAGTTGTTTTTCCCATAGGCGAAAACCCAGCGAAGACAATTCATTCACGAAAACTATTGTCCCTTAACTTCCCCTAAATTCCCAAGAAATCCCAATAAACAATAACCAAATAAACAGAAAACCATTATGGAGCAATTATTGCATTATGTGTGGAAACACAAACTGTTTCCGCTCTCCCCTCTCTCCACCACGTTGCATCAGCCGGTGGAAGTCATCGACCCCGGATTGCACAACCGCAATGCCGGTCCCGACTTTTTCAATGCAAAAGTGAAAATCAACGGCACACTCTGGGTGGGCAACGTGGAGATTCACGACAAGGCGAGCGACTGGTATCTGCACGGCCACGAAAAGGACGAGCGATATGACAACGTCATCCTCCACGTATGCGGCATCATCGACCTAGAGGCTAGAAACTCTAAGGGCGAACCGCTCACGCAGATGCTGCTCAGCATCCCCGCCCATGTGATGCGCCACTACAAGGAACTATTGAGCATCGACCAATATCCTCCTTGCTATCAAATCATCCCCTCGCTCACCCGACTCACCGTGCATTCCTGGATGAGCGCCCTACAGACGGAACGCCTCTCGCAGAAGACGGATGCCATCGAGCAGCGTGTGCGCCAATGCAATGGCGACTGGGAGAACGCCTACTTCGTAACCCTCGCACGCAACTATGGCTTCGGCATCAACGGCGACGCCTTCGAGCAATGGGCACTCGGCATTCCCCTCCACTCGGTGGATCATCATCGAGACAACCTCTTCCAGATAGAAGCCATCTTCCTAGGTCAGGCAGGTCTCCTGGAACTGAACACCATCCCCGAAAAATACCAAAAGGATGCACTCAACGATGGCAATTTCTCGAAGCTTCGGAATGAGTATCTCTATCTCGCCCATAAGTTCTCGCTCACACCGATGGACAGCAAGCTATGGCGATTCCTTCGCCTGCGCCCACAGAACTTCCCTCACATCCGCCTCTCGCAACTCGCCAACCTCTACTTTCAGCGCAAGGCGAGCCTCAGCCAACTGCTCGATGCCACTTCGGTGAAGGAAGCGAAACAGGTACTCTCCACCTCGGTGACACCCTACTGGGAGACGCACTACACCTTCGGAAGCGAGAGCATCCGCAACGAGAAGCACATCTCGCCTTTTTCGCTCAACCTGCTCGTCATCAACACCGTCATCCCCATCCTCTTCGCCTACGGCAGACACCGAGGAGAGGAGAAATACTGCGACCGAGCCTTCGACTTCCTCGAATCACTCCACGCCGAGAACAACCATATCGTGAGAATGTGGCAGCAATGCGGATTGCCAGTGGAGAACGCCGGGGACAGCCAAGCCCTCATCCAACTGAAGAAAGAATATTGCGACAAGAAGGAATGCCTCCGCTGTCGCATCGGATACGAATACTTAAAGAGAAAGTGATGGATCAACAAGAAATACTAAATACAATCGTGCTGACGAGACAGAACTATTTCAGCCTTGCCGGAATGCTCGACCTCTACCGCAAGGTGGGTTCGGCAACAACTATCCTAGAGAACAAGGACAACATCCAAGACATCCTCCCCGATGCCTCGCCCAAGCTCCTCGCCGCCCTCGCCAACACCGACGAGGCACGCAAGAGAGCCGAGGTGGAACTGGAGTACGACCTACGCTATGGCATAGAAGCCATCTGTATGAATGACGACCGCTATCCCCAGCGTCTGAAGGAATGCGACGATGCGCCGCTCATGCTCTTCTACAAGGGCAATGCCAACCTCAACCAGCAACGAGTCATCAACATCGTGGGCACTCGCCACTGCACTCCTTACGGCGAGGACCTCATCCGCCGCTTCGTGAGCGACCTCAGGCAGCTCTGTCCGCAAGTACTCATTGTGAGCGGTTTGGCATACGGAGTAGATATCTTGGCGCATCGACAAGCCCTCGACAAGGGATATGAGACGGTGGGCGTGTTGGCGCATGGCTTGGACGACCTCTACCCTTCCCGACACAAGGAGACGGCTCGCAGAATGACGGAGCAAGGAGGACTGCTTACCGAGTTTCTCACCCAGACGAACGCCGACAAAATCAACTTCGTGCGCCGCAACCGCATCGTGGCAGGCATGTCGGATGCTTGCATCTTGATAGAGAGTGCCGCCCATGGTGGAGGCCTCATCACGTGCGAGATCTCGCAAGCCTACAACCGTGATGTCTTCGCCTTCCCTGGCAGGATAGGCGACTACTACAGCGAGGGCTGCAACAACCTCATCCGCTCGAATGGTGCCACGCTCCTCACCAGTGCCGCCGACTTCGTGAAGGACATGGGATGGCAAGACGACTCGAAGCTGATGCAAGCCAAGCGACAAGGCATCGAGCGAAGTTTCTTCCCCGACCTCTCGGCAGAAGAGCAAGCCATCGTGGATGTCCTCACCCAGCACAACGACTTGCAAATCAACGTCATCTCCGTACAAGCCCACATCGAGGTGACTCGCCTCCCTGCCCTCCTCTTCACCCTGGAGATGAAGGGCATCATCAAGACATTGGCTGGAGGAATGTATCATTTGTTGATGTAGTCTTCTTGATTTTCAAAAATTTGCAGTAACTTTGCACCCGCAAAAGTTAGATTCATGAAAATAGGAAATATAGAATTTGGGCCTCAGCCCCTCTTCCTCGCTCCGATGGAAGACGTGACAGATATTGGATTTCGTATGCTCTGCAAACGATTTGGTGCCGCTATGGTTTATACCGAGTTCGTGTCGGCAGAAGCCTTGGTGCGCTCGATCAAATCGACCGTCAACAAGTTGACCATCAGTGACGAGGAACGTCCTGTGGGCATTCAGATATATGGTCGCACTACCGCCGATATGGTGGAGGCTGCCAAGATAGTGGAGCAAGCGCATCCCGATGTCATCGACCTCAACTTCGGTTGTCCGGTCAAGAAGGTGGCAGGCAAGGGAGCGGGAGCAGGTATGCTCCGCAACATCCCTTTGTTGCTCGACATCACTCGTGAGGTGGTGAAGGCTGTGAACGTGCCAGTCACCGTGAAGACCCGCCTGGGATGGGATTGCGACAACCTCATCATCACCGAGTTAGCCGAGCAGTTGCAGGATTGTGGCATCCAAGCCCTTACCATTCATGGCAGAACCCGAAGCCAGATGTACACGGGCGAGGCAGACTGGAGCCTCATCGGTGAGGTGAAGAACAATCCTCGCATCCACATCCCTATCATCGGCAATGGTGACATCGCCACTCCTGAGGAAGCCAAGCTTGCTTTTGAGCGTTACGGCGTAGATGCGGTGATGATTGGCCGCGCCACCTTCGGAAGACCTTGGATCTTCAAGGAAATACGTGATTATCTGGACAATACGGGTGCTGCCCCATTAACCGTGGATGAGAAGATTGACCTCCTGGAGGAGCAGCTTCGCATCAACGTGGAGCGCATCGACGAGTACAGAGGCATTCTCCACACACGTCGCCACCTAGCCGCCTCCCCTATCTTCAAGGGCATCCCTGATTTCCGCCAGACGAGAATCGCCATGCTGAGAGCCACTACCGTGGAGGAATTGAAAGAGATATTGAAAGAATGCCGAGAGAGAATCAAGGCGATACAATAAGAAACAAAAAAGGAGAATCCAACAGACACCTGTTAGTTTCTCCCTTTTTCTTCTAAAAGATTGACTTTATATAATCCATCAAATTTTCATTCTTATAGCTTGGAGTTTGAAGTGATCTACCACCTTTAAAACCATGCTTAATCAATACGCTTTCATTCAATTGGTCTCCAGAATATTCTGCAACCAACTTTAATCTAAAAGTAATATCCGTAGGAGCTTGCTCAAGCCAATATTCAGAATCCTCACGCTTACAATTATCGGCAACAACTTGAGTTTTAAATCTAACGTTTCTAGTATTTGACATAAACAAATATACTATATCTCCTACTTCAAAATTAGCTGTATTTACCCAACTAATAAATCCACTCTTTATCAAGCTCTTTGCGTGATTACATTTTTTCTCATTTGCAAAAGCAATCCACTCTTTATTCCCCATTGCTTAAAAATATTTAACAATATCATCTATTGTTGCCTTAAACAACCTACCATAATCAGAACTTCTTACTTCTTCAATATAGAAGCACCTTCGAGCAGGGCGAGTGCCTTGTTCTCGTTCTCCTCCATGATTTCACGCTCTCCCGGCCCCTTATCATTGATGCCGCAGAGGTGCAGGATGCCGTGGATGATGACGCGGTGAAGCTCATCAT
>OLFZ01001748.1_pt1 | contig 17196 bp, 25 predicted proteins | sample 1604861 | NCBI WGS metagenome assembly OLFZ01 (sample SAMEA3888895, study PRJEB22519) | human gut metagenome | biome: human gut; feature: human-associated habitat; material: faeces | place: Denmark | collected 2011 | reverse complement strand
CAAAACGGAAATATCGGTATTAATTTTTCAGCTCAGCATTATTTAAATATAGTGAATCGAGAAGGAAAGGCCTTTTCTATTTTCTGAAAAAATCGTAAAATGATAGCGACACAAGCATGGCAAACTATTGCACAAATTTATGCCGTCAGTTTGCAAACGATTAAATGAACGTTTAATCGTTCTAACCATAATTGATTTGTTTGTTTCACCTGCGCTTAATTGCAGGAGCGCCCTCGCTCCGCTCGGCCGGCCAAATTTAAAGGTTTGGTATTTATAAACCTCGCTTCGCTCGGGCGGTCAACCCTGACGGGTTGACATTCAAAACCTTGCTTCGCTCTATTTCGTCACCATTAAACAAAAAGAGGGAGAGGACATTTGCCCTCTCCCTGAACAACACTTATAACTTGGTAAGTATGTTACTTAGCAGCACGGAAGCACACGATACCAGAGCCACCCATTCCTCCCTGTTTATTTCCAGTTGTGTTGGGCGTACCTCCAGCTCCGATTACGACGTTATATTCTCCCGTAACTTTGGCTTTAAGCAATGTGTTAGTGAATCCACTGTTGCCGCCGCTACCGCCTACTGCAACACTATTATAAGAATAGGCAGCACCGCCACCACCGCCGCCACCAGTATTTGCAGTACCAGAGCCACCCGCATAGGCGTATTTGGTGTTGGGGTCAACGTATCCGCCGTTTCCACCACCGCCGGCGCCACCAGCAGCACCGCTCTGGTAAGAAAAAACAAATGCTCCACGGGAGCCGCCGCCGCCACCGCCACCGGCATAAATTTTTCCTGTTGCTTCTCCGAATTCTCTGGTTGTACTGCCTTGACCCTTACCGAGAGTATGGGCGTTATAAGATGTATTAGAGCTTGGTTCTCCGTCACTTCCGTCTGCTCCTCCAGCTGTAGCTCCATAAGAATAACTGGCAGATGTGCTGGAATAGGAAACTGCACCGCCGCCGGAACCGCCTAACCTATTAGGCGTACCAGCCAATCCACTACCACCTCCGCCACCCTTTGCCGTCAGTAATGTGCCAAAAATGGTGTCACCGCCGTCTCCACCCTTTGAAGAACCACTTGAACCAGTTACGCCACCACCACCAGCGCCACCGCCGCCAACCAAAAACAGGTCAATGGTGGCAGGGTTCAGGAACACAATCGTCCCGCTCGTCAGCAGCTCCACCACGCCGTCTTCTCGCACATTATACGTTCCCGTATATGTAAACTTAGGCACACCACCGCCAACCTTACCTCTATATCCAGCATTAACAATCATATTGTAATACTCCTTTCCAAAATTTATACCCACGGAATACCCGCACCCGGCTGTCATACCACCAATGCTCAATAGACACCGCCCTCCCACTAACACAACGAAAGCTACTTTAGCCCAGCAGAATCACGTTGAAGTACACGCTTTCCGTAGGAATGCTATCAGCAGTAAACGCCAACGTACCATCGCCCTGTGCAGTGCATCTGATATTGCTATCCTGAGCAGCAGCCCAACCACTTGCAGCGGGGCTGGTAACAATATTCTTATTAGCAGTAGCGCCGCCCACGGCCACAGTCTGCACATACTTGTCACCGCTCTGTACCCAGCTGCCAGCGTTCAGCAGCACCGTGCTGCCCACGCTTTTAACAGCGCCTTCCTCTCTGCTCATGAAATACGCCGCGTCATGCCCCTGCAACGTGTCAGCGTCAATGTCAGTGCCTCCACCAGACGGCGCAGTTGTAAACACCGTCAGCAGCGTACCAGTCAGTACAGCCAGCACATTGCTGTTAATCTTCCACGCACCACCAGGCAGCGTCTCACCAGTAGGCAGCAGCGTAGACACCTGAACACCGTCCACGGTACAGGTATCGCCCTGCGCCCAATCGCTTGTAGCTACGAAACGAATGACAGACGCACTCGGCGTACTACGAGTAATCGCGTGAACAGTTCCGCTCTTTATCTCTGTAGCCAGCTGCACCGCAGCGTCACGGTTCTTACCCATGTTGGCATCAATGCTCTGGATATTCTGTGCTTCAACAGTCAGCGGGTTGAAAATATCGCTACCCTCATACTGCTTGTACCCATAATTAGTCGTAGTTTTCATTCTTAGTTACCTCCACGATTTTTGTAGTCTCTTATCATTACATAAGCGACTTCATTGTTAGCCTTGGCAGTCAGAGTATACTTCAAGCCGTTGTCGTTATACTCCAACTGCGCTGTGTACGGGATTTGGTTCTGCTGGCAATAGTTGATAAGCTGATTGCAGCTTTCCAAACTTGCGCCAACGAACTCAATCTCGTTAACGGTTGTCAGCCATTCATCGACATACATATCCTATCCTCCTTATGCCTGAGCAAAGATATTCTTACCGTTGTTAACCAACTGCGTACAGGTGGCATTGTAAGAGATAACCTTGTTAACAGTTCTCTGTGCCGTGCCGATACCGGTAATGGTAATGGCTTCCGTCATGTGCAGGCTGGACAGATAGTCAATCATATCCTGAATGCTTTCACGCTCGCCTGTAAACGGGTTCAGCACAGTAACGCTGATAAGCTGCTGACTAATCTGCTCAAGTAGCCACTCATTATTTTGTGCAATCTTCGTGTCAGTGTACGCCCTTCCACCGGCAATTTCGTTGTCCTGCCTCTTGAAGTTGCTGTCCATCTGGTTTTGGAAGCCCTGCAACGCACCTGTTACGTTGTCCACGAACTGGTTGTAGTCATTTGTCAGCTGCTGCAAAGCCTGATTGTACTGCTGCACACTCTTTGCAATTTCACCATCGGTGTATGCTTTGCTTGCAGCAAGCACCTGCTCTCCGTAGTCGTCCAGACGCTTGCCCATTTCGTTGATGTAGTCTCTCAGCTTACACAGCACCTCATAGTAGCTGAGACTTTCATCATACGTTAGGGGCAAGACTTTCTGCGACCACGGCCAATATTTGGGGTTGTAATCAGCCATAGTACCTCCTTACCATAGACCCATGAAAAGGTCATTCAACTCGCTTACCACCATGTTGTCAATATTCAAAAACGTCTGTCGATATTCTTTCAACAGACGGGAATACGAACTCCCGGCAGTTTTGCCCTGTATCGTTTCCTCAAACTGTCCGCTATTCGAGGATTGACTATTGCTATTGTTATCGGACACGTCAGCGTTAGTCAGATATTCACCGGATAGCACAGAAGACAACCCGTTCTGAGGTGTGTCACTGAACATATTCTGAGCCTGAGACGAACCGCTGCTCTGTCCCTGCCCACTATTTGTGCCGAATCGCTTGTAGTCCACGTCATACAATGGATTGAACTGCAATCGTGCACTTTCATAAAGCTGATTGTACTTCGGCATAATGAGATTGAGACGAGAATTTAGCCGCAGTTTCCACAGCCCAACAGTTTCCTCACCAATCTCTCTTGTGTAGTATGCACGGAGTATCTGTTTTTCGAGCGTTAGCCGGTAACTTTCATCGAAGATAGGAAAATCGAAGTTAAACACCTTTGGAGCCGCTCTAGTGATGATATCTTCGATAGCACCTTCACCCAAACTTTCGATAAGCCCGGCAGCGTTTTCGCAGATAAAGCGAACTTCGGTTGTGTATTTACTCATTTTCCTTTACCTCCGGTTCCTGCTCGTCGGCATCAGTTACGTCTTCCAGTTCGTCAAGCTCACGATAGTCATCGCGGTATTCGCACCACACGTTTAGGCCAAACATTTTGTTGATTTTCTCACAAGCGTTTTGCCGAGCGTTCAAGCGAGAATACCGGGAAGCAATTACGCCGCCCATGTTGCGGGAGACTTCATCCGTAATGAGCCGTTCCTTCTTCTGCACGTTGATATTGGATATGCCCAAATAGGTGAGAGCTTCGTTCCAAATCTGCGTCTTCAACTGATAGATTCTGTCAGCCACATACGGGGCTTCCGTGGAGAGAACAGTGAAGTTCGCATCATTCAGGCCGTTATCACCGAAGATAACGGGGCTGTTTCCGTCAAATTCTTTGTACAAATTCTTCATGGTTAGACGCTGTGTCTCTGCGCATTTAATGAGTACAGGGGTTTTCTGCGCATTGGCGTTTACGTCAATCACCCGGTCGAGGTTGTACAAACGCTTTGCGAAAACTTCAACGTCCAGAGAAGAAGGTGTGCGAAGGTAGTTGTTGTAAATGATAACGCTGTCATCTAGGGTGAGGTTTTTCTGATAGTTGTTGTACGGGGAATAAGCGCGGGACGCGACCGGGTATCCATATACATCGAAGCCGCCCTGAACAGCATTGGTGAGAGCAAGATAGCCCATTACCTCGTCTTCAAAGAACACAGATTGACCGTACTTGAACAAGGTCAGTTCAAGAAAACGAGGGTCAATCGTGTCAGGAAGCCCTGTCCAATCGAACATAGCGATTGAGAGTTCTATAAGGCGGTTATAGTATTGGATGTAGGTAGCGTTGTTCATCACAGCGCTTTCCCAAAAATTTGTTTTACGTCTTGCCATGTTGTCCTCCTTATGTCGGACTATTGTCGAGGGAATAGTTACAGACATTTTCTGGGTGTTTCCAGAAAGTTACACCGTGGTCAAAAATTGAACAAATAAGTTTTTCATCCTGACAAGGAATAGAACCGCCAATTTTACAACCAACTGTCTGTACATAATTCCATTGAGGGCGAGAGGAAATGTTTGGTGTTTTCAAACGCCGAGTAGCGTACCCGTATCTGCTGAAATAATCGTCAATCATATCAACATATTCAGGTCGAATCATTTTCTGCTGGTGGCAAATGCTGAACCACCCGGCGTTAAACATAGCGTCAGAACCGCCGGAAACACGGGAAGCGCCCATGTGCATGGCATTGTTTAGCATCATTTGTGCAACTATCGCTTGGCTATTTGACAAAACAGGCGGTATACCTGGGGTTGGCGCTGTGCCCTCTGCAACGCCTATCGGAGACGTGTACTCTGGTGGCCTAACCATTAAAGAGGTGTTTGCAAGCTGCGGGGAGCTACCAGCACCTACGTTTATTGGCGGCGTAGCGGCTGTGAAGTGACCGGGTGTTCCGGGCGTGCCAGCTATTCCAGCCGTAAGGCCAATCAACGCAACACTTGTGATTAGCTGCGCTGATTTATTCAGGAAGTCTCCAACGCCCCACGGGCAAACTGGGAAGTTATTTAGAGTTATACGCTCGTCAGGGTTAGGGTTTGTGTTGCCTTTGTAATTCTTTGGCATGAATACAAAGGTAGGATTAGCAGAGGTGTCCACAAACCCATGGAAAACTATGGTGTTAGGAAGCTGTGCATCAGGTGTGAACAGCTCATAAGCGTATTCTTTTACAGTACCTTGAAGGTTAGTAACCTCAAGATATGTATAAGGGTATGTCATCAGTTTATTGTTTTTTGGAGCGCTTCCATCTGTTCTTTTTAGAGTTGCAACCTTCGGAATCCAAAAATTGTTTGAATAGTATGTGTTCGAAGGTGCTGACGTTTTCGTGGCCACCATTCCAGCCGGCATCATAAAACAGTTCAAAATGATGTTACTTCTGTTGAGTAAATCAATTTTGTTCCAATACTCTGCCAGTTGAGTGATGCCCTCGGCTGTCGCTGGAAAAGTTTTGAATTCAGCCTGCGAATACAAACGCCCGTAAAAACCGCCGGGGTTCGTTAAGCCTGATTCGTCTACCGCCGTGGCTACTACAATCAGCCAATCTCTGAACGCTGGGTAGGTGTCTGTCCCTGCTTTAATTGGCTCAAGTCCGCTTCCTATGTATTCACCGGTCGGGAGGTTTTCTCCCACTATGTTGTCGCCTATAGCATCTGTTTCGCTGTGTTCGCGTTCAACAAAGCACTGCTGTAATTCCATTTCAGTCATCCACGTCTGAATCACATCAATGGTATAGCTAATCTCACTGGTGATATTGTTAACATAGGTGACTTCATCAATGAAAGCATAGAACCATTTGTTGCCAAACGAGCTATTCTGAAACGCAATGTAGTTGCAGTCATACAGGTCTTCAACCTTGTACTGAACACGCACCCTTCCACGCTTTGCCCTCTGGTAACTCATGTTGTCCACACGGTACTTAGCTTTTGTGAGGAAATAGGCGTGCTGCCCTTCCTTATTAGGCCAGTAAAGAGTGTGTTCATAGTCAGGGTCACAGGGGCAACCGCTTATGATATACAGTTTTCCGTCAGGAAATACCTTCATATCTTTTCCTCCTTGGAGAGGGAGAGGGCGTGAACCCTCTCCCTGTTAAGTTACACTTTTGTGAAAACCACAGTAGCGCCAACCGTGGCGGCACTGTAATCAAACACAGCAGCCGTGGTATAGGTGTTACCAGCCATCTCAATGCTAAGCTTCTGGTCGGTGGCATTAGCGGGATAAATGATAGCACCATAGGGGTGTACAGCGATGCTCTGCTTTACGCAATCCTCAGTCTGCACAAACTTGTAAGCGTAATTGTTGATTGCCGCGTTGTCAAACTGAGGAACCATAGTGACGACAGTAGCTTCCTCAGACAGAGACACGTCAGTAATCTCACATGTGATGGAAGCGGGAGCCGAGATAGTAACAGCGTCATCAACGAACACAACAGCGTTGGAGAAGGGAGAACTGGAAACAGTCTTCCACACGTTGTAGAAGTAGTTCCAATACTCGCCGGAAGCAACGTACTTCTCGGTCATCTTGGACTGGTTGTCATAGACCTGGAACCATTCGCGGTCAGCGATAACAGCCTTTACGTTTGCCATCAGAGCCAGTTCGCCGGTAGTAACAGCTTCCAGCTGGTCGCTGGCATCAACGATGACGGAGAACCGGTCATTGTCGAAGGTAGTCCAATCGTCAACCAGAATGAGATGGCCAGTGAAGGTCGCTCTATCCATGTTGAACGCAGCAGCCAGAACGTCAACGTCATAGGCCGCGTTGAACTCGCTGTCCATGAAAATAAACTGGTCATCGCGGGGAGTGGTGGTATGAACACCGGAGTTGTTGTACTCAGTGCTCATAAAGGTCAGCTTGTTGCTCATGCCGCGGAACGCCTTGGCAGCGTTCTTCATGTCGGCAGCGTCAAACGCCTTGGGATAAATCTTACCGTGAGAGATAGCCTTGATAAGCAGGTACTTGAACAGCAGATACTCGTCGTACTCGGCGGCGGTGAACACGCTGTCCACGATACGAGCAATCAGGTCGGTCACGCCCTCGGCAGACATGAAAGCCATGCGCAGGTCTTCGTCCTGAATGGTGATGGGGTACTGTACGCGATAGTTCATCGCGTGGAAAGCGGTGCGCACATCGGGCAGAGAGCGCTTCAGTTCGCGGCTCTCCGCCTTCTCAGCAGAGAACTCACGAGCCTTGCAGATGTTGACGAACACTTCCTCAACAGTCTCGCCAAATTCCAGATAGCCCTTTTTCAACTGAGAATAGGCGTTGTTGAAGACCGCACTTTTGATACGCACCAGAGCGATACGGTTAACCAGAGAAGAAAGGAACTGGTTAGCCAGAGCGGGATAGCCATACAGCGCCTCGCCCACCTTGGGAATGTCCGTTGCCTTGGCAACAGCAGGAACAGTGTCCTGATACTCTGCGCTGGCGTTGGCACGAATGGTATTCAGAATATCAATCGTGCTGGCGTTCAGCGTAGAAACCGCAATACGTTTTGCCATTGTTAATTTCCTCCTTGTTCAAAAAGTTTGTCAAATGTGAGCTTTTCAGCCGGGTCAGGCTGCGGCTCCGGGTCAGGGTCAGCGGGCTTCTCAGGATTGAAAAATCTTTCCTTGTACCTTGCCCGCCACTCTGCATCATTCTGCTCGTACTTCTGCTTCCAATTTTCGTTGTCAGGAGAAGACAGAGAATTCAGGGTGTCGTGGATATCTTCCACGAAGGAAAGGGCTTCATCAGAAGTGTCCTCACCAATGCGGGCACGCACAGCCGCCATGATTTCATCAATTTTCTTAACTGCCATGAGTGTCCTCCTTCAAGAATAGTTTGTACCACGTTTGCTTGCCAGCTATGCCATCGACTAAAATCCTACGGGACTTCTGGAAGTCTTTAACTGCCTGTTCCGTATTGGCTCCGAACTGACCGTCAGCTTTGGTGCGACCACAAGAGAACCCGTTGCCGATAAGCATTTTCTGCAAAATCAGCACATCCGGGCCTGTTGCCCCTCGTGCAATCTCTGCCACGTTGATACCGTACACAGCTTCCTCCTTCGGGTCACTATCCGGCACAATGCCATGTGCAATATAGTCGAACGGGAAATTCTTTCCCGGACAAGCCGTTGCGTTTACATCAGAATGCCTTTGAATTAGCTTTATGGTTTTGTACTGAGCGGTCAAGCTCTTTACAAGTGCTCGGCCAGCTTCTTCCTGTGCGTTCTGCATCACTTCATTTTCGAAGTTACCTTCGAAGCAAATGCCAATGCTGTCGTAGTTGTAACCACCGGCGTGAGCGCCTATGCAGTCGATGGGTCGGCCACGGTAAATGTCACCATCTTTTGTGATAAAGAAGTGATACCCGATGCCTACCCAGCCACGAGCTTTGTGCCAGCTGTGTACCTGAACAGCAGAACAATGTGAAGCTGCTGCGTGGTGCAGGATGATGCGATAAATGGGTTGCGTTCGTTTAGAGAGTGCTCCGTTCCATACGTAGCTGGGTTCAATGATTTTCATTTTACAGCTCTCCCTTGTCCAGTTTGTCTACCAGCTTCTGCATCACGATGGTGTTGTTGTTCAAAGCTTCGGACAGTTCGTGCGTCTCAGCCTTGTGCGCTTCCTGCATCTTGTTGATGTACCAAAAGCAAATCAAACAGACGACAATGGGGAAGCCCACAGAGGTGATTAGGGTGGTGATAGTGTTAGCGTCCATAGCAATCTCCTTTCCGAAATTTTCTATAATAAATATATCATAAAACTTGACATTTGTCAAGAGGTGTGGTAAAATTTAGTGGGAGGGAATTTTATGAAACCTCAATATTATGACGGAACTAAACTGTTGTCCCTAATGGACATCAATGGAAACAAGCCAGAAATTTACATTTGCACCACCAACAGAACGGGTGGTAAAACCACATACTTTGGCAGGCTTTGTGTGAATAGGTGGAAGGATAAGCACGAAAAATTCGCACTGCTGTACCGGTATAAGTATGAGATGGATGATTGTGCGGAAAAATTCTTTAAGGATATTAGAACGCTGTTCTTTCCTGATATGGAAATGACGAGTAAATCTAAAGCCGGAGGAATTTTCCATGAACTGTATCTTGACGGCGAGGGATGCGGGTATGCACTTGCGCTGAACAGCGCTGACCAGATTAAAAAGTACAGCCACATCTTTAGTGACGTTAAACGCATACTATTTGACGAGTTCCAGAGTGAAACAAACCACTATTGCCCTGACGAGATACGAAAGTTCCTGTCTGTGCACACCAGTATTGCCAGAGGGCAGGGAGAACAGACAAGGTATGTGCCCGTGTTTATGCTGAGCAACCCGGTGAGTATAATCAATCCGTATTATACGGAAATGGGCATTTCGTCAAGGCTGCGGGATGATACTAAGTTCCTTCGCGGCGTTGGATTCGTAATGGAACAAGGCTATGTTGATAGCGCAAGCCGTGCACAGAAGGAAAGTGGATTCAATCAGGCTTTTGCTAAGAATGAGTACATGGCTTACTCAAGTGAATGCGTGTATCTGAATGATAACAAGGCATTCATTGAAAAGCCTAAAGGCGCTGGCGAGTATCTTGCAACTATTAGGTATAAGAATACCGACTATGCTGTTAGACAGTATGCGGAAGCTGGCGTGATTTACTGTGATGATAGACCGGACAGCTCATATCCGAGTAGAATCACAGTAACCACGGAAGACCACGACATCAACTATGTTATGCTGAAAAGGAACAGCTGGTTCCTCGATAGCATGAGGTACTATTTTGAGAAGGGTTGCTTTAGGTTTAAGGATTTGAAGTGCAAGGAAGCAATCCTCAAAGCGTTATCTTATTGACGCTATCTGCTGTTGTCAACTACATTGTGTACACCGGGAAGCACGGGTGGAATAGACCGCCGGTTGTGCAGTCGGACAGCTTACCGCTTTGTAGTATCAACAGTTACAGATAGAGAAAGACCGATAGGTTATCCTATCGGTCTTTCATTTTACTTTCCACCTTTTAGTGCGTTGCCCCTCTCAATATCTGCTGGCAAGATGTTTATTCTGTAAGCTAACCCGCTGTTAGCTACACAGTCAGGCTCAGGGCATTTGAAGCAGTCATCGGAGAAGGGGCAAACACCTGTGAGATATTTTTTATGCATACTCTCGTCCGGGGATATTCGTTTGGGCATGATTTATTCCACTTCCTGTAACCAGAATTCGCGGCGACACTCGGCGCAATTCTTGTGAAAGTCTGAGCACCCTCCTCCATCATGCCTATGTGAGCGAAAAATTGGTGCTGGGCATACCTCCAACAGGCCGTTAAGGTCTATCTCTGCTTCAGGGTATTGTTCCAGAAATACGTCCTGTCGTGTTTTAGCGGGGTGCTGCTCTGCCCATACTTTAACTGTATTTACTTGTTGTTCAGGGGCAAAACTACTTCGCGCACGAAAAATGCACCCATCATCCAGCCACGCTGGGCACAAGAGACAAGAACCGCATGTGTTGCACATTCTCTCTTTTTCTTTAATGAAATTAACGGCGTCCATCATTCTACCTCCTTATATTGTAGAGCTTCAAATCTACTGCGGTCTTTCTTGTTCATCCACTTCTGCCACTGCCCACACTCAGAACAGTATAATCCAACAGCGGTTTGGCCGTTGATAAACGTATTGGGCATCATGTGGAATTTTGTTCCTCCACAGACACATACACGCTTGTCAAAGGGAATAGATTTCATCACTTGTCCTCCTTTTCCTGCTTTTCAAAATAACACTTTCCAGTGCAATTATGCAAATCTTCACAGCCATAACAAGCACAATCATAACAAGAAAAATAATACTCACTCTCATAAGGGTCAAGTTTCTCCATCATTTTAGGAACTCTGCAACCTTTACACATATCACAAGGCGTGTTAGCCATATCCATTACATTTTCTCCTTTACCATACACATTATCGCATCAATTGTTGAAATTGCCCCTTTGTAACACGATTGGCAATCAAGTGTACAGTTGAACCCGCAAAATCGCTCGTCACCAAATGTCGTGATTATATCAAGTGTATCTTTACACCTCTCAAGCTGTTGTAATAGTTCTTGTTTATCGGTTTCATTCATTCTATCACCTCATTTTATAATCTGTATCTACCAGCAACACGCCGCCGGGTATACGCTTTGGTAGTAATTTTCCGGGAACACTAAGACCTATTGTAAAGTCTTCAATCGTTCGCCTAATTGGTTTTGTGTACTCTTTGTCCTCATACAGGAATTGCTTTTCGGGGTCTGTCATTTCTTCTTTTTCCTCTTCATTCCACCCTTCAATAGATTTGAGAAATAACTTCTTGCAGCTTTCAGGCATACCGGCACAACGAATGTTATAATATGGCTTTTCAATTGGCTCACAATCTTCATGGGTAACGTGTTCTATATACGTCTTTTGTCGGACAAACCACCCAGTGTCCCAACAGCTTTCCAATTTCCAACAACAGAAATTTTTGGGGTGTACAGTGATACCTTTTATTTCTTCTGGAGGTAAATCACAGTGAATACTGTCGGTGTCAGCGTAAATGAAGCCGGGCTTGTCTGCTCCATAGTAATTGGCTTGGGCTGCACGAATGGTAAAGTTGCGGGCGTATGAGGTAATTGCAGACCCAACAGCGATAAAGCCGGGAAGCTTATCGTTTTCTGGTTGCGTATAAAATCCGAGAACACCATCTCCTTTATCGTATGCTACCTTGAAGCTGGAAGATGTGGACGAAGCCATCTTACCGTATAGATTGTTGAGGAATAGCTTTGCAAGTTCTCGCTGTGCTCCTTTTGAGCGTAGTTTAATTTCCTTGTACTTGTTGATGTAGTCATCAAATATTCCGAACGCTGCGTTGAAGTAACACCCATCAAGGATTTCAAAGTCTACCAGTTCATAGTGCTCTTTGAAAAGTTTGAAGTCTGTCATGGTCATTGTGAGTGTAACGGTGGTCGGCACAACTTCGTGATTGAGATTGATTATTTCCTTGCAGTATTCTCCGGTTTCTTCGTTAAGTACATCGCTCGTCTCAAGCATTTCAGTTGCTCGATATCGGAAGGTGTTTTTTATTTGAATGAAAGGTAATTTGTTTGGTCTGATATAAAAGCGTGTGGTGAAGCGAACAAAGTAATACTTACCCATCTCCATAGCTTCTACTGGTATATAATCGCCTTTCCAAAACGTTGGCTCTTTAAACGGATACCAGTTTCCGCTTTCGCTGCTCATCATTGATGGATATAAACTGTTTACATCTGCCGTGGTGCCGTTATGTTTTATCTGCTTCTCTTTTCCCTTCACAAGGTAGCACCAACCGCCGTGATAAGAATGCTTGATGTAGTCTCCTGCTGTCGGTGAGCCGTATAGCTCTTTGTCGATTGGAATTTCGTATAGGTTTGGAAACATTCCCTTATAGGTTTTTGTTCCTACGGACTTCTTATATTCTGAAAGGCAGCAGCTTCCTATGGTCAACTTGTCGTGCCCTTCTGCGAACATAATTTCAAGTGCTTCTTTGACTACGAGAACGTCATTTGCTATGTACTGCTGTTCTTCTGGTGTGATGGGACACCCGGCATAACGTAGACCGGTGTATTCCATGTCAAGTTTCTTATGTTTTGTGCCAAAGCTTTCACCTATTCGTTTTACGCTAAAGGGTAGAAGTTTAAGACTATCTCTTATTTCTATGATGTGGTCATGTGTTTTGATAATAATGCGATACCATTGACCCATGGCTGATATTGCATAGGCTATTTCTCCGTTGCGCATATCTTTTGCTTGGTGCATTTTAACTGAATCATCCGCAAGCTTCTCAGTTGATTGAGTAAATTTACGGTCAAGCAATAGATATGAAAGCCAGAAAGAACCATCGAACTTTAGGTTGTGATAGTAGCATAGAATGTTACAATCAAGGGAGACAAAGTATTCAAATTGCTCGTGAATGCTATGGAAGATTTGTACATCTTCGGTGCCTATTTCTACACAAGCAGACGCCCAAACCTCCGTATTCACTTGTCCTTTGTATACTGTTGTTTCAAAGTCTCCTACAAATACTCGGTTAGTGCGTTTCTTCATAGTGTTTATGCTGGCATGAAGCTTTCGATTTGCTGCTCAAGGTCTATGCTCTCATGCGTGGAGAGATTTCTGCCTAATAATATTTGAGCAAATCCGGCAAGTTCGCCTTGCATATAGTTGAAGTCTGTCCGGTCGCCAGAACCGCCGTACAAGATTTGAGTAGCAAGCGTGTTTGCCATCTCTGCATTTGCTTCAAGCCGTGCAGCTACTGTTTGCGCACCTTCTTGAGAAATAGCCATGTCGAGCATAGCTTTCAGTTTGTTCTTATCTCGTGTCTTTACTTTGGTGAACGCGCTGTTCTCGTATGTCTCGCCTTTGGTGTTAGGGTTTACCCATTCCGTGAGGGGCTGCCATTCATCAATTTTGCGCTGAATCTCTGTTAGGACTTTGCCTAAATCGGTGGGCAAGCCTTGAGTGGTTTCTGGCTCTGTGATTAGTGCTCTCCTGCGTCTTGTTTCTGCTGCTTTTCGCGCTGCTATGCTACGCTCTTGTGCGCGGCGTTCTACGCCTGTAATTGCGTGGGGAGTTGGCGTAGATTGGTCAATGTAATACGCTGCTTCGTACAAGTTTGCGCCGGGCGTAGGCGTGTAACCTTTTGGAAACATGTACCCACGCTTTTGCAGCGCCTTTATTTGACGGCGTAATTTTGCAGCTTCGTCACGTTTTGCCATCACATAGTCCTCCTTGTTGATAAGAAAGGGAGCCTAATCTCTTAGGCTCCCTTTTCTGTTGGTCTTGGTGTATCAGAAATACTTGTCCATGCTGGTGTCACGGTAAGCTTCCTTGCTCATAGTGAAGTTGGACACCCACAGAACAGGGACAGCCTTGACCTCGCCGGTCACAACATCGGTATAGGTTTCCTTGGAGATGTTGCACTCGCCCTGCATGAGGTCAATGTTGGCGGGGCACTCAGGTGCGCCGCAAGCTTCGCGGAACTTGACCTTCATCGGCTTCTCGTCGCCGGGCAAAGTAGCGAAATATGTCTTGAACTTCTTACCGTCATTGGCGGTGCGCTGCTTGGAAAATACTGTGATGGTGATAGGCTTGCTCATTTTCTGTTCTCCTTTTTGTTGTTTTTCTTGTTGAATGTCTTGATGGGGCAACGCTTATTGAGTACAGCCTGTATGCAGATTTCTCTTACAGGGCATTCGCGGCAAGCCTTACTCATGCTCCTTGACGGAACGGGCAGGCAGAATGTCCGCGTTGGCGATGAAGTCAGTCTCCTTCATGCCGTACAGGGTTTCCTTGACATCGGAAGTGACTACATGGACAGCCTTGACTTCATCGTTGTCGATGACGGCGGCGGCAGCCTTGAGCATGGCGGCGTTGTCCTTGTAGGTGCGGGGCAGGGTCACGGTGGTGTTGAAAGGTTCGCCCTGCTTGATATCCATGCACAGGACGTTAACCTCCGTAGTCTGAATGGTGCGAGTAATCATAGGGGTCTTAGCCATTTGTTTGTTCTCCTTTCGTTGTGTTGGTTTGATGATTTTTCGGGAACAGGAGAGTTGCACTCCTGCAAGGGACGGCCTTCCCGGTACGCCGGGCGATGAAGCCCGGCAAATGAGGGGAAATGAGATGACACACTACCGATTGGCAATTATATTGTGCCATATAATGTGGCATTCGTCAATAGGGAAATTGGAATTTTGGGAATTTGTAACCGAGCGTGAAAAATTTAACAATGTGCAAATTTTCACTTTTTGGCAGCGGCGGCTTCCTGTTCGTTGGCTAGAGCTGCAGCGTAAGTGGCTAACCGGTGAAAATCACAGCAAACTGCCCAGAACTCACATTCTCTGCCATCACACCGCTCAGGTGCGCACCCTTTGGGGCAAAATGAGTAACAATGGCTTGCTAAAGCGCGAAGCTGATTCGCTGTAAATCTGGTGCGATAAAGTTTAAGCATGGTTTATCCCTCACTTTGTAACAAGAATCTCAAGGACTTTCAGAGCGTCTGTACACTTGCTAACAGCTTCAAATGGACAGCCGTCGCATTTGCAACAATCACAATGTTGCCTTACTTCTAAATACAGTTCGCTTATGCTCATAGCTAAGACCTCCTTACTGCTTCGGATAATGCTGCGCGGAGTTCAGGGCGTGTGATTAGGCCGGGTACGGAGACAAGCCCGTCACAAGAATATGGCGTTTCGACCGGGAACGGGCACTCTGTGAAACGACCACATAGCCCACCTGTTTTGGCACAGTTATATTCGTTTTTGTACAGCTTTGGTTCGCAAAACGGGCAGTCGATGGGATTGCGCGGCATTTCATCCACCAAATAGCGCATTATAAACACCTCCTTTTCAGCTCCTTGTGCGCAATAAGCCATAAGTCGCGGTAGTAAATACAAAGTGTGTTCCATTGACAGCCTGTGCATGTCTTTCGGCTTGAGCAGAGGGCGTGAAGTGCTGAACGGGAACTATCGGTAAGCTCTTTCAGTTTGATAAGCTCCGGTACAGTGAAGCGGGTTACGTCTATCATTTTAGTTTTCTCCTTTGTTGTATTTGGCGTGTTGCCCGATGCGCCGGATTATTCCGGCGCGTTTTCGGCTTTGCCACGGGGCGGCAAAACGGTGGCGAGGTTGATAAAGGTCTGTTCGTCCATGCCGTACAAACGGGTTTCCGTGGTGTGGTTAACGATAGCGACAAGCTTGAGGGTTTCGGTTTCGTGCTGGGCGCGGAGTTCTGCGAGAACTTTGGCGTCTGCATAGTGAGTGCCGAGAACGTAGTCAATGTCGCGTACTTCTGCAGTTTCAACGTTCAGGGTGCGGACGGTGTAGGTGTGCAGGTCGATGGTGCGTGTAATCATGCGCTTCATTTTTGTTTTCTCCTTTGTTGTTTGAAATATTTGGGTTTTGCCCGATGCCCGCCTATTTTAGTAAATAGGCGGCACAATGAGATTTGCTATTACATTCGCGCAAATGAGATATCCTAATAGTGCGGCTATGAACAGTACATTTTGCCAAAAATTCCATTGTTTCATGTGAAACACCTCACATTTCCATGTCGTAGCTGTTGGAGTATGTTTCGACGTGGAGCATGAGAACGCCGGTGTCGGGGTGAGTGTACTCAAAGGCAGCGGTGAAAAAGTTGCTATTGTGCGAAAGTACGGTCAAACGTCTACCATTCATGCTATCACATTTGCGTTGACAATACTCCCACGCATGAAGCTTTGCGACGCTGTAAGACTTGTAAACGTCGTCAAGGGTCAGCGGGAAATAGGTGCGGTTATACTGATTGACATAGGAACGCGCCTTTTTGCCTGTGATATACATAGTTATTTCTCCTTTGTTGTTTGTATTTGGTTGCCCGATGCAAGCTGATTTACAGCTTGCTAATGAAGTCGTCAATGAAGTCTGCCGTGCCTGTGTTCTTGTCAATAGAATCCTGCGCCCATTTCGGAATACCGTCCTCTTCATCCTTGTAGCGCTCTTTTGTGTATTCCACGTCGTCGCGCAAAGCCGCGACTTTTTCGTTCAAAGTCTCCACGATAACGGCAAGAGCAGCATACTTGTACAGATTCTTTTTCATGATAATGTCTCCTTTAATATTGTAATTTGGTGTAACCCTATGCGGGGATATAATATCCCTGCATAGTGCGCGCATTTCGTCGTAATTCTCAACGACTCTACTTCCCTTTCCCGGTATCGCACATTTTATCCGGGTGGATAGGCGGATTGAGTACCGCCGGGGCTTTACCAAACAACAATTTAGAGTGGCTACCATATACACGGGACGCGCTCTTGTTTCACGTGAAACAGTCGTTGCGCGTTATCCCGTGTTACGGGTTACTATTGCCCAATATTCACTTGTAAAGGTACACGCCTTTTTACGGTGGCAACCATCCAGCTTTTCGCTGTCCTCTTGTGTTCTCCTCTTTACATTTACTATTATACCAGAATATCCGCAAATTACAAGCATCAATTTCTAATGATAGTGCGGATATCATTAGCGCTACTAATTTGCGATTTTTGGGGAAAATGGAAAAGGCCTTTCCGG
>OLFZ01001744.1_pt1 | contig 17238 bp, 20 predicted proteins | sample 1604861 | NCBI WGS metagenome assembly OLFZ01 (sample SAMEA3888895, study PRJEB22519) | human gut metagenome | biome: human gut; feature: human-associated habitat; material: faeces | place: Denmark | collected 2011 | reverse complement strand
ACTGTTATTCGGTTGAAATTGGAAAGTTTTCGCAAAGTATGTTACTTTGCGAAAATTTTTGTGCCATTTTTTGGATAGGAAAAAGGACGCCGAACGGCGTCCTTTTTACGTTATTTCCTTGAGAAAGCCTATCCCCTCCACGGCTCTGCGCTTGTAGTCCATAGACGAGTGGACGTACAGCCGAAGCGTGGTGCGGACATCGGCGTGACCCAGCAGTTCGCTGACGCTTTTCACGTCCACCCCGCGCTCCACGCAGCGTGTGGCGTAGCTGTGCCGCAGGCAATGAAAATTCCGATACCGTACACCGCAGCGCTCCAGCAGCGCCTTGTAGCGGTACTGCATCGCCCGCGGGTCGGGTACGATCTCCCCGCCGGTCAGCAGGTAGCTGTCCGGCTGCTTTGTCTCTGGCTTCAGCATCCGCAGCATTTCTTTCGGAATGGGTATCCAGCGTTCGGAATTTTCCGTTTTCGGCGGCTGCACCGTCAGGCACGTCCCGCCGCCTATCTGCGCGATGCGCTCCACCGTCCGCTGGATGTGCAGCAGTCCCGCGCCGACGTCCACGTCTTGCCATTGCAGGCCGCACAGCTCTCCCAGCCGCAACCCGGTGTAGGCTGTCAGCAGCACGCCAACTCCCGTCCTGTCTGGGCGGCGCAGGATGACCTGCCCCATCTGCTTCAGCTCCGGCTCGGTGAACACCTCCACGGCCTTCTGCCGCACCTTCGGCAGCGTCACATCCTCGCCGTAGCCCACACCGGCCATGCCCACGATCCGCAGCAGCAGACCGCCTACCTCCCGCACCAGCTTGGGCGAATAGTCCTCCTGTAACTGCTGGATGTAGTCGTTGATCTCCGCCGCCGTCACCTCCGCCGCCACGCGCGCTCCCAGCGCCGGCAGGATGTGGCATTGGATGTTGCGGCGGTAGCACGCCAGCGTGGATGGCTTTACGCTCCCCTCCATGTCCTCCAGAAAGATAGCGGACAACCGTCCCACCGTGGCGTCCCTGCGGACGTATTTCCTGCGTTCTCCCATTTTTTCAAGCACCTTTCCGTCCCCCATAGGTGCCCTGACTTCATGCAAAAAGCGCCGGCAAATGCCGACGCTTCTCTCGTGTAAACGGGCGCGAAGCCCCCGTTCATGCAGCTCGGTTTCAGGCGTGTGCATTGTGACGCTTACCGGCGCGACCTGACTTATCTCCTGCCTCAGAGGAGCCTCACAGTGACCTGTTCGCGGGGACTTTGACCCACATTCCAACTTTCACCGAAACGCCGCAGCGTTTCAGACCGGTAAGCCTATTCACTTTTCGGGGACTACGGTTGCTATTATCATAGACGCTGTGCCGTTTTGCAAGAGGGTATTTGTTTCGCGGAAGGATACATTTTTGCGGCGTCGTTTGTTCGTTCCCGCAAAGCCGTATGGGAACTGCGTTCTTGTCTGTATTACATGACGTATTCTCATGCTTTTTTAGCGAAAGTTGAACGTTTATGTATTCCCGTTTTCCGCCACCCACGTCCGCACATAGTCCACGAACAGACGGGTGGAGTTGGAAAGTGCCTTCTTGTCCTTGACACCGATGCCGATGGTACGGTAGAAATGCAGGGGCGCATGGCAGACCTTGATGGGCGTGGGGCTGTGGCGCACCATCAGCTCCGGCAGCAGGCTGATGCCCAGGTCCTCCGACACCATAGCCAAGATAGTCCTGTCCTCCCGTGCGATGTACTTCACGTTGGGGCGGATGCCCATCTCGTCAAACGCCGCCATGATCTCGTAGTCGTCGCCCTCCTCCAGCTGGATGAAGGGTTCCTCCGCCAGCGCAGACACGGGGAACGGGTCACGGTCGGCGTAGGGGTGGTCGCAGGGGACGATGACCTGCAATTCGTCCCGATGCAGGGCGTAGGTCTGCAAGCGCTTCACCGACGGCAGCCGCAGGAAACCGCAGTCCACCGTGCCGTTGACGATCCAGCCCTCGATCTGGTCGTAGAAATCGCCGGTGACGACTTCAAACTCGATGTTGGGGTACACCTTCCCGAAGCTCTTGAGGATGCGGGGCAGCCACTGGGCAGATACGCTGGAGAACGTGGCGATCTTCACCAAGCCGCTGTCCATGTCCTTCAGCCCCTCTACCGTCTGCATGAGGGAATGGTGGGCGGCGCACAGCTTTTCGATCTTGGGCAGCACTGCCCGTCCGTCCGCCGTCAGCACCACGCCGCCGCGGTTGCGGCTCAACAGCTTCACGCCCAGCTCGTTTTCCAGCGAGTTGATGGCGTGGCTGATACCGGACTGGGTGAAGTTCATGGCCTCCGCCGCCTTGGAGAAGCTGCCGCAGGAGACCGTTTTCAGAAAGACCTGATATTTGGAAATACTCATGGCGCACCTCATTTCGAGGAGCATTATACTATACAAGTCCTCATGTTTTCAAGAACAAAGATGCGCTTCACAAACACTATTCGACCTGCTATGATGAAGTCACGGTTCAGCCAACCATACTTTTACTTTTCCATGAGGATCTACCTCAAAATAACACCGGCAGCGTGTGGGTAACGCCGCCGGTGTTGTTTTTATTCGTTCAGCTTCTGTTCCTCGTCGTGGATGAACATGATGAGGAAGCTGACGGTCAGCAGCCCGCAGGACAGCCAGATCGTCCCCGCGCCCCAGTGGAGGGTGGCTATGCTGCCGATACCCGCGCCCAGCGCGAACAGCAGCACCACGCCGAAATACGTCAGCGCCTGGTGGAGTATTTCCTTATCCCTCGTATGGAAGTAGGCGCACAGCGCCTCCGTTCCGCTGCGCATATTGCCAATGCACATGGTGCTGGCGTAGGCGTGGCCCCGCACCTTGCGGAAGGTCTGCACCTGCATGGCGCACACGAAGGACACCACGGCGTTGGCAGTGGTGTTCAGCGTTTCCGGCAGGAAGCCCACCGCCGCCAGCAGCACGATCTCCGCCAGAATGATAAGCTGCCGCCAGTGTACCTTCTCCATCCGCTTGAAGTGCCGGTGGACGCACTCCGCGATGTAGATACCCAGCAGGAACGCCAGCACGGGGACTAAGTATCGCAGCGCCTGTCCCCAGTCTCCCTCAAATAGATGCGTACTCAGCAGCACGATATTGCCGGTCTGGGCGTTGGCGAACACCTTGCCGCGGCAGCAGTAGGTATAGGCGTCCTGCAGGCCGCCGGATAGGATGATGAAAAAGGCCGTCAGCATGGAATCGGACATCTGCCCGTGATGCTTTTGCAGGAAAGTCATGTGCGATGCCGCCTCACTTTGCCACCGGTGCGTCCGGCCAGTAGATGACGTAGCACTCCTGCATCTCACCCATATAGAAGAAGATGTTTTCGCCCATCTCGATGTGCTCGCCGAATGTCAGATCAGGCACGAACAGCCGTCCGCTGGTGCGCTTGGGCCCCTTGATGGTAAAGCCCTCCGCTGTGGGGTGCTGCCGCAGCTCGTTGGCCGCTTCCTCCAGTCCGGGGAAGTGCAGCGTTCGTTCCAGCTCTGCCAGCTGTGTCGCGCCGTTGATATAGACCAGGTGATTTTCGTCCTTGAACCAGTTGATACGCATGATACGTCCTCCTTAGTGGTGATGGGGATAGTATAGCACGGCGCAAGGGTTTTGTCACTCAGAGAAACAGTCAACGGTAATGGCAGCATTGCAGTCTCTTGCTCATCATCCTATCCCAGCACCGCGCTCCGAAATCTCTTGTCACTCTATACATACAACTAACACACCTCATTTCTTCCTTGACTTCGCCGTTCGGCCTATATTATACTGTCACCAGAGCAATAACGCCGTTCGGCTTATTTTTGACCATGCTTGAAAAAAATAAGCCGTACGGAGAAATGAGGTCACTATGCGTATCTACGATGCCGCAGATTTTGGCGCGGCGATCCGTCAGCGCCGGAAATCACTGCATTACACGCAGGTCTATGTGGCGGAGGCCACAGGACTCAGCGTCAGCTTTATCTCTGATGTAGAACGGGGAAAACCCACTGCCGAGCTGGGCAAGGTACTCTCGCTTGCCAACCTGCTGGGGTTGGACTGCGAAATGAAAGCGCGGGGTGAGTAAATGACATATACCGTTATCATTGAAAAAAACGGCGTGTCTGTACCGGTAGGACATATAGCAAACAGTGGCTTCGCTTACGACAATGCTTATCTGGATGGCGAGGCCGCACGGCCGATTTCTGTCAGCTTACCGCTGCAGAAAGAAGCATTTTCGCCTCAGCGAACAAAGTGCTTCTTTGACGGTCTGCTGCCGGAAGGCTTCACCAGAAGAACAGTTGCACAGTGGATGCACGTCAGCGAGGATGATTATCTTTCTATTCTTGCAGGGCTGGGCAAAGAGTGCCTTGGTGCTATCCAGATCGTTGGCGAGCCGGACAATACCCCAGCACATTACCAAAAGTTAACTTTGCCGGAGGTTCAGGCTCTGGCAGCAGAGGGAGCTACTCAATCTGCCAAGTTGGTGACGGAGTCCCACCTGTCCCTTACCGGCGCCTCAGGCAAGGTGGGACTATACTATGACGCCGCCAACAATGCGTGGTATCAGCCCTTTGGCACCGCACCCAGTACGCATATCGTCAAGCAAAGTCATGTGCGTTTGAGCGGCATTGTGGTCAACGAGCTATTGTGCCTGCATACCGCGAAAAAATGTGGCATTGATGTGCCGGATTGCTTTATTCTGGACACCGGCGGCGTAGCGGATGAAAACATCCTGTTTGCTACCGCCCGCTATGACCGACCTTTCATCGCAGAGAGCCGTATGATCGACGGCCTGCCCCGTCCCCAGCGGCTTCATCAGGAGGACTTCGCACAGGCCCTGGGCATCCCTGCCGCAGAGAAATACGAGCCGACTGACGGTATGTATCTCAAGAATGCTTTTGCCCTTCTAAAGCATCGGTCGGCAAACCCATTGGAGGATCAGTTGAAGCTCTGGGATCTGACGGTATTCAACTTTCTTATCGGCAACACCGACAATCACCTCAAGAATCTCTCGCTCCTCTACGACGCCTCGCTTGCCTCCGTCCGGCTGGCTCCAGCCTACGATGTGATCAGTACCACCGTCTACTCCGGCAGCACCCGCGATCTTTCCATGCGTATCGGCGATGCCGTTACCGTTGACGATGTTTCCGAAAGCTCCTTCCGCATGGCCGCCCGTGAAGTCGGCATTGGTGAAAAGCTGGCAATAAAGCGTTTCTCCGCCATGGCACAGCAATTTGAATCGGCGCTTGCTTCCACGGCAGAGGAACTCACCGGAAAAGGTTTCACAAATGCCACACAGCTCCGTGAGCAAATTCTGCTGACCAGCGGATACCGTCATATAGACAAATAGGTTTTCGATAGTCATCTGCGGCCAACACATATTTTAACTCGTCTCAAGATATGAGAAGGCAGGGACGCAATTGCGTTCCTGCCTCTTTTTAGGTTATTCTATTACGCGGACGGCACAGCTTTTTTCGTAAATCATCATCATTCAGGAAACCTGCGCCGCCGCGCCATGTCGTGCAGCGGCTTTTGCTGCGCCTGACGGGATTTCTGACGGCGCAAGGTCTGCGTTTCCGCAGATGGGCAGGAAGCAGATGCTCTGCACCGCCTGCTGCTTATGCCGCAGGGAGACATGGACATAGGTTTGCAGCGTGATCCGCACGTCGCTGTGGCCCAGCATCTCGCTGACGCTTTTGACATCCACATTCTGCTCAATGCAGCGTGTGGCGTAGGTGTGCCGCAGGGCATGGAAATTTCGATACGGGACGCCCGCTCGTTTCAACAGCGACCTATATCGGTTCTGCATAGTACGCGGTTCCAGCGGATCGCCGGAGCTTGTCAGCAGGCAGAAACTGCCCGCGTTCTCGGGTCTGTGCGCTGCCAGCAGGGACAGGATATCGGTTGGCAGCGGTATTCTCCGCAGCGACGATTCGCTCTTGGGCGGCTGCACAATGAGTCTTGTGCAGCCTTTCTCATAGATCCGCTGTACCTCCCGCTCCACCCGCACAAAGCCCGCATGGAGGTCGATATCCGACCATCGCAGCGCACACAACTCTCCCAGACGAAGGCCGCTGTTCAGCGTCAGTAGAACGCCAAGACCGGTCAGGTCAGGCTCGTTTACGATATGATGCGCCAGCCGCAGGATCTCCGGCTCGGTGAATATCTCCACCTGCCGCTTCCTGTACGCCGGCAGTTCGGCATTCAGGCCCATGCAGAAGCACCCCCGCTTGGCCGCCATCCGCAGAATGGCTCGCAGCAGTACGCCAACATCCCGTGTACTTTTGGCCGACAGGCCCTGCTCCTGGAGCTTCCGGTAAAAATCCGCTACCCGCTGCTCCGTCAGCGCATACAGCGGCGCAGCGCACAGCTGCGGCTGGATATACTGCCGTACCACATACCGATACCGGCTGACGGTGGACTCCTTCAGCTTTCGCTCTCGCTCCGCGAAAAACAGATCCACGGCTTCCGGCAATGTCATGTTATTGCTGGGCGTGATCTCACGGGGCAGCTCCCGCAGACGCTGCCGCCGTTTTTCCCGACAGGCGCTGTAGGTGGCGGCGTAGACGTAGCCGTACTGCGCCCGTCCCTCCGGCGTCCGACCTCGGATATAGCGGCCCTCCCAGCGGCCATCTCCGCGCTTATAGATGTTCTCCCCTCTGCGTGCCATTTCGTACTCCTCCTGACGCGATTTTTGACGGCGAACACCCTTTTTATCATCCATCATCGCGGAAAGGCTCGGCGGATATACCTCCCGTTTCGGTCTTCAGCGACTGTTTTCGCCCTGACACCGATGCCATACTTGACTTCCCGCCCCGCAAATGCTATGGTTTTACCATAGCCGGTGGCGAAAAATGCTTTCCTGAATGATGATGATTTACGAAGGATGTCGCTCCATCTGGCTGAGTTTATTATGCCCAGGAGGGACATAAAAATGCCACAGGTCAACGGAGATAACCTGCTGCACCAGCAGATCGTCAAACGCACCATCGAGGCCCTGCAAGCGCAGGACGAGGCTTTTGCGATAGAATATGAAACCGCCAGCGACGCCGACCTCATCGCCTATGTACGTCAGTGCGTCGATGTGTCCTATACGCCCGCACCCTGCGAGGTCGTGGGTGGTGCGTACATCGCCCAGCGCTTCGGTAACTGGTCTGCGGCGCTGAAGGCCGCAGAGCTGCCTTCACAGTACAAGCCGCCGCGGGAGCATCACTATCCCCGCTACGAGCAGGAGTACCAGCAGCAGGAGGTGCAGCTCTTGCAGGAACGAAAAGCGAAACGGCAGGCCAAGGCCGATCTCGTCGCTCAACGCAAGAACCGCGACAAGGCCCGTGCCGCTGCCAACGCCGCGAAAAAGAATGAGAAAAAATGACGGGTGTATCGACTGATACACCCGTCATTTTTCGTTGTCACTTAGTGAGCAGACCGCCCACCAACACAAAGTAGTCCGGCGCTTTGCCATCCCTGCCCCACAGCATGGGCAGGTGGAAGTAGTGCTGCAAACAGCCCTCCACATCGCCGCCCAGCGCCTCGATGGAGTAGCGCAGCAACTCCGGTCTGCCGCAGGGATGTCCCTGTACCTTTTCGCATACCTCGCACTGGTCGCAGGTGCCCGCCAGCAGCATTTGGCTCCCCGGCGTTTCCCTCTCCCACCGCTGAAGCTCTTGCCGGTACAGACGCTTTTCCTGCTTCAACGCCGCCACCGCTTCATCCAACGGCTGCTCCGGCACATCCGCCTGTAAGATGCGGGCATACAGCCGTAGTCCCCTGTAGCTCCGCCAAATGGTCATGGGGTCAAAATCGAAGGGCGGGCACGTCCAGCGGGTATTGTAGCTGCCGCACTGCTGGCAGAAAGGCAAGAACTTTTCCACACGGACAAAGCGTGTCACGAATTCTTCTGCGCTTGTCTCCGCCGTCATTTCACGGACATGGTATTGGAACGGCATCTCAGACACCTCCTTGGCTCAATGCCACAGCACATGGCAGTGCTTCGTCGCGTCAAGGGTCTATTTCATTGCGCTCTCCGCGCCAGTGTCTGCGTATGCAGGAGGGCATCTATCAGCATCCGCCCGTCCTCGCGGTCATTCCACCAATATGGGCGGAGGAATAGCAGGGCGTCCTCCAGCCAAACGTAATCGTCCCTGGTCAGTGCATGGCTTTGGAGTCCTTCGCTAATCCGGGTATACGATTCTCTGACCTTTTCACTGGCGTGTTCCCGCACCAAATAGGCGTTGAGCAGACCAGTAATTACAGACACTTCTTCGTCGGTATAAAACATGACTTTCCTCCCTGTAGACAAACACACAGGTCAGAGTATAGCACATTCACTCTACATCTACAAGGGTCGTATCCAGCCTGCCTTACCCGTGCAGCGTTTATCGGAGGCTATCATCTCGCGTCATGGGCAGCGGAGATCTGTTTTGTGGTCAGTTCTGTCGGATGCAGCAGCACCAGCGACTTGTTCTGCCCCTCTGCGTAGGCCAACGCTCTATCCTCCGCACTGCTTGTGGCCGGTATGTCCGTATCGTAGACGCACAGCACCACATCGGCGAGGTCGATGATCTTCTTGTAGGCTTGGAGCTGCGCGTCCGGCGCGCCGACCTCGCACACGGCGGAAATGTAGGTGCATTTCTCCAACACATCAAAGTAACGCTCTCGCAAGTAAGGAGCCCACTTGGTAGCCCGCTCCTCGTGGGGTGTATAGCACAGCAGCATCAGATCGCGGTCAGTCGTCCGCAGACCGTTGACGATCTCAGCGGCGTACAGTCCCACACCGCAGTCACAGGCCACAAGGAACTGCGACACACCATTCTGGCGCAGCACCATGATCTGCTGCGCCAGTTCCATCTTCATTTTGCCGCAGGAATCATCTTCTTCATCGAAGCCCCACGGAAAGCGCATAGGATGCTGCCCGATGATGGCACAGCGTATCGGTTTGTCCATTTCCATCGTTCACCTTGTCTGCAACAATATATCTTTGTCTTATTAGGAAAGCATTTGATTGTTTTAGATTATACTATTGTCACCATATCGTGTCAAACGCTTTCTATTTCAGACAGAAAGTGGCGTGGAGAAACAGTATAATTTACCCATACCACGAAAGGCAAGGACATTCCGCATGAGTAAAACTGTTTCGTTCAAAAACAATGACCGCTTTATCCAAATCGGCATTGCCATCGTCACCCTCCGCAAGCTGCGTGGAATGTCGCAGGAAAAGCTGGCGGAGAAAGCTGGTATCAGCCGTTCACTGCTGAGCGTCATCGAAGCGCCCGGAACGGCACACAACTTCACGCTGGATGTGTTCTTCGATATTGCGGATGCACTGGAAGTTGATCCCGCAGACCTTATCAGCGCATCTATGATCCCTGACAAGATGCTGAAAGGCCGGAAGTCTTAAACATGAAAAATAGAGGGCAGAGGAAATCCTCTGCCCTCTATTCATCTGTGTACCACACCGGTCTTGTGGCTGTCTCGAAGCCGGTTCGACGAGAGATCGCCACACCGTTCGTGCCGGAGGCGCAATGCACCACCAACAGGCGTCCCAGCCAGTCGCGGCCAGCGGCGATGCCGACGTGTTCATCCTCCGGATAGAACAGCAGATCCCCCGGCTGCACCTCGTCCCACTCTATGTCCGCGCAGTTGGCGTGCTGTTCCATAGCCCCGCCGCCCTGCCCAATCACATATTCGCCGCCGCTGGCGTTGTAGAACGCCCAGTCCACAAAGCCGGAACAGTCCAAACCGTAGGGCTGCTCCATACCGGTAGTTTCGCTGCCCTCGGCTGTAACCTCCGTCAGCTCGCCCCACTGGTCATCCCAGCCCAGCACCAGCGATTTGCCGCCCCAAAAGTAGTCCACCTTGTCCACCAGTGCCAGCGCGTAAGTAACGACCATGCGCCGCTCCATAGAGAGATCGTCCAGCAGGCGCTCCCACACCTCCATGGCCTCGCCGGTGGGCTCCATGGTGTGACTGTCCGCGAGAACACCAGCCGGTGACAGCGCCGCCGCAACCGCGATTACCGGCAAGGCCAGCAGCAGGAATAACACCACACCGCCGCCCGCTGCGGCTATCGCCTTGATACCGGCGCGGACGACCTTGCCCACCACCTGCGCCATCTGCTCCAGCCGCTGTCCTGCTTTGCGGGCGGCGGCTTTCGTCTGCTGGAGCATCTGCCGCTGGGTGGCGCGCTGGGCGTGTTGCTTCGCCCGCTGTTGGGCGGCGGTCATGGTTGGTGCAGGCGGTTTTTGTGCCGGTTGGCGCGGCACTGTGGCAATACGTGGCGTCTCCGCCGCTGTGGTACTCTGCGCTGCGGCAGTCTGCTCCGTTGACCGCCACATATCCCGCTGCTGCACCTGCGCCGCCGTTGACTCCCGCCGCTGCCGCACCTTTTGGGCACGGTATTTGTGCAGGGCGTACTTCCGCTGAAGCTGCCGTGTGGCACGGAGGGTCAGACGGGCGGCGTCCGCCGTCTCCTGCTGTGCCTGCTCCGTGGCATACTCCACCGGCTGACGCTGGTGCTGGGTCTGCCGTTCCTGCTTCTGCTGGACGTAGTGCCGCTGCAAGATACGCACCGCCGTGCGGGGTATGGCGTTTTGCTGCCGCGTTTTCGGTTGCTCCATAGTGGCACGGGTCTTGACATTACGCATTTTGCTCCCCCGGCTTGGTGGTCATCAGGCGGTACAGCTCCGTGTCGCGGGGCAGCTCATTGATGAAAGGCACAAGGCAGGAGCCCACCTTGATCAGCCCGTGGCCTGCCGGGGCGTCGCTGACGTAATCCATCTGCGCGTCGCTGGCATCCAGCAGCTTGGCCAGCTCCGCACGGTCGGTAGGTGCCTGGTTCAGCAGTACCAAGAACTCGCTGTTGGCGAACATCAGCCGCGCCGTGTCGGATAGCAGGCACTCCTCCACGTTCTGCGTAATGCCGGTGAGGGTGGCGTAGTATTTACGGAACCGCTTCCAGCATTTATACAGGAACTCGCTGGAATAGTTGTTGATGGCACTCTTACCTCCCACACCGGGGCTGGCAAAAAACAGATAGATCTCGTCAATATAGACGTGGGTATACCTCCCCTGCTGCCGGTTGCGAATGACGCGGTTGAGGATGCTGTCCAGCATCACCAGCAGGCCGATGGGCTTGAGGTTTTCGCCCAAGTCCTGAATGTCGTAGCAGATGATACGGTTGCGGGTGTCGATATTGGTCTGATGGGCAAACACGTTTAGGCTGCCAGTAGTGAACAGCTCCAGTGCCAGCGCAATTTCATGGGCAACAGGCTCCTTCTGCCGCATAAGGTCGTCATAGAGGTCTTTCAGCGTGGGCGGTTCGCCCTCGTATTTGCGGATGTACTTGCGGTAGATGTTGGCAGTGCAGCGGTCGATGATGGATTTCTCCTTTGCGCCGATCTCGCCCGCGCCCATGAGCTGTTCACACAGGCTCATGATGAACTCGCTTTTCAGCACCAGCGGATTGCGCCCGTCGCCGTACTCCTTGGAAATGTCCAGCGCGTTGACATAGCTGCCGTTGGAGGCGGAGATGGTAATCACCTCGCCGCCCAGGGCGCGGATCAGCGGGCCATACTCCCGCTCGGGGTCTACCACAATAATATCGTGGTTGGTATTCAGCCCCACGAAGCCGATCTCCTGCTTGGCCATCATGGACTTACCGCTGCCGGACACGCCCATATAAAGGCCGTGTCCGTTGAGCATCGCGTCGCGGTTGCAGATGATAAGGTTGCGGGACACGGCATTGACGCCGTAGTACAGGCCGCCGGTGTCCATGATCTCCTGCGTCTTGAAGGGCAGCAGCACGGCGGTGCTCTCCGTGGTCAGCGTCCGCATGGCGTCAATACGCCGCAGGCCGTAGGGCAGCACCGTATTCAGCGCGTCCTCCTGCTGGTGCTTCATAGTGGCAAACTGGCAGCCGTGGGAACGGCCAATGGCGGACAGAGCCTCCGTGTCCTGCTCCAACTGTTCCTCATTGTCGGCAAGGTGGGTCAGCGTCACCAGCGCGTACATCATCCGCTGGTCGCGGGCGGTGAGGTCGTCTAAGAACTCCCGTGTCTCCTTCCGCATTTGCTCCAGATCGTAGGGGATGTTGGCGGAGAAATTGTTGTGGTGGTTCTGCCGCTGCTGCCAGCGGGTGATGTCGCTCTCCACCGCCATAATGCGCCGGTGCATCTCCGACACAGCCTCGTCGGTAGCCACCGGCACGATGTCGATGGACAGCATCATGTTCCGGGGGTAGTCCATCAGCTCGGTGATCATGGTGTCCTTGATGAAGCTGGCGTACTCCCGCAGGAACAGGGTTCGGCCCACGCGCTCGTCCACGGCGTAGTGGTCGTGGAAGAATTGCAGCGTCTCCGGCGCGATGGCGTCGCGGAAGTCGTGGCCGCGCCGCTGGGCGGTTTGCAGGTCGAAGGCGAAGGCAGATTCCTGCCCTACGCGGAAGAAGTCATGGAACAGGCGCAGACGCTCGTTGAGGGCGATTTCCCGTATGCCGGAATCCATACGACCGAGGCCAGCGGTCAGGTCAGTTCCCACGCGGGCGAAGAAGGTGCGAGCCTCCTCGATGCTGCGCTTGGCCACGGACACGGTGATGTACTTCTCCTGCACCAGATTGTTGCTGCCGCTGGCCTTGTCCAGCAGAATGTCGTTGTATTCGCGGCGCATATAGTCGCGGCCATCCTGCCGGTAGGCCATCAGGAGGTTTCGGCTGAACTCCTGCCGGTTGAGCTGGCGGTTCACCAGCGTCAGCTTGATGCCCGCGTCGATAGGCAGGCTGTTGAGGATGCCGCAGTAGCCCAAGAACAGTTCCATTTGCTTTTCCGGCGAGGCCACGGCATAATTGATGTCAAAAAAGCGCCAGGTCTTGGAAAACCTGCCGCTTACCTGAAAAACGCCGTCCTTATAGATGCGCTTGATGGGAATGGACTGCTGCACGCTGCGGGGGATGCGGAAAGCGTCCCGTTCTGTGCTGCGGCCCTTGAATAGTTTTCTCACTTCTTGTCCTCCTTTTCCCAAAGGTCGTATAGGTAATTCTCGCTGTGCCACAGCCGGCGACCGGCCAGCAGAAAATTGGTCTTGCACCACGCCCACAGGAATTGCTCCAGCGTCAGGCCGTTGTAGTGGAAGAAGCCAGCCGCCGCCATAGGTGCAGCACCCACGACGCACAGCCAGCCCAGCGTCTCGCGGTCTAATACGCCCCGCAGGGCGAAGTACAGCCCCACCGCCGTACCCACGGCCAGCAGCGAACAAATGAGCTGCCGCGCTGTCAGACCGAAGTAGACAGTCTCCTTGTAGCTGCGTATCTCTTTGTTGATTTTGATTTCCATGTGTTTTCTCCTTTTGGGCAAAAGAAAAGCACCGGAACCCGGTGCTTTTCTTCGATGTTACCCTAATGCATAAGATATTGTCAGAGTGCAAACTCATATAAAAGGAACTTCATCGGTATTCCGATGTCCACATATGTGATTTCGACAGTATCTACATAGGCAAATCCAAACGACATATACATTTTCTGTGGAATATCATTTCCCTCTATGCAGTCAAGGCGAATGGATTTCAGCCCTCTTTCTCTTGCGGTATCGATTGCGTGCTGCACCAATTGCTTGGAATACCCGCGACCGCCATATTCGGGAAGCACTCGCAGAGCATGGAGAACGACCATCTCTTTGTCTTGCGCATCTGTCAGCCATCGAACTGTGTGGTAAGCCTCGTCGCAGTCATGATTCATGATATACGCGGCAACGATTTGGCCATCTTCTATGCCGATAAACTGATCCTTCTCTGCAATCGCATTTTTGACCATTTCGTCCGAGGGAAAGCCTCCCTTATCGCCTTCCGGCAGAAAGTCCTTTTCTCCCAGAACCTCACACATACGGTCATAAAACTGCCGTAGTTCCCGAAAATCTTTTTCCTCCGCACATCTGATTAACACGATGACAAACCCTTTCGTATATCAATTTGCTTCCCTCTAATTGTACTACTCAGCAGAATCGTTTGCAACCCAAAGATACGGTGCCTTTCCTGCTAATACCAAGGCAGAAATTAGCAAGAAAGTATAGGGCGATATTTTCTCACATTCCAAACATCTCCCGTACCACGTGGTCGGCACCTTTGACCAGTCCTACTAACACCAGCATATTAAAGATGACCTCGCCCAGATAGCCCCACACCTGCGTGACCACCGAGCCGCCGCCCAGCACTACCGTGTCGCTGGCGGCGAAGGCCGAGAACACGATACAGGCCAGCACGATCACTGCGCCCTCCAGACACACGCCCATGTAGCTTTTGAGGAAGGCACGTCCCATCTGGGACGTGCCCTCTCCCGCAAAGGACGCCAGCGCCACCGGCGACAGCGCGGCATATAAATAGAGCTTAAAAAACCGGCCATACACGGTGAGGATCATCAAAAACGCCAGCACCGTAATGACTAGACAGCCCAGCAGCGTTACCAGCCACAGAGGGATACTGGCGAGAAAACCCACGTCCTCGATGGCTGATGCCATTTCCGCAGGCAGCGACACGGCTGCTCCGTCAATGCCGCCCACGCTGCTGGCAGCGGCGGAGATGATACCGGCGCAGACCGCAAAGATGTCCACCATCAGGTCGATACCATAGGTGACAGCCAGCTTCGCCATGACGAAGTAGATAAAGTGCCGCAGGACGTGTTCGGGTCGCTGGAAATCCCGAAAGCTGGCACTGCTGCGAAAGATGCCAATGGCCAGAAACAGCACCAACAGGCCGTAGCCGATGCCCTGCATGACTCCGTTGACGGTCTGGATCGTCTGCCAGATGGTGCCGCCCTTGAACGATTGCGGCGACTGGGTCAGCAGCGACCACATCTCCGTCAGCTTATCGTTCCACACGCCAAAGGCATAGTTGAGATTGTCAATGATCCAGTTGTTGTCCATACCTTACACCGCGCCGATCAGCGTCAAGATCTCCTTGGCGAAGGTAATAAGCAAGCCACCAAACAGACACAGCAGCCCCTGCGTCCGCTGACTGGCGTCGTGACTCTGGATGCTCATGCCCACCTGCACGATACCCCAGCCAAGGATAATAATACCGATGGCCTTGATAATGGAGAAAATAAAATCAGACAGATTGTTGACGATGGTCAGCGGATCACCGCCAGTTGCGTAGACCGGCACAAGACAGCAGAGAGTAAGTCCTGCGCCTGCACATACGGCTCTTGTGATGGTGTTAGGTTTTTTCAATTTCATAGTCGTCCTCCAAAAATGTATATTCGTCCAATGTATGGAATTCGTAAGGCAGGTCGGGCAGCGTGTAGTCCGGCACAGGCGGGTTGTGGATGTAAGGCTTCGCCCGACCGTCCGCCGTGCGGCGCACATTGGGGTGCTTCTTGATGTTATACTTCTTATCCCGCACCGGCTTTTCGCCGCGAATGAACAGCAGCGCATCATTGGTGGGCAGCATCCGTATTTCGTCAGGGGTCATCAGGTCACGCCCGGTCTGCTGATAATTGACGGAGCTTGACCCACTGCGTCCCTTCGTCTGCCCGCGTGTGCGGGTATGCACCGTTTCCTTTCCCAGCAGCTTCGACACAAATTCCAGTGATGTGGGCTCGTTGCCGCCGCCGAGAAACAGGAGGGTATCACAGTTGCCGATGATACCCTCCCACTCGTCCTTATACAGTGCCTTTATGCTCTGAATATTCTGCACGATGATGTTGATGCCGATATTATAGCTGCGGCAGGTAGCCAACACCTTGGGATAGCTGTCCGGCTGGGCAACGTTGGCCCACTCATCCTGTATCACGCGGACAGGCACAGGCAGCCGCCCGTTATACCGCTCGTCCGCCCGCAGATAGAGTTGTTGAAAGCACTGGGTCATCAGCATACTGACCAGATAGTTCATGCTGCCGTCGTTGACGGGAATGACGCAAAAGATTGCGCGCTTACGCTCACCCAGTGAAGCAAAATCCATCTCATCGGTCTGCATCATAGCGGCATACTGCGGAAAGATAAACGCTGCCAGACGCACCGATGCCGTCACAAGAATGCTTTTTGCGGTCTTGCCAGAGACGAAAAGTCAAGGACTTTTTCATCAAATTCACAAAGAAGTCACATTTTGCGGACTTCCTCACGAAGCATACGCTTGATTTTGTCCTCCATCGTCTCTTTGGCGGTCTGGCTGAAATGGACACGGACGATATAGGTTGTCTTGCCGATCTGCTTTCTGACAGTCGGGCAAGGGGTGCTGTTGGTTGCGGTATTGTTCATTCAAAATCCTCCTGTAAATGAAAAATGCCCGGTGACTGTTCATCATCGGGCGGTGTCGGTATGAGGGAACAAGGCAAGGCGGCAACATTAAGGTATCTATAAAAACCTTGCCGTCTTTGCCACGCTTGCCGTGTTCCTGTTGTCAGTCTCGGAGATAGCAGACCCATGCTGTGCCGTCTTTCTCGGTCACAAGTCTGTCCCCGATACGGCTCTTTGCCGTTCTCATGGTGCGTGAGGAAATCCCACGCTCATTGACTGCCTTTTCCAGCTCTGCGCTCGGCATACGCTTTCCGTCTGCAAGCAGTTCCAGAATGAGCATTTGCGCCTGTGCGGTCTTGCTCTCGGTCTTGGCGGTGTCTGTCCCGGCAAGAAGCTCGTCAGCGGTAATGTCATAAGCTCCTATCCATTCAAAGCCTTTCTCGTCTCCCAGAGAAAAGGCAAGGGACTGTCCGGGCGGCGCAAGGGAGCTTTTCTCATGGATAAGCACCCTCGTTGTGGGGCTGTCCTTCAGCTTGCCGATAAAAAGCAGACTGCGGACTGCCGCCGTAATGTCGATAGACCCCAATCCCCGGTAGGTGCTTTGCGTTCCTGCGGCTTTGTTCAGGTGTCCGATCAGCACGATAGCGCACCCGGTAGCCTGTGCAATGTCTCCCAGACTGCGGAATATCGGGCGCACCTCGTTTGCCCTGTTCATGTCCACATCTGCGCCCAGAAACGCCTGTACCGGGTCAATGATAACCAGCCTTGCGTTGTTTTCCCGGATTGCCCTTGCTATGCGCTCATCGGCAAGGGTCAGCGGTGTGTCCCTATCGTCAATGACAAGCACTCTTTCAAGGTCTGCTTCCGCTTCCATCAGTCGGGGCTTGACGGTATCGCCCAGACCGTCCTCTGCGGTCTGGTAGATGATGTTGAAAGGCTCAAGGGTCTCCATACCGGGTAAAGGCTTTCGGTTGGTGCAAGCCGCCGCAAGACGCATGGCAAAGTAGGTCTTGCCCTCGCCGGGGTTGCCCTGTATGAT
>OLFZ01001727.1_pt1 | contig 17377 bp, 6 predicted proteins | sample 1604861 | NCBI WGS metagenome assembly OLFZ01 (sample SAMEA3888895, study PRJEB22519) | human gut metagenome | biome: human gut; feature: human-associated habitat; material: faeces | place: Denmark | collected 2011 | reverse complement strand
TGAGATATTTTAAAATATGTCTGACATATTTTGAAATATGTGCCTTGTATTTTTTATTTGCTCAAAAGGGGCATATAAAACAAATATCCAAAACTATACAGTAAGCACGCCGAACACCGTTTTTCAGTACAGGGAAAGACAAAAAATCAGTTAAGCGTTTTTTGCCTGTAGCCAACAAACAACACATAAAGAATTACAGGTACTCCCCACAACGACATCACAGCATTAAGCGGAATGAAAATGCCGTTACCGGCAGGCAGGTTGCACACAAAGTTGCACGCCAATGCAACTGCGGCACCGCACAACATTGCAAGGGGCATTATAACCTTATGGTTAACCGTGCCGGAAAGAAAACGCGCCACATGCGGGACGGCCAGGCCTATAAATGCCACCGGGCCGCAGAATGCCGTTACCGTAGCCCCCAGCACACCCGTAATAACAAGAATCTTCAAGCGAGCGCTTCTTACCGGCACTCCAAGGTTGCGGGCGTATCCGTCGCCCAGCAACATAACGTTCAACGGTTTAATCATCAATGCCGAACCCACGAGCCCGGCTGTTATAACAGCAGCAAACAAGGGCAACATTCCGGAAGAGACACCGCCGAAATTCCCCATACCCCAAAAAACATACAAATGCACACCTTCGACAGTGGCAAAAGAGCTCAGCAGACTTATAAACGCCGACGTTACATAGCTAACCATAATTCCGGAAATCAACAACATAAGATTGCTGCGCAATACGGCGGCAAAGGCCGAAAGCATTGCCAGCACGGCAGCCGAACCTACAAACGCGGCAACAAGCACGAGCACAAAGCCCGAGACAGGCAGCGTTGCAGACGCAAGGCCGCCGCCAAGCAACATGATAGCCAGCGCGGCACCGAGGCTTGCGCCGGCGTTTACGCCGAGTATGGACGTGTCGGCCAAAGGATTGGCAAAACAAGTTTGGAGCATGAGGCCCGCCGCCGAAAGTGCCGCACCGCCAAGCATGGCTGTCACGGCCTGAACAAGGCGCGACTCGAGGACAATAAACCGCCATGCTTCGTTGGAAGAACGCCCCAGAAGCACGTCGCACACTCCGACAGCCGGAATATCGACCGACCCGAAGAAAACATTAAGGCAGAAAAGCACCACAGTTGCTGCGGCGCTACATGCGAATACTGACGTAATGCGTTTCATTTGCTGGTACATCTTAAAAATCCTGCCAGAGTCATAACAATACTATCATGCGTCTCCCGTAATCACAAACTATTTACTTGACCGGCGAAAAATAGCGGAAACTGTAGTCAGTGCATTTTTCGGGATACAGAATCTTGACCAAATCACCCAAAAGATAATCGGGACGGAAAGGCGATTCATCGAAAAACGGCACTTCAAGCGTATTGCACGAATAGATTCGGCGCTCCCGCCACGGGCGGAAATGCGAATATGCCTCGCGTTCCTTTTTGAGAGAAGCGTATGTAACGCCTGCCATGCCGCAACGCATTACCCACACGTCGGCATTAAGCGCACGGTCGTAAACCGCCTCGAAAGACAAAGGCACGGAGCCGGCCGAGTTGTTACCGCCGAAAATATATTCAGCCCCTGCGTCCTTGAAAGCCTGCCCCATGGTACTTCTCCCGCCCGGAACGTACCAGGCAGCGCCTTGCATAAGATCGCACATCAGCTTGGGATGTCGAGGCATGACCGAAGCAATTTTCTTAAACGACATGTAATTCTTCTCTACCACGGCAAAGAGAGAATCGGCACGGCCCGCGCAGCCGAACAACATGCCGTAAAAACGCATCCATTCAGCCCTGGCCAATGGCGAACGCTCCATGTAATCGGCGCATTCTATTATGGGTACGCCCGTGCCGGCAAGTTTGCCGTATGTCCCCGACCCGGAGAACGGCGACACGAGCAATGCGTCGGGATTTACTGAAACAATACGTTCCACGTCAGGACTGGCAGACGCTCCCAGGTCCTTTGCTTTCCCGCTTTCTACATGTCTGCGCACCGAAGGCAGCAATATATAACGGTAATCGCAAACCCCGGCTACGGAGCCAAGCCTGCCCAAGGCAGAAAGAAGACCGCAATGCACCGACGTAAAGACCGCCGCCCGCTGCAAGGGTACTTTTACAACCGTACCCGACGGCAAACGGTCTGATACATGCATGTCGTGCGGTACAAGCACGTAGGTATGCAACGTTTCCCCTGCTTTCCACGGGTTGCTTATGCGTGCAACGCTGTAATTACCGAACTTTTCAACATGCAAAAGCCGGGCGTGGCGAAAAGTCACAGAATCTCCGCTCCCACTCTGAGACGTGCCTTTACGACCGCACGAACAAATCGCAAACATAAGGCACAATATCAGGATTGTGGCGCTTATACCGTAAACTCTGGCATGGAATCTCATTTATCTTTGAAATTTCGCAAGGCAAAAATACGCTTTTTTATCCGGCTACAGGCCAATGGCGGCTATTAACACTCAACAGCCTCCCGTCGAAACGGGAGGCTGTTGAGTATTTGCAATAACGAAAAATTATTTCTTGTAAGAAATTTTCCACGTAAAGGTATCGTAAGCAACTGTCTCGGGATAATCGAACTCGATTGTGTAATAAGGCCCTTCGCCATACATGTGCAGCCACTCTTGAGCCATGTATTCATCTACCGGGTAGACTTGCTTCTTTACACCGTTGTAAACACGTTCAGTTTTCTCTACCCTTACCTTGCGCGTAAAGGCCACGGGGAAACCATCGCCGTCCATGGTCCATTCGCCTTTGATGTACCATTTGCGGTCGTAGTACGTACTCAAGACCTCCCCTACTTGCGGGAGAGTGGATTCGGTGTATATTTTAACAGCCCAATTTCCTGTCTCTTCGTTAAGGTTCAAATGCCGTGCCGTCATATAGTTCTTGCTCGGTTTACCGAACAGTCCCGCCATAGCCACGATATTTGTTTCATCGTCATTGGGCGAATTGAACAGGTCGTCGTTTTCCAGGAGCCCGAAGAAGAATGCGTTCAGGTCTATACTCGTAAGCGTATTGTTTAAATACGGCGAGAATTCCGACACTCCTTCGCGGTCGTCGTTATATTCCGGTTCATTTGTCGGGCATACCCAACGCACCATATTGCCGTCGGCCCATTCGAAATTATAGGTCTCGGCGCTGTCCATATCCGACTCGCGCGTTGCTCCGCTTATGTATCCGTCGGCGTCGTACTCTACGGATATGCGTTCCCAGGTGTAACCGTCGTTGGTGGAAGCTTCGCTTACCTGTCCTTGTGCGTTAAGTTTGAAAATCCATGGATATTCATAAGAATCTTCCGACACCTTAACTTCGTCCTTTATGCTGTAGTCGAGCATTAGTTTCTCGAAAAGACTGCCGTCCTTGCCTTTGTATATATAATACTCCTTGAGCCTGTTGCTCTCGTCGTATTTGAATTCGTAATTGTAGGGATTGTACGTCCTACCGTTTTTCTCGCTATAATAGTCGCTGCTGAGTTGTGCCGTTTCGGTAATGGCCGTCACCATGCGGAGGTCTCCCGAAGCGCTTCCGTCGCCCGTCACCGTGACTGTGCACGAGGCCGACACGTCATTGTCCATAGACGATGTGGCCGTAATTACGGCCGTTCCCGCAGCCACAGCCGTTACCTCGCCCGAGACGGGGTGCACTTCAGCCACGAGCGGGTTGCTGCTCGACCATTTAACCGACGTGATAGTAGCGTCGGCCGGCGTTACGGTTGCCCTAAGCGCAGCTGTTTTCCCAACTCCGAGCGTAAGCGCCGACTTGTCGAGCTTTACGGCCGTTACAGGATTCGGTGCTTCGTTCGCACTGCCGTCCTGCTTGTTTGCTTCCTGCACCACGGTTACAGTGAACGTATTGTTGCCCGAACGTATGGTAATTGTGGCCTCGCGGCGCTCGCCCGTATAGTTTTGGTCGAGTTCTATGCGCAGCGTCGTGGGGCCGGCCGGACCGTTGTAGGATTCCTTGTCGCCCACATAAAGCCTGAGCCATACTACATTGTTCCCGGCTTCGGCCGTTTGGGATTTCACTGCCTTGCCCACCGGCAGAGCAGCCTCAGCGGCAGTCGGCACCTCGGTAACGGTTGCCGTCCACGCGGCATTGGCCGTGAACGTAAAGCCACCGCCGCCGGTGTTTTCGTTGTCGGCATACGCCGTCTGGTTGCGTTCTTCCTGCGACGGGGGAATGAACGAACCGCCACCGCCGCCTTCGTCGTCGCTGCCACATGCTGCAAGGAGCAGAACCGACAGCATGGAGATGAGAAGTTTCTTCATGATTTCTTCTGTTTGGTTTGTAAACTATTAATATTATACTAAAAAAATACTGGGATAACCGATTATGGCACGTGGTCTATCTGTACTTGATTGCAAAAATATATAAAATTCAATTTCTAAGGGTAAAAGTGACAAGATTTTATTTTGCACGACACGGTTTTCCGGCAAGGGAAAATATGTCAGACATATTTCAAAACACAAGGCACATATTTTGAAATATGTGCCTTGTGTTTTTTTTATCTGCTCCCGGGGCGCGCCAACACGCTGGAAAAGAGTACCCGTTTCACGGCATGGAAAAACCGCCATATTTGCCCGCGTTTTCCGCCCGGGTTTCCGCCGTCCGCGCCGCCGGGCGGCAAGGCCGGCTACAAAAAAGGAATGCCCCGCCGCGGGGGAGATTTCCTGCGGCGGGGCAATGGATGTCGTATTCTACAGTCAAGAGCGGCGTCAATGGTCGGTTATTATCGGGTCGAACGCAAAGTTGCTTACGTTTTCGTCGCCCGGTTCACCGTCCACGTACCAGTTGACGTGCATGTTGCGGAACACGGCGAGCACGGCCGAGGGGTCTTCGGTGCGTGAGGGCTGCCACTTGGTGCAGAACAACGGTCGTCCGAAGCGGTAGGCCACACTGTTGAGCCAGCCGAGTTCCGGCGCGTCCTGCGACGAGGCGTAGGCTATGACATCACTCATGCACCATATATCATAACACATCTCGACGGACGAGTTTGCATACTCTAGCCTGTTCCACCCCGCCTCGGCGTTGCCGTGCACGAGCTGGTCGATGTAATCGAAATCGGCGGGGAATGCCGTGGTCGACACCGTGGGCGTTGCGAACACGGGCTTGGTTGCGAATGCCTCGCGCGCGGCGGAAAACAAGAGGGGCAGCAGTTCGGCAACGCGCCCGCGGTCCACCGACTGTGTGCAGGGCTTATAATACAAGTCCCACGCCATTATGCGCGCGTCCTTGTCGTAACGGCCTATCATGTCGGCCACGTATGCAACAAGCGCGTCCTGGTTGCGCAAGGCATACTTGTCGTTCATAAGCGCGGGAAGAACCGTCATCCCGGCATTGCCGGCCAGTTCAAGAAGGTTGTTGAAATCCTCGAAGAACTTCTCGGAATCGCGGAAATAGGTATCGAAGTCAAGCTGCACCTGCACGCTGTTGTACAGGCCTGAAGCGGCCTTTTCAGTAACGCCGGCAACAGCGGCCGACACGGAGTTGTACGACAGCCCCTTGGTGGGCACGCGGTTCATCTGGGCATACGCCTGCCATCCTTCCATGCGCCCGGTATAGTTTTCGTATGGCGAGGCTATCGGCTTGAAGGCAAAAGCGGCCACATCGGCTGCGTCCGGTTCTCCGGCGGCATACCAGTTGACATGGCGGGCGGCGAACTCGCCCTGCACCGACGCAGCATTCATGCAGAACGTCGGGCGTTTGTATTCCTTGTACAATGCCTCGAGGAAAGCGTCGCCGGCCTGGCTGCCCTGCGCCATATTGTACCCGGTTACGTCGCTGAGCTGCCAAAGGATATTGGGTATGTCGCCGCCGTCAGCGTCGGGCACTGTGGCGCCGGATACCAAAGGCACGGCAAACATGGGCTGGTTGGGGAATGCGTAACGCACGTAGCGGAACAGGTAGGGAATGAACGTCGCGAGCTTGCTGTCGCTCCCGGTGCTTGTTTGCGTGTACAGGTTCCAGCCCTTCACGCGGGGATCGTTGTAATACTTCAATACGAAATTGTATATTGAGCTTGCCAGCAAGGCATCGCCGGCCGCCAGGTCGTCATCATCAAGCAGCGTGGGAAGGACGGTCATTCCGGCTTCCTTTGCCTGTGCAAGGAGGTTGTCGAATGTAGTGTAGAACGACGACGAGCCGTAATCGGAATAATTGAGCCGCACGCTGATGGTGTTGTAGAGCCCGTCGGTTGCGTGTTGCGAAATCAGCGACAGCGCGTCGCTCACGCTTTCAGCGCTAAGTCCTTTCAACGGGCCGCCGCTCATCCATTTCCAGGCGCGCCGTTCGGTCCAGCGCTCGGTATACTCTGCTCCGGGGTCGGTCCTCTCGCCCGGCGAGGCGAACTTGAAGCTCTTTATGAAATCGAGCTCGGCGGGGTTGTATGGGTCGCCGTCTGCGTAAAGCAGGTTGTGGAACATGGGCTCCCAAGCATAATACGTTGAGCGTCCCCACGACACTTCCCAATTGGCATCGCACGAATAAAGCCCCCAGGTATAGAAGTGTATGCCGTATTTGGAGAACTCCGTAAGCGTGCGGGCCACGCCGGAACCGTTGGTGCGCGTAAGGCATTCGGTGCATACGAGGGCATTGTCGTTAATCTTGCCTATGCGGTTCACCATCACCGAGACATTGCGGTTGTGGTCTTCCTGCACGCTGTAGTTGTGGAAATTGTGAAGGTCCATCATGCCTTCGGTCTCATTGCGTATGGCAGTCAAATCGTTTGGATTGGCCGACCCTATGCCTGAGTCCCAGATTATAGAGGAACTGATGGGCTGGGTGCAGCCTTCCTCGCGGCACCACACCACCATTTGCTGAATCCATTCCATCTGCTCCTTGCAAATCTCGGGGTCGGTCATCTCGGGCTCGTTCCATATATCCCAGAGCACAATGCGGTCGTCGTTGCGGAAATGGCGTATAACCTGCCGCACCATGCCTTCGAGTTCGGCAAGTGCCTGTTCCTTGTCTGCCCTGTTGTAATATCCTTGCGGGAAGCCGAACACCGGAGCCACGGTCATGCCGTACTTGTCTGCCCATGCGGCCCATTGCTCCACGCTGTTGATATATTCGTTAGCCGTCCACCCGCCCGGCCACCAGCGAACCGAATTGAATCCCAGCTCGGAAGCCAGTTTAATGGCTTCTTCCTGCGTAATGGCCGCACAAGGCGGATTAGGGCAGTTTATTCCTATTATGGGGCCGTATTTCTCGGCCCAGTCATCGCATTGCTCCTTTGTCCATTGCCCGCGCGCATAAGGGTGGTCGGCGTTCGTTATGGCCGCAAACAAGCGCGGTTCTTCGTCATGTGTCGATTGCGCCGACACCCCTGCCGAAAACGACAGGGACAAGGCTGCCAATGCACATATTTTCTTAATCTTCATAGATTTTCTTTTAATATGTTGTTATTATTACATATCCCCGTCAACTCTTTACAAGCAGCAGGGTTTTAGTGAATATTATCAATTCATTATTTACAGACAACCTGATTTTCAGAATAAAACCAGGCATGTACATACCGCTATATTTCGGAAGACGGGACGTTGCCCCGCCGCGTTCTTTCTACGATGGCAACATACGGTAACACACCTTATGTTCCAAGCTATGCAATATTAGCATAAAATAGTAAAAAAGTGGACTCTACGGATACTAAATTATGTTAACTTAACACGTATTTGTGAATGCACCTGATTTGCGTCCGTCTTTGTCCGTCATTCGGGAATACTCTCGGGGAATGGCTAAAAATATGTCTGAGAAATTTTAAAAAAGGTCGGACATATTTTGAAATATGTGCCTTCATTTTTTTCTTTTCTCCTACCTGGGTATAACCACCTGAAAATGAGTACCCGTTTTCGGGACTCGAAAAGCCCGTTTTACTTTCCACGATTTTGCGTCGCCGTATGTCTGTTTCGGCCTTGGCGGCCGGGAATACTTGTGCGGCATGAACATCCGGCGGATTCGAAAATGCCCCGCATGCAAGAGAATTCCTTCATGCGGGGCATTCGTCAGTGCCGGTATTCTGTTTTGGCCGTTACTTGACCAATACCTTGTCTTTTCCTACTATGTAGATACCCTTCGTAAGGCCTTCGGTAGCTGCCGAGCGGAAAACGTTCCTCTTGACGAGCACGCCGTCGATGGTGTAAACGTCTACCTTCTCGTCAGGATCGCTTGCTACGACGGTCTCTATCTTGTTGAGCAAGCCTTCCTTGATTGCTATCGTGAGGTCTGCTTCGCCGGTCTCGCTTATGATACTGCCGAACTCGATGTAACCGCCCTGCCCGTTAATGCCGGTTTCTACAGACGTTGTGTCGAGAGCGGAGTTGACGAAGATTCCGTAACCTACCCTGCCCGGAACGGTGTAGTCCATGGTTGCCACAAGGCCGTTTACGGTCTTTCCTTCATTGGTGTAATCATCTACGAGAGGTAATGCGAGCTGTACGGTTTCGCCTGCCTCGGGATTGAACGCCGTGTAGTCGTTGGCTACCACGATGAACGGTTCGCCTGCCTGGGTTGAGGTGAGGCTCTTGAGGTAAAGCTCGGAGCCGTCGGCTGCAATGCCCTTAATGCCATAGAGGAAGATTCCCGAGCCTATGTTGTAGTCAACCGTATTCTCGTCCAATGCATACGGCAGCGACATTATCTGTATGCTGTTGTTGGGTATGTCAACGTAGAGGTTCTCGATGTCTTCGGCTACTTCTTCGAATGTCCAGGAAGAAGGAGAGTCTGCGTCGGCAGCCCAAGGAACAACGTAACCGTCGCCTGCCGCGTGGAGAGGCTTCTTGTTGATGTTTTCCTTAACATCGCTGTACATCTTGTACTGGCCGGACTTGAGGAGCTCTACTGCGAACGGAGTAGGCGTTGCGCTCATACCCATACGCTGGCTATCATTGTACTCCGAGGCGAGATACTGGCCGGTGGCGCGGTTCTGGAGGGCATAAACCTTATGGTCGGCACCGTCTTCGGTGATGTCCACCAGACGCCACATGCAATACGGGTTAGTATAGGAGTTCGGGTCGCGCTCGTCGGTAGCGTAGTCGTAAGCGCCCCAAATCACTGCGTCGGCATTATTGTCCCAATGTGCGGCCTTGGTGTTGTTGCTTTCGGGAGCTATCATGAGACTTCCGTAAACCAGCGACTGGTAGATGTCGCCCGTGCCTGTTCCTTGTTCAGTGCTTCCGGTGCGGGACTGGTCGGTATTGGAGATGTAATACCACTTGTTAGGCTCGAACTGCTTCTGCTGGCTCTTGTAGAGGTCGAACGCGGCCTGCAATGCTGCTACCTTAGCGTCGAGGTCGGCACGCAACGGTTTCTCGTGGTCATAGTCGGCAGCTTCGTCGAGGGCGATGATTATGTCGTCGTACTGCTCGCCGGTAACGTCGCCGTACTGGTCGTCGTAGCCGAACTTGTCAACGTAGCTCTGCACTTCACTGATGAGGTTTTCGAGGGGCTGGGTGTCGGGCGTGAGGTCGAGCACGGCCTGAGTTGCGGCAATGATTTCATCAACTTCTTCCTTGGTTACCGTGTTGGCTTCTATCTTAGACTGTGCGTTGTCGATTAATGCCTTCAGGTTGTCGGCTGCTTCTTTCAGGCCGGGAACGTAGTTGTAAGGTGAGTTCTCCTCGTCCAATACCGCTTCATAAACCTGGAACTCGCCGATGGTGTACATCATGTTTTGCTGCGGCTCGTAGGTGCTGTTCACTAAGAAGCGAAGGTAGCGGTACTCGTCGCCCATGCCGGTAATGCGGTAGTAGAAGCCGCGGTTGCTGCCGGCATAGTTCTGTTCGAACTCGCTTGTCGGGAAGTCGGTGTAGCGGCCGATGAAGGTCCACTTCGATTCGTCCACGGTGGGTTCTGCTGCCACGGACGGGTCGTTCGTCACGTAGAGGCTTACGTCGGTCCACATTTCCTTGAAGCCCCAGTCGCCGTCGCGCAGGCCGAAGTAGAACTCAAAGTCGGAAACGGGGTTGTCGCGCAGGTCAACCTGGAACGGCTGCGGCGGTGTGGCCGCGTCTGGATTCCATGTTGACTGGAAGCATGTGCTGGTATTGCCGTCAATAAGGTTTGCGTAGCTTGAATAGTCTCCTGCAGCGCTAGGTTCCTGCGAACCCCATACCTGCCCGCTCAGCGGGTCGGTTTCGTTAACTTCGGTTATGAGGCCGCCGTTCTCGTGGTCGGCGGTGTATTTCATCACGCCCTTGTAAGCAGGTTCAGCCTGTACGAGCGCGTTGCGCATTTGCTGCGTTATACCGTCTTGTGCACCGGCCTGTACAATGCTGTCGATAAGCTGCTGGTCGGTCAGCTTAACCAATATCCATGCGGCGTTGGAGTTGGCGTCGCCGTCGGCAAGACGTATCGAGCCGCCCGTATCGTGGCCGTAGGTCTGGAGGTTGTAAGCGGTGACATCGGTGGAGTTCGACATGTTCCAGCGTTCCCTTTCAAGGTATTTGAACGTCTGTCCCGTGGTGGGCTCAGCGGTCATAACAACGGTAAGCGCGCTCTGTGAATAAGTATCGACGTAGTTGAGGTACTTCACGTTCTGTACGTTGAACGTGCCGTTGCCATTGTCGGTTATGTGGAACAGGTAATCGGGCGTCTTTTCCTCGAACAAGCCCCATTTGAGCTGGCTGTTGTTCGTAGTGTACATTGCCGTAGTCCCGTCGATATGCGTGTAGTTTGCCGCGAGTATGTAGTAGTATCCGTCGGTCACGGGGTTCATCGAGTGGTCTTGTGCGGCGAACTCGTCGCAAGCCGACTTGAGCTGTTCTACCATCTGGTCGATTTCAGCGTCCGAAGCCATTCCTTCGTTGTACATGGTCGTCGCGTCGGCTATGGCCTTAGCAATGGCCGTGGTGTCGCCGGCGTTCTGGCCGGGGTTCGGGCCCACGTTGGTTTCAGCCATAAGGCCCCGGGCATCGGTTATTGCTTCGCGCAGCTTCATCAATACGCCCACGTCCTCGTCCGATACCTTCTCGATGTACCAGTAGCCGTCGCCTGCATAATAATCCTTGTTGTTGGAAACCAGACCCGAGCCGTCGGCATTGTAAGGATAGAGATTCCCGCTGCTGAATATCTTGTAGAGGTTACCTGCTTTCTGTACGAAGTTCTGTGTGGTCTGGCTCGTGCCGGTTACTTTCACCAAGCCCCAGGCATCGCCCTCGGCCACACCTTTTATATATGTGTAATCCTGCATACCGCAGTTTTTCATCACGTACCCGCCCTCGGGCGTAACCGTTACGTGCCAGTAGCTCATGGGGTCGAGCTCGTCAACCACCCCGTGCCAGAGCCAATAGCCCGTTTCGCCGTACTGCGTGGTCCAGTACGGGATAAGGTAATCGCCGTGCGTCTGGTTCACGAAACGGTAGTAGCCCTCGGTGAGGGGCACTTTCTGCGCCTCGATTTCCTCAACGGCAGCGTTTATTTTCCCTACCATTGCTTCCAGGTCGGCAACACCGGCACTTACAGCGGCCTCGGCCTCGCTTATAACCTCGTTGAAAGCGGTGAGCGCCGCTTCGGGCACTTGTCCGGGATTGGAGCCGGCCTGGTAGTTTCCGCCCTTGGCGTCTGTTATGGCCTCTTGCAGTTTCAGCTCGGGCGTAACACGGCTGTCGTCAACCTTGATGAACTTCCACGACGAGTAGACGTTCGCATAGTCGCCCGTCTCGACCATTGCGGTCGTGGGGTTTAAGTGGTAGCGAAAGTTCTGGCCCGCTGTATAGATATAAGCCCTGTCGGTGCTCAGGAATTCTATCCTCTGCTCGGCATTCTTGTTGCCCGTCATGAACACGTTGGGTGTGGAGTGGTCGCCGTAAACATAAGGCTCTATGTAAGTATCGTTCTGCTTGCCCATGTTCTTTATGCGGTAGTTGCCGTTGTCGAGCTTGGTTACATGGAATATGAACGCCGGGTCGTAATCAGCCTGCACATCGTCTATGATGTCGCACTGCGGACGGTAGTTCATGTTTTCGTCCGGGGCTGCGCACATATATACGTTGCCAATGTCGTAATCCGGAAGGTTGATGATATAGTAACCGCTCTCGAGGCTGCCTTCTACAACTTCGGGCTCCTGCATGTTCTCAACATACTCATCCTCGATTTTCTCAAAGTTCCATGCATACGACATGTTGTTAATGTCACTGCTGGCTTCGTAGTTATAGCTGGCATAGCCGTCGCCCCACGACATTACATAGAAATGGTTCTCCGTATCTTCAACGTCCTGCCAGTTGTAACCGTATACCATGTCGTTCCAAACGAGAGCATAGCTGCGCGGAGTCTCTACAAGCCCAAGGCCGGCACCGCGAGAACTGCCACCCCAGCGTCCCACATACTCCTTGGAAGCCATGTTTTGGAACTGGAAATAGCCGTTGTCAAGCTTGGTCACCTTGAATATGTAAGGCAAATCCGCCTGATTGGGAATAGGATTCGACAGATAAGCGGATTCCTTCATTCGCCAAGGTTCTGCGTCGTCTTCGCCCGGATAGCTTAGATACAGCCCGTTCGAGCCGACTCTTGTAATGTAATAGTAACCGCTCTCCATTTCCTGTGCGGCTACCTGCCCACTGCTACCTGCAATGAGCGCCAAGGCTAAAATAAAAAGCCTGGCCGAGAAACGTAATAATTTCTTCATGCTGTTTTAATTTAAGTTAGTGAAACATATTATTGATATTAAAGCAAAAAGTGCATAATAGATTTGTTCTTCTTATCAATTATCCATTCATTTCGGCAAATATATTATTTTTTGGCAATATTACCAAAAAAATACCCCCAAAAATGTCAACAATAGCAAATAATACATAATTGAGACTAACCGGGGAAAGAATCCGTATTTGTCTCCCATATCAACAAGGTGTAAGGAGGCGGCAAAAAATATGTCTGAGATATTTTAAAATATGTCTGACATAATTCAAAATATGTCCGACCTATTTTTTATTTGCTCCTACCCGGGTTTTTCACATTGAAAATCAAGCACACTAAGAAAGAGGCAAAAAATGCGTTTTTTCATATCGTATTTTATACCTACCTTTGTGAAAATTTGTTTAACGTCCGCCCGCCCGGCACGGCGGTATGCACTTGTCCGGGAAACGGCATTAAAAAACCTCACTGCAATGAAAAAAATATTATTCGCGGCAATAATGGCCGCAGCCGGCGCAAACGCCCAATACGTGGGCTACCCGCTGCAAGGCTTTGCCTACGGCGACAGCATTGCCCCCACGGGCAGCGAATGGCAATCGCCCGAAGCCCTTGCACTCAACAAGGAACAGCCGCACGCCTTGTTTTTCTCGTTTGCCGACGCGCAATCGGCCTTGGGCGTGCTGCCCGAACACAGCAGCTACTACGCCTCCTTAGACGGCATGTGGAGCTTTCACTGGGTTTCCGAGCCGGGCAAACGCCCCGAAAACTTCTACCGCACAGACTACGACGTTTCGGGCTGGGACATGATTGAAGTGCCCTCGTCGTGGAACGTGGCAGGCATACAGAAAAACGGCGACCACAAGTACGGCATACCGATGTACGTGAACATCGGCTCTATATTCTACACCAAGGTGGAGAAGGACGACTGGCGCAAAGGCGTAATGCGCGTGCCGCCCAAGGAATACACCACCTACACCTACCGCAACGAGGTGGGCTCATACGTGCGAACCTTCACCGTGCCGAAAGACTGGAAAGGACGGCGCGTAATGCTCAACTTCGACGGCGTGGACTCGTTTTTCTACCTGTGGATAAACGGCCGCTACGTGGGCTTCTCGAAAAACTCGCGCAACCTGGCGCAGTTCGACATAACCAAGTACCTCAACAAACCCGGCGAGGAGAACCGCATAGCCGTCGAAGTGTACCGCAGCAGCGACGGCTCGTTCATAGAAACGCAGGACATGTTCCGCATGGCAGGCATAATACGCTCCGTTTACCTAACCGCCAAGCCTGAAGTGCAGATACGCGACCTCGCGGCCACACCCGACCTCGACGCAAACTTCATAAACGGCGCGCTCGGCATACGCGCCGACATACGCAACCTCTCGAAGAAAGACGCAAAGAACTACCGCGTGGACTACACCCTGTATGCCGTTGAACTTTACGGCGACGCTGCCACACGTGTGGCCGGAGCAACGGCCTCCGCCGCCATAGAAAAGCTCGAAAGCGGAAAATCTGTTGAAACGAAAGCCGAAATGACGGTAATAAACCCGAAGAAATGGTCGGCCGAAGCACCTTGGCGCTACATTCTCGTAGCCGAGCTGAAAGACAAGAAAGGGCGCACCGTCGAAACGGTGTCCACATACACCGGCTTCAGGAAAGTGGAGATAAAAGACACGCCCGCACGCCTCGACGAGTTCAAACTTGAGGGACGTTACTTCTACGTCAACGGCAAGCCCGTGAAACTCAAAGGCGTGAACCGCCACGAAACGAGCCCCGAGCGCGGCCACGCCGTACAACGCGAACAAATGGAAAAGGATATAATGCTCATGAAACGCGCCAACATAAACCACGTGCGCAACGCCCACTACCCCGACGCGCCCTACTGGTACTACCTTTGCGACAAGTACGGCATTTACCTCATGGACGAGGCGAACGTGGAATCACATCTTTACCACTACGGCGAAGCTTCGCTCTCGCACCCCAAGGAGTGGGAAAAAGCCCACGTGGCCCGCGAGCTTGAAATGGTGCGCGCAAACTACAACCACCCCAGCATTTTAATCTGGTCAATGGGCAACGAAGCAGGCCCCGGCGACAACTTCAAGGCAGGCTACAAGGCGATAAAGTCGTTCGACACCTCACGCCCCGTGCAATACGAGCGCAACAACGACATTGTTGACATGGGAGCGAACCAATACCCCTCAATCGGCTTCACCGACCAGCTTGCCACAGGCAAGACTTCGCACAAATATCCCTTCCACATCAACGAGTACGGGCACTCCATGGGAAACGCCACCGGCAACCTCGTAGACTACTGGGACGCCATAGAATCGACCAACTTCATTTGCGGCGGAGCAATATGGGAATGGGTTGACCACGGCATTTACAACTACGACAAGGCCACCGGCACGCGCTACATAGCCTATGGCGGCGACTTTGGCGACTACCCCAACGACGGCACGTTCTGCATGGACGGCGTGATGTTTGCCGACCTCACACCCAAACCGCAATACTACGAGATAAAGAAAGTGTACCAATACGTTTCGGTAAAGGCTGCAGGCGACCTTGCCAAGGCAGACGGCAAGATAGAAGTGTTCAACAAGAACTACTTCGGCCCGGCTAACTACGAAATGCGCTGGACGCTGCTTGAGGACGGCCGCGAAAAAGCCTCGGGCAGCCTCGGCAGCTGCAAAGACATCGAGCCGCGCAAGAGCGCCCTGTACGCAGTGGACTTCGACCGCTCGTCGCTCCGTCCCGACAAGGAATACTTCCTCAAAATACAGTTCATCCTGCCCGAAGACGAACCGTGGGCCAAGGCGGGCTACGTGCAGGCCGACGAGCAGCTGCTCGTGAAGCACGCGGAGCGACGCACGTCTATTGCCGAGGCTTCCAAGAGCCGGCAGAAAACAGAGATGAAAGAAACCGACAAGGAAATAACCGTTACGGGAGCCGACTTCAACGTTACGTTCGACAACGCAACGGGCTCTATCAGCATACTCACCTACAACAACGAGAACGTTATAGTTCCCGGCTGCGGGCCAAAGCTCGACGCATTCCGCGCCCCCGTGGACAACGACAACTGGGCTTACTGGGCATGGTATGAAAACGGGCTGAACCAGCTGCGCCACAAGGCCACGGGACACACGGCCTACAAGCGCGACGACGGCTGCTACGTGATAATGTACACCGTTGAATCGCAAGCGCCCAATGCCGCGCGCCGCGACGGCGGCACGTCGGGACGCATAACCGTGCAGCAGCTAACCGACAAAACTTTCGGCGAAAACGACTTCAAGTTCACCACCACGCAGATATGGACGGTATATCCCGACGGCTCGGTTGAGCTCGAGGCCTCCGTAAGCTCGAACAAGCCCTCCGTGGTGCTTCCGCGCTTAGGCTACCTGCTGCAAGTGCCGGCACAGTACTCCAAATACACTTACTACGGCCGCGGCCCGATAAACAATTACAACGACCGCAAGACATCGCAGTTCGTAGGGCTGTACGAAAGCACCGTAAAAGACCAGTTCGTGCCTTACGGCAAACCGCAGAACATGAGCAACAACGAGGAGGTGCGCTGGTGTGCCCTCACCGGGGCTTCTGGCGGCGGCGTGGTGTTCATTGCCAAGGACAGCATGTCTACATCTGCGCTCGCTTACCCGGAACAAATGTTGGACACCGTTGCCCATCCGTTCCAGCTGCCGTCGCCGGGCAACACATACCTGCACCTCGACTGCGGGGTAACCGGCCTTGGCGGCAACAGCTGCGGGCAGGGCGGCCCGCTCGAGCCCGACCGCATAAAGGCAGGCAGGCACAAGATAGGATTCCTCATACGCCGCGCCGGGGCTGACATTACCCAGACGGCAGATGTATCGCTTGCCGGCGAAACTCCACTCCTGCTGCAACGCGACAAGGAAGGAAACGTAACCATCAGTTCCGAGAAGGAAGGTGAAACAATTTACTACATGACAAGCGGCGAAAAAGCAAAGAGATACACCGCACCGTTCAACCTGCGCGACGGAGGAATGGTCGTTGCATGGACCAAATCGGCACCTAAACTGAGAGTAACCGAAACATATCCCAAAATAGAGACCATCGCTACCAAGGTTATCTACGCCAGCAGCGTGGAACCGGGCGAAGGAGAAGCCGAACACCTTACCGACAGGGACCCGGGAACCTACTGGCACACGATGTACTCGGTTACGGTGGCCAAACACCCGCACTGGGTGGACTTCGACGCCGGCAGCGTAAAGACGATAAAAGGCTTTGTCTACCTGCCGCGCCAGGACAGCCGCAACGGACGTGTGAAGGACTACAAGGTGCAAGTGAGCAATGACGCCAAGGAATGGGGCGACGTGATATGCGAAGGCACACTCGACGACAACACCAAGGAAAAGCGCGTATTGTTCCCGCAGCCAGTAAAAGCACGCTACATGCGGTTTACTGCCGTAAACGCGTTCGACGGCTTGGACTTCGCCACAGGAGCGGAGCTGAACATAATAGCCGACTGACATTACAGCAACCGCACCTGCGGATGCACAACACCTCAACTCCGGGAAATTCCTGACACGGGATATTCCCGGAGTTTTTATTTTACCCGCACCTTCCGCATAAGAATACGGACATAAAACGCAGGAAAACCAAGGCCGGAAAAAAGCCGTTTCGGGGCGGAAAAATTGAAAACTGTTTTTCAGCTCATTATACCCACATGGGAGAAAAGAAAAAATACAAGGCACATATTTCAAAATATGTCTGACC